>SDBT01017907.1_pt1 | contig 11162 bp, 6 predicted proteins | sample 2277101 | NCBI WGS metagenome assembly SDBT01 (sample SAMN10404973, study PRJNA504765) | marine sediment metagenome | isolation source: marine sediment core GS10_PC15, 103 cmbsf | place: Arctic Ocean: Southern Knipovich Ridge | collected 2010 | reverse complement strand
GCGAATTTATTTGCCCTGAAAGAGCTTGGGAATATCTATACCCGCCTGATGAATCCAACCCACGATATCCTGGAGCAAAGAATCGCCGCTCTTGAGGGAGGCGTTGCGGCCCTGGCTTTGGCCTCGGGCACAGCGGCGATTTACTATTCCATTATCAATATCTGCTCGGCTGGAGACGAAATTGTGTCAGCAAATAACCTCTATGGCGGGACATACACAATGTTTGATAATATTTTCCCGCAGTTCAATATCCGTGTGAGGTTTGTCGATCCCAGAAATCCTGAAAACTTTGAAAAGGAAATCAACTCCAAGACCCGTGCCCTTTTCATCGAAACAATCGGCAACCCGGTGCTGGAATTCACAGACATTGAAGCTGTTTCAAAAATTGCCCAAAAACATCACCTGCCGCTGATTGCTGATTCAACTTTCACACCACCCAGCTTGCTTAGACCGATTGAATATGGGGTCGACATCGTATGTCATTCTCTGACAAAATGGCTGGGAGGCCACGGTGCCGGTATCGGTGGAATCGTTGTCGACTCGGGCAAATTCGATTGGACCGATCCTAAATTCAAGCTTTTTAATGAACCCGACGAGAGCTACCACGGTCTCAGATATGCCCATGATCTCGGTGAGTTAACACCCATGGCTTTTGCCCTGCGTATGAGACTTGTCCCCCTGAGGAACCTGGGGGCCTGTATTTCTCCGGATAACGCATGGATTTTTCTACAGGGTGTCGAAACACTGACGCTAAGGATGGCGCGACATTGTGAAAATGCGTTGAAAATCGCACAATATTTGAAAACGCATCCAAAAGTGGCATGGGTTCGATACCCGGGTCTGCCCGATGATCCTACCTACCCGGTGGCCAGCAAATACCTAAAGAACGGTTTTGGGGGAATGGTCGTTTTTGGTGTAAAGGCAGGCGCTGAGGCCGGCGAAAAATTTATCAACAGTGTTCAGATCTTTTCGCATCTGGCCAATGTGGGTGATGCCAAAAGCCTTGCCCTCCACCCGTCAAGCACCTCACATTCTCAAATGTCTGAGGAGCAGCAACGTGAAAGCGGGTTGACACCCGAACTGGTTCGATTGTCGGTCGGGATTGAAAATGTCCAGGATTTAATTGAAGACCTTGAACAGGCGTTTGACAAGATATAGCCGGTGAAAACTCTTTCGATATAACACAATATAAATTGTAGGCGTTCACGGGTTCAAAGGTTCAGGGGTTCAAGGTTTTATTCTTGTTTCCGGACTGCATTTTAGATGAGTATTTATGAGAAAAGTGTCAGTTTTGTAAGGCCTATTCCAAAATTTGAAGCCAAACTGGCAATTATTTGGGCAATGAGTATTTTTAACGAGGGCTTCGGGTCTTCAATGCCCGTCTTTGTCCTTAACCCTGAATGTTGAAACTTGAACCTGTGAGCGGTTACTATAAATTTTGGTTCCCTGGGTTTCGGTCTGGGGTTCGGCTGTTTTTTCCACCGCTCCTTAATCCTTCAGCAGGAAAATTCATAGGTTCTCAATAAGTTTGGGCACCGTGGGGTTCGGGTGTTTCTCTCCGGAGCTCTCTAAACCAGTCGTCGTAGCGTGGCTGATATTTGGGGTTTTGAGGAAAGCACGGAGGAACTAATAGGGGTTCATTAGAAGAAAACCTCTCCGAGCCGGAGGCCCTACGAGCCGGAAGCCCAAATATCAACCACTGCAAAAGTGAGAAGTAAATCCCATTTGAGAGAGCGCCTACAAGAAACACCCGCCCCCCCCTCCAGATATCCTATTATTTGTCCCGGACTTATTGAGAAGTTGTGAATTTAATGAGTAAACCGCTGTAACTACTCACGTAGTCAGGCTGAAGCTGTTTAGACTAAAGGCTGAAGGGGGCAGAAGAGCACGATTGCCGTACTTTGACGGAAATATCTGATTTTTGCGGCAAACATGGCTTCAAAATTCGCTTTTTCCTAACAGACTTCAGACTTCAGCCTATTCACCTGAGTAGTTACAAACCTCCTTGAAATCAGACCCGCAGACACAAAGATTCAGGTGTAAAAAGTCCGCGCTCTTATGACTTGACACCCGCCACAAGATACCTTAAATTTGCGACCAAATAAAATGAAGCCTAGCTAGTCCTTTTCAAGTGAATAGGGTTTACCCCGATGTCGTATTTGTATGCCTTGGGTCACCAAAAACAGTGCGGTTATGCTTTTTAGGTTAAATCAACATGCCCCCTGCCAAAAGACTGACAAAAACACGAAATATCGGCATCATCGCCCATATCGACGCCGGCAAAACGACCGTAACGGAACGTATCCTTTTTTACTCGGGCCGCGTTCACAAGATGGGAGAGGTCCATAATGGCGAGGCCACCATGGACTGGATGCTGGAAGAAAAAGAGAGGGGAATCACCATTACCTCTGCCGTAACTTCCTGCGAATGGCATGGGCACACCATCAACATAATTGACACCCCCGGACACGTAGATTTCACCATTGAGGTAGAACGGTCTCTCAGAGTCCTGGATGGTGCAATAGGGATTTTCTGCGCCGTGGGAGGTGTTGAACCCCAATCCGAAACAGTATGGCACCAGGCAGACAGATATAAAGTACCAAAGATTGCCTTTGTAAATAAATTGGATCGGGTGGGAGCAGACTTTCAAAGAACCGTCGAGATGATCAGGGAGCGTCTTGGAGCGAACCCTCTTGTGCTTCAAATCCCCTGGGGGACGGAGGATGGGTTTAAAGGGGTTATTGATCTTGTTAAGATGAAGGCGATCCTGTGGGAAGATGAGACCTTGGGTTCCGAGTACGAAGAAATATCCATACCCCCGGAACTGATTGAGGAGGCCTATCAATACAGGGAACTGCTTTTGGAAACCCTTGCCGACAATGACGATACAATAATGGAAAGATATCTCGCAGAAGAAGACATCGATATCCGGGAACTAAACCGGGCTATCCGGAAAGCGACCATAGGACTGGACCTGGTACCGATCTTTTGCGGGTCAGCGTTAAAAAATAAGGGGATACAGCCTTTATTAAACGGAATTATCGATTATCTCCCCTCACCCGTGGATATCCCGCCAATTGTTGGTATTGAACCTTCATCGGGGAAAAAAGAATCCCGCCCACCGGAAGCGAACAGCCCGTTTTCTGCCCTTGCCTTTAAGGTAATGATGGATCAGGGAAGAAAAATGACATATCTCCGAGTCTATTCGGGAACCGTAAAAACATCGGATATGATTTACAATCCAGCGAAAAAGATCAAAGAAAAGATGGCCAGGCTTCTAAAGATGCATTCAAACAAACGGGAGCGCATCAATCAGGCATCGGCCGGAGATATTGTGGCTGCCATGGGGCTCAAACTGACCACAACCGGTGACACACTGTGCTTTGAAACGAATCCTATCTTGCTTGAACCCATACAATTTAACGAACCCGTCATCACCGTGGCCATCGAACCCAGGAAGGTTCAGGATCATGACAGACTGTTGAGCGCCCTGGGTAAATTGACAGATGAGGATCCAACGCTCAGGTTTAAGATCGATGAAGAGACAGGCCAAACCGTCATTTCCGGGATGGGTGAATTACACCTGGAGATCATTGTAGGAAGACTCAAACGTGATTTCTCCGTTGAAACCAATCAAGGAAAACCGCAGGTGGTGTACAGGGAGACAGTGACAAGCCCCGCAGATCAAGAAGAAATCTTCCAACGAGAAATTGCGGGGCAACAGCATTTCGCCGGTGTCAAGCTGGAAGTCTCGCCAACTCCCAGGGGTATGGGAAATCGGTTTGTTGACAAATGCAAAAGCCCCGAGCTTACGGAAGAATTTCTGGCTGCAATAAAGCAAGGGATTTCAGAGGCGGAGACTGGAGGGGTCATTATGGGCTATCCGGTGATCGATGTGCAAACAACCCTTCTGGATGTCCAGATAAAGGAAACGTTTTCCGATGAAATGGCATTTAAGGTGGCCGCAACCATGGCCTTTAAAAATGCCTGCCAAAAGGCCGCTCCGCTCCTCCTCGAACCAATCATGGAGGCCGAAATCATGCTTCCGGAAGAATTTACAGGTGAGGTGATCAATGACCTGAATGCACGTCAGGGTAAGATCGAACAGATCACCACCAAGGGGCCGGTCCAGGTTCTGACGGCCAGGATTCCTCTCTCAAAGATGTTTGGTTATTCCACCTCGCTCAGGTCCGTATCCCAGGGTCGCGGGACCTTTACCATGCAATTCAGCGCCTATGACAGGGCCTGACCGCTCACCTTTCCCTATTATCGCACCGTCAACCGGGCAAGCCCCTCGCCATAATCAATAATCACACCATCGGGGGTGATCTTTTTTAAGATGGGGCCCTCTATCCCATTTCCGATTCGATCTCCCGCGCGATACTTACGCATGTTGATAAAGACAAGACGTTTGGAAGGATCTCTGGCATAGCCATGGATATTGATCTCAAGTTTCCCCATTTTCCGGCGGACCTTATCAGGCAGATCTTTTAACAGGGGAACCGCTGCAACTGATTCACTGACGGGCTCCTCTTTAGCTTTCAAACCGGGGGACAGCGTAACATCAGATGCTTTTTCATTTACCGGTTTGGCCGGTTCCAACACGGCCGTGTCCTTGTTTACAACTGCCTGAGATGGAGAGGTATCCGGGGCTTCAGGGGTTTTTGGTTCAGAGGACACTGAATCAGGAACCGTTTTTTTTGAAACTGCAGGTTTTGAAGAGGTATTCAAAGGTTGCTTTGCCTGGACAGGTACGCTGGTTTCTTTGGTGGATAAGGCATTTCCTGATTCTTTGGAAGCTACCTTTATGGGCGCTGCAATTTCCTTACCGCTTGTCTGTGGCGATGCGGGCAGAGAGGCGGCCTTTGCAGAAAGAGAGGTTTCGGTTTTAGCAGCCGATCTCAAGGGGGGGCGTGAACCCTCCACCTCACGTGATGGGATATCTTTTTTGGGGAGATGACCGGTCTTGGGTTTCACCGGAAGGGGCTTCCCCCGGATGGGGGTCCGTGAGGCGGTTTCCGTGACAAGGTTCGAGCTTTTGCTGATCTCCGGGGGCGGTGTCTTTGGCCATAGCAACAAAGCCACCACCACAGCGCCCACCAGAAAGGCCACGCCTGCCGACAACCATGGCCACAAATTGGACTGAGGCACATCACTTTCTTCATAGATTGCACCTAGATCAGGTGCCCGTTCAAGTCGGCGTTCCCGTTCGGCCCTTTTAAGGGCATCAAGGATAAATGACATTTTACTGTTCTCCTGCTATTGCGTGCCCTGGCACAGCAGAGGTATGGATGGATCTTTTAGTGTCGCATTTAACTGGATAAATGTCTGTTCCCCCACCTTTCCATCAGGGTTTATTGAACGTTCGCGCTGAAAGTTTATTATTCGTTTCTTTAAGGCAATGCCAAAAAATGGGTTAGCGGGTTCTTCATCCGATCCTGGGACTTTTTCCTCCAAACGGTCCAACTGTGTCTTTAACCACACGATTTCGGGGCCCCGATCACCCTCCTTGAGCAAAGGGGTTTCAAAGGGAGGAGGTTTCCAAAGCAGGGTGAAACCGCCAAACCAATAGGGCTCGATTTCCGAACGAGGTACGGTTAGCTGTTTGTTTCCAAAATCCAGTGTGACCTCTCCGTCTTCCATGAATGCGGCTACAACATGATGCATCCTCTTTGCGTCATCCATAAGCTCCAACACCGCCGGACGGTTAAACTGGCAGAGATTTGTCCAGTTGCCTTTACTTTTGACACAACGCAGGCCTACTTTGGGGGCATATTCACAAGGGGAAGTGGCGGGCAACCCTGACCATTCCGAGTCCCAATACCCAAACAGGGTGGTAAATGCCGTCTTACGGTCTGTCTTTACATTCCCGCTCTGCAACAGTTCATCAAGCTTGACCGGGTCGTCTCTTGGTTCCTCGGAGCCCTGATCCGGGACAGGTTTATGGGAAAGCGTGGTCTCCTCTTCTGTCACAGCATCCCCCATGTCTTTAACCGTCTCAACTTTTGTTTCCGTTGTCCCGGGTTTTGATTCAGGGGGCGCATTTATGCCGGTTCGTTCAGCTACGATCGCCTGTCCGGGCGCTTTTGGTCCCTTTCCACCACCTTCCAGGGTGTTCTCCAGAAAGCTCTGCCACGGCAAAAACTTCCAACCTGCTCCAAACAACATAAGCACCAAAATCACCAGTACCCACCGCTTTACCCGTGTGCGGCCGTTCATTCGTCCCTGCCCCGTCACTTCAGACGCGGCCTTGCACACCAGCCTTTTGTCGACTCCCTCGCGTTTTTTGGCATAAGCTCCAAGCAGGGCCCGATCACAAATGATATTGATAAGCCTTGGGACACCGCCGGATAGCTTGTGCACCAAACGCAGGGACTTCTTGGAAAACAACTCTCTTTTACACCCTGCCACCTCCAATCGGCACTGGACATATAAAACGGTCTCATCCGGGGACAAAGGGGTCAGGTGGTAGCGTGCGGTGATTCGTTGGCCCAATTGCCGCAGCTCCGGCCGGGCCATCATGTCCTGGAGTTCCGGCTGTCCGATGAGGAGTATCTGCAAGAGCTTTTGTCGGGTGGTCTCAAGGTTGGTCAATAGACGCACCTGTTCCAACACGTCAACGCTCAAGTTCTGGGCCTCGTCGATGATCAACACGGTCCGCCCACCCTTTGCATGGGCCTCGAGCAGATGCAGATTTAGCCGGTCCACCAGGACCTTGAGACTTTCTGTGCCCTGTGGATAGGAAACATTTAACTCGTCGCACACAGAACCCACCAGTTCCAATGCGGTCTGTTTGGGGTTCAGGACAAGCGCCACTTCTACCCCCTCAGGCACCTGTTCCAGGAGACTGCGGCACAGGGTGGTCTTTCCTGTCCCCACTTCACCGGTAAGAAGTAGAAAACCACCCTTTTCGCCAACCCCATAAAAGAGATGTGCCAATGCCTCCTTGTGACGCTGGCTCAGAAAAAGAAACCGGGGGTCAGGTGTCAGGGCAAAGGGATTTTCAGTTAGACCAAAATATGTGCTATACATGGTTTTTGGTGGTCTGCTAAAAAACTGAATAAGGAAGTTGAGGACAACATAAACCCAAGTCCTGTACTATAGCTATAGCCTCAAGAGCCGCGCTGCATTCAGACCTTTTATCCCTCTGGTCACCTCAGGGGGCAGGCCCGTTGATTCAATTTCCTTGAAATACCTCTGAGGTCTTATCAGGGGAAAATCGCTTCCAAACAGGATTTTTTCAAAACCGACTATCTCTCCGGCTATTCTATAAACTTCCGGTCTATAAAGGAAGGGAGAGGCTGCGGTATCAAACCAGACATTTTGAAAGACCTCCCTTATCTCTCTTTTTAAGAGGCCGTAAAAGAGTATGCCCCCACCCCAATGGGCGAGAATAATGCGATTGAGAGGATGGGCCTTGAGAAAAGAATAGACCTGGTTTAGGGTCATGGGTGTTTTTCCAGGATATGGGTGTCCCACAGGTTCATTTGTATGGAGCAACAGGGGAACATCAAACCGGACACAAAGACCGGCGACTTCTTTCAAGGCGTCACTCACCTCGGACGAAAACCCCGTCCCATAGACAGCCAGTTCTCCCACGCCCGAAAGCCCGGAATCCAGACATCTTTCCGTCTCCTTTATTGCCCCGGGCGAGAGGGGGGAAAAACTGCAAAACCCTGTCAAACGCTGAGGGTGCTTCCGGACGGCTTCCATAATATAGTCATTATGGCGACGGTAGTGCTCCGGTTCTTCCCAGGGGAACCCAAAAACAACCGATCTTTCAACTCCCTCTTTATCCATATGATCCAGCAATTCAGAAACCCCTGAAAGCCTCGCTTCGGGACCGTTATAAAGGGTTTCAAAAGCTGGTTCGCTTGAAAAGAATGTCTCCCTATTGTCCCTAAAGACAGAGGGGAATATATGCGTGTGAAAATCGAGAATCATTTAAAAAACCCACCTCAGGCCCTTACCTTTAACCCACAAGCCCATGCTATGGCAAGGGATTTTGGCAGATCTCATCAGGTCATGAGATAGGGGTCTATATCCAAGATGAGAGCCACTCCAGCCGGTTGAATAGCCTTCCCCTTGCCCTGTTCCACCCGTTTCAGGAGATGGCCCATGAGTGAAGCGCTCTTACTTTTGATCAGGATCTGCCACCGATATTTTCCCTTCAACCGGGCAATTGACGCCTCTGCCGGCCCCAGGACCTGAATCTCCTTTCCCCTCTTGGGCCATCTTTTCAGAGTACCCCGGATTGCCTGATTCAGCTGTCTGGCCGCTTTTTCCGTCTCCTCCCGACTATCCCCTTTGAGTGTCAGACAAGCCAAATGGGAAAATGGAGGGTAGTTCAACTGATCTCTCAATTGTCTTTCTTGCTGAAAAAACGATTGATAGTCATGCGACGTGGCTGCCCTTATTGCGTAATGACCGGGGTCAAAGGTCTGGATGATAACATTTCCCTTTTGTTCGCCCCGGCCGGCCCTTCCGGAGACCTGTGACAAGAGCTGAAAGGTCCGCTCACCTGCCCTAAAATCCGGAAACCCCAACGAAAAATCAGCGGCAATGACCCCCACAAGGGTTACGTTTGGAAAATCATAACCTTTGGTGATCATCTGGGTCCCCACAAGGATATCCAAAGCTTGTTCGCCGAACTTTTTTAGGATTCGGATGGCCTCGCCTTTTCTGCGGGTGCTGTCCGCATCCATCCTCGCGATTCTTGCTTTCGGGAATAGCTCCTTCAGTTCGTGCTCCAGTTTTTCCGTCCCAAACCCGTAGGGCCTCAGTCTCTCATTTCCACACGAACCGCATTTGATAGACGTTTCTGAGTAATAGCCGCAGTAGTGACAACTCAGACGATTTTCCTCACGGTGATAGATGAGGGCCACATCACAATTTGGGCAACGAATCGGCTTCCCGCATGACCGGCAGAGGTATACCCGATAAAATCCCCGACGATTCAAGAAGAGCATACATTGGTTTCCGTTTGTAAGGTTTTGTTCAAGGGCCTCTTTGAGCCTGGGACTTATCATTTCGCTCTTGGGCCGCGCACCCTCCGCGACCTTCATGTCCACGATCTCCACCTCCGGCAGAGGCCGTTTTTCGATCCGCTCGGGCATGGAAAGCAGATGATATTTTCCACTGATCCCATTTTGATAGGATTGGACAGAGGGCGTCCCTGACCCAAGAAGGACCAGGGCCTTCTCCATCCTTGCCCGCATCACAGCGGCATCTCGCGCATTATAACGGGGGTTCCTGTCCTGTTTGTAGGCAGAATCATGTTCTTCATCCACAATAATGAGACCCAACTCGGATAACGGCGAAAACAGAGCTGAACGCGCTCCGATGACAAGGTCCACTTCGCCCCTCACCATCCGCATCCATTGGTCATATCTCTCGCCATGGCTGAGACCACTATGATAGACAGCAATCCGATCCCCAAGCCTCGGTCTGAAAATCCCTTCCAGATAGATGGCAAGGCTTATTTCCGGTGCCATTAAGATGGCCTGTCGGCCTACTTTTATGGTTTGCTTCACGGCCTGATAGTATACTTCGGTTTTGCCGCTTCCAGTTACCCCGTAAAGCAGACAGGCAGAAAAACCGCCTTTATCAATAAAAGCCGCGATACGGTTTGATACAATCTCCTGCTGTTTGTAGAGTTTTGGGGGGAGGGGTGAGGGGGAAATAATCTCACCGGCTGGATTCCTGTAAACAGTGCCTCTGTAGGCCTCCAGGACCCCTTTTCGTATCCATTTGTCTACCAGATATGATCCATTGGTAAACATACTCGCCAGCTTGCTTGAGAGGATGTACCCGGATCTAAAGACAGTCTCAAGAAACTGAAGTTCATTCCTTGCCTTTAATACGCCGCCCCGTTTTGAAAGCACGATGCCAAGATCAATGCCATCTCTTGGCCTTACAAACTTTCTTATAAGCGGCCCGCCATGTCCCCCCTTAAACCGTTCTTCCACGACCAGCCAGCCTCTTTTTTGAAATCCGTAGATTTTTTGAAGCGGGTGGGGCAACCCTTTCCCGGGGTGGTCTCTTACCCATGAGAGGATTTTTTTCTCTTCCGAATTCGGTTGGGGTCCTTCGAGGGCCCGGAGGCCTTTTTTGGTCAAATGGGCAATTTTATAAGATTTTATGCGAAGGCCTCCCGGCAGGACGGATTGGATCACCTGGCCTATGGGGTGGATATAATAATCCGCCATCCATTCAAAAAACGGGACCAAGGGTTTGGGGAAAAGCGGTTCAGGGTCTATCACATCCCATATTTCTTTTAGCCCTTTGCCGTTCCCTCCCCCCATCCTTTCCAATACATAACCCGCCACCTTTCTGTTTTTGAAAGGCACCAGGACCCTGCACCCCACATTGGCCCCGGACACGAGACCCTCAGGGGCTGTGTAGAAAAAGGTTCCTGCTACAGGGACATTTACCGCAATTCTCAGACAATAGGGCTTATCACCACTCAATTTTTGAGTTCCTCAGCCAAAGTCCGGGTTTGTTGTGACTCCATCTTGGCTTTAAGGGCGCCGATTCCCCGGGCAGGCATATCCCCCCCGGCCAATTTTTTGAGCGTCTCGAGAAAGACCCTGGCAGGGGGTGAAAGATGCTGATTTTTTAGAGACGCAATACTCACATCCAAGAAAATCTTTTTGTTCATCAATTGAATAGACGCCAGTTTTCCCGCCTCAAGTTCCAGGGCCGCGGCTTCTTTTACCAAAAAGGAGATGCCCTCGCCACGTTCTACCAGGTGTTTGATAAACTCAGTATTACTGGTTTCCATCAGGACATTCGGCTCACAGTCGTGTCTCGCAAACAACTCCTCCACCAGTTTGCGTGTCCCGGAGCCTGTCTCTTTCATGATTACCGGCTCCTTTTCCAATTCTTTAAAGGATACGCGCCTTTGCTTTGTCAAGTGGTGGTTTGGCGCCGCTATAACCACCACCTCTTCTATGCTAAAAGGGACAAAACAAATGTCCGGGTTCTCCTCTGCCTTGGCAATAATCGCCACCTCGATCTTAAAATCAAGAAGGGTGCGAGTCATCTCCAGGGAACTGCCCTCATAAAGCTGTATTTTGATTTTAGGATAGGTCTCACGAAATTCAGCAATCAGAAACGGCATAAAAAACCGTGCATAGGTCTTGGTGGTCCCAAGACGAAGG
>SDBT01017906.1_pt1 | contig 11162 bp, 7 predicted proteins | sample 2277101 | NCBI WGS metagenome assembly SDBT01 (sample SAMN10404973, study PRJNA504765) | marine sediment metagenome | isolation source: marine sediment core GS10_PC15, 103 cmbsf | place: Arctic Ocean: Southern Knipovich Ridge | collected 2010 | reverse complement strand
TCTTATAATAGTAGTCAAAGAGATCCTTCGGACACACATACGGACAGTGTGGCCCATAGAGACCAACGGTCATAAAGAGAGGTTTATCTGACTTTCTGTGTTCTAAATATCTTCCGGCCTCTTGAAATACCTCACGGTCATATTCTATTACACTTGAGTTGCCCGGCCCGGATTTCTCCAGGGCAATTCTGCTCTGATCCGGTGTTCTATCCAACGAACCCATTTTAATTTTCCCCCCGACAGAGGAATGGGTTACATCACCCACCAGCCTCTTCATAAAGCCATGCCGTTGATCCGGCCCTGTAAAGTGCATACGGCCGCACAGAACGGTTTCATACCCTGCGATCCCGAGAGAATGAACGAAGGTAGCCCTATCGGAGGGCAGGCTCTGGAAATTCGTAAAAATCCCTGTTTTGGTTGGCAACAGCCCTGAGAGCATCGCTGCCCGGCTTGGGATACAGAGCGGTGAGGGACAGTAGCAGTTTGTAAGTGAGGTCCCCTTCGAGGCCAGGTTATCCAGAGTGGGGGTTCTGATGACGCTGTTTCCGCCGAATCCCGTTATTTTCGGATTATGCTGGTCGGATAGTATAAAGATAATATGCTCTGCGATTCTACACTTCTCCTTTCTACTCCACTTCTCCTGCCGCCTTTTTCCTCAGGTATTCCTCTTTCATCCTATACCGGAACTCCTTTGCTGTCAGCTCCAGTGGAAGATCGGGTATCTCCCAGCCTGCCATTACCCGCTGTTCGAGCTCTTTGCATTTATCCTCATAACCGATGACGGTTGCAAGGTTCTGTCTCTCTCCGGGATCGTTCTTCATATCGTAGAGCTGGGGCAGCTCACCCTGGGTATAGATGTACTTCCACCCGGGTGTCCGGATCATTCGGGAAGGGTCACAGGTCCAGTAATACTCGGAATAGGCCGCCCGCTCGGAGATATCGCTCGCTCCCTGTATTAGGGGTATGAGGGATTCCCCCTCCAAACCACTGGGGCGATCCAGTCCGAAGAGATCCATGAGAGTAGGAAAGAGATCCAGAAGGCTTACGATCCCATCCTGGTTTTTGCCTGCCGCAAGAATACTGCTGTTCGCCAAAATGAGAGGAACGGTTACGGCGGATTCGAAGAAGCAGTGCTTCTGGACCCAGCCGTGTTCGAAGAGGATCTCACCGTGATCCGTTGTATAGACGATGAGTGTATTCTCATTGAGTTTCAACCGTTCAATGGCACTCAGAAGGCGTCCGAACTCACTGTCCAGATAGCTGACATTGGCATAGTAGGCGGCAATGCAGTTCCGTACCTCCTCCTCGGAATAGGTGTGGGATTCGAGATACTTCTGGCGTTTTATCATGGAATCCGGAACGTTCTCGAGGGGCTGATTATAGTCCTCCGGAACAACCGCATCGGCGGGGGAGTATAGATCATGGTACTCTTTGGGCGCATACCAGGACGGATGCGGCTTTTCCAGCCCCACGAAGAGGAAGAATCTATCCGGGCCCGCCCCCTGCAGGAATTCGATTGCCCGGTCAACAACAAGTTTGTCAAAAACGTCAGCGTCTTCCAGATCCAAGGGCCGGTTCGTTGGATTGTAACTCTCCCTTCGGAACTCCTGGTATGGTGATCTATACCTATTGGCCTTCTCCTCGCCGACAGCCTGAATATAGTCTCGCAAATCGTATGTGTAGTATCGCAGCCCCCGGTGGGTGAATCCCAGGTCCCGGTCATCGGTCTCTCCGATAACGTGCATCTTCCCAAAGGCAGCAGTTTCATAACCGGCATCCCTAAAAACACTCCCAAGGGTGGCGGCATCCGTCCTTATCGGGGTGTACTGCGTGAAGGCTCCGGCAGTATGGCAGTGCATCCCTGTTATTAGCGATCCGCGTGACGGCCCGCATAACGGCGATTGACAGTAGGCCTGGGTAAAAGTTGTACCCCTCTCTGCGAACCGGTCAAAGTTGGGAGTTCTGACAACGGGATGCCCGTAGCACCCGGCTACATCTCTTTTGTGCTGATCGGAGAGAATGAAAATAAGGTTATAGTCCTCTGCCGAACCCTGCATATGAGTTCTCCTAAAAACGTTTCGTTTTTGTTGGATTATTTTTTTTCCGATTTCTCTACCGGTTAAGTGCCGGCAAAATACAGGAGAGGGGAAAGATCCCCCTCTCCTGTCTTCACATCACTTTCAGTTTACTACATTCCCTTTGACTTTTTATACCACTCCGTCGCTCTCCTGGTAACAACCTCGCCACCGGCGTCATACCACTTCTTCACATACTCATCCCATGCGCTCATAGGTTTCTCTCCGAGAATCATCTTGGAGCAGTACTCCCTGTACAGCTTGGCCTTGTTGGGCAGAAAATCCTGATGTCCCTCGAATACCGAGTGAGGCATGCCGACGCTGTCCATGGTGTAGCTTACCTGACCCTCCATGGGTTTTAAAAGCTTCATTTTTAGCTCCCCAAGAGCTTCCATTCTAGCTGCTTCGGGTATGTATTTCCCATGACGAGGCACATATATGTAGTCGGATCTATCGGTTTTCAGCGCCTTGATTTTACCCCCCCCCTCTGTCCAGTCAACACCGGGAATCCCCAACCTCATAAATTTGGAGCCTTCGTCCGTAAACACCCAATTGAACCACTCCATGATTTTTTCCGGCTGCCTTGCCTTCTTGGTGATTGCAAAATCCGAATAGTTGCCCCTGATCAGATAGGTCTGCTGGGGCGGCACCCCGGGCACACTTACCATGCGCATATAGGCCCAGTCGGCGTTTGGATCGTCCTTCATGAAGGCGCTGTACTTTTCCAACCGGCTTACCAGATGGAAGTAGTGCCCCACTCGACCGTCGTTGATCTTAGCCGCCCAGTCGGCCCTGGACTGGATGGGCATCACCTTATCCATCAGCTTCTCCTCAACGAGCATGCGGATAAACTCGATGGCGTTGCGCATCTCATCGGATACCTGATCCGAGATGAGCCTGCCCTCGGCAGCATTCCATCTCCATTCGGGATACCCCTCGAACATGGCCACCCCGTGCATCATGAACAGGTCGTCGCACCAGCGCATGCCGTTTCTCCCGGATACGGGAATCTCGTCATTTGGATCTCCGTTGCCGTTGGCGTCCTTGTCCCTGAAGGCCTTGTACATGGTCACCAGCTCGTCTCTGGTCTTAGGCACATCCAGGCCCACTCTATCCAGCCAGTCCTTTCTGATAAAACCACCTCGGGAGTTAAACACATTCCAATAGTTGGGAATCCAGTAGATCTTGCCGTCCGGCGCCAAGGCGCGAGCCATATCCCAGTTATCCTCAGTATAGGCAGCGTATAGATCTTTACCGTGGGTCTTTAAGAGGTCATCCAGGGGCAGCAGAATCCCCTCCCTGATGAGCTCCTGAGTCAATTCCAGGGTGTTGGGCCTGAAGGCCTCCGGGATCTCTCCGGAAGCAAGGTGGAGCCGTATCATCTTGTTGTAGGTGTCTCCACCCTCCCAATCCCAGGCCGTTGTAAGCGGTACAACGCCCAGAGTTTTTGCTACATACTGCCAGTAGGGATCGTTGGGCTGTTCAGCTACCGAAATCCTGCCCCGGGACAAGTCCCAATTGTAGGCATGGGTAAACTTATACACCTCTTCCGTACCGGGGGCTGTACTCTCCTTCCCCCCACTGGAGAAGACATGAGAGACTCCAGCGGTTAGGAGAAGTATCAAGCCGAGCAGACACACCCTTATGAGTTTTTTCCTGATCATAACAAACCTCCTCGAAAAACTTTTAATTCGTACCAAAAGTACGAATTGTTACCAGCAGAAAATGGTTACTGCTTGACAGCTCCCAACATGAGCCCCTTTACGAAGTGCTTCTGGAGAAAGATGTAGACAAGGGTGATTGGCAATGTTGTCAAGATTATCAGAGCGCTCTTGATGGACTCTGATTCGGCGTAGGGATCCTTTGACAATGTAGAAGTTGCAATATCGCCGCCTCCTGCGAAGATACTTCGGATGAATAGCTGAAGAGGCATCTTGTCGGCATCCTGGATGAAAAAGAGAGCATGCCTGAAGATATTCCAAAGTATAACCGCCGTAAAGATGGCAATGGCGGAGAGGGCCGGCTTGGATAATGGAACGGTAATCTGCCAGAACATTCGGAAATCATTCCCGCCATCTATTCTACATGCATCGTAGAGGTCGTTTGGTATGGACCGGAAAAAAGTCCGTAAAAGGATGAGATGAAAGGCAATTATGCTATGGGGGATGATGATTGCCCAGACAGAGTTCATGAGCCCGTAGGATTTAATTGTGAGAAAATAGGGAATGAGCGGGGGTTGGAAAATAATACTGAAGACCGCCAAGCCTATTACGAATGGTCCCAGGCGAAACTCCGCCTTGCTCCTTGATATGGGAAAGGCAACGAGGGCAGTCATGGAAACACTCCAGATGGTCCCCACTACGGTAATGTAGGTGGTTATGCCGAAGGACCGCAGGAGGGGAAGCATGTGCTTCCGGTAATAGTAGATATAATTCCCCCATGTAAACTCCCTCGGCCATACGGTAACCCGGCCGGAGTTAACCTCTGTTGGGTAGCTCAGAGACTTGGCCAGCTCGTGGATAAATGGAAAAACCATCGAAAGCATTACCCCGGTGAGAATAGCGTAAATGATTATAGAGCCTGCGAGCGATCCTCCCAACATTTTACGGGGATCTCTCATCCTGATACCTCTTGCTTTCATCTAAAGAGCTGCTCATCAGACATTTTTTTAGAAAAATAGTTGGCGCCTACTATGAGAATAAAACCGACAATCGACTTGAAGAGTCCGATTGCGGTTGTAAAGCTGTAGCGTCCCTCAATCAGGCCCACCCGGTACACATAGGTATCGAAGATATCGCCGGTTGATTGAACCAGAGGATTCATGAGGGTATAGATTTGATCGAAGCCTATCTCCATAAAGCGGCCGATGGCGAGAAGGAGAAGCACAACGATAGTGGGCATAATAGAAGGAATCGTAATACGCCACACCTGCTGCCACCGGCTTGCACCGTCTATGGCTGCCGATTCGTATAGATTGGGATCTATTGTGGTCAAGGCCGCCAAATAGATTATGGATTGATATCCTGCAGTCTTCCAGATATAGGAAATCGTGACTATCGGTTGAAACAGATGTTCCTTACTGAAGAAAAAAATGGGCTCCACTCCCAAGACATCACGTAGAAAAATATTAACGACCCCGGAATCGGGATGCAGGATATTCATGAACAGCTGGCTGACAATAACCCAGCTCAAAAAGTAGGGCAGATAGAGAATAGTCTGGGCGACCCGCTTGAACCTCTGAACGACTTCATTGAGCAGGAAGGCCAAAATAATGGGAATGGGAAAGCCGAAGATAATTCGGTATAAGCCGATCAGCAGGGTGTTGCGGAAAATCCTCAAGAAATCATAGTAGATAAACATCTCCTGAAAGTGCTTCCAGCCCACCCAGGGACTTCTTAAAATTCCCCTGAATATGCTGTATTCCTGCCAGGCGATAACGCTTCCGGCAACCGGTATGATGCGAATAAAGAAAAAAAACAGCAGCCCGGGAAGAACCATGAGGTAGAGAATGGGATGACCTGTTATGTTTTTGTACAGAGAATTTCGCTTAACCAAGCTCTTCAATCCGCTAAATACTCCCTTTTTGGCAGGGTAGCAGATCCAGGAGCTAAAAAAAGGGGTCTTTATTGGAAAATTGGGGTATTATTATTCGATCGTTTTAAAAAAGGTGGGATTCTCACTGTAGTACTTCTTGAACATCTTTCCAAAATGATGGCAATCCTCATAGCCGACCATTTCAGCTACATCCTTTACTTTATGCCCCTCTACTATGAATTTTTTTGCCTTCTCCATACGGAAGGAGATGAGATAATCCGAAAAGCTCTTACCAGTCTCTCTCTTGAACAGAACACTGAAATGAGACGGACTGTAGCCGACAAGCTTCGACATAGCTTCTAATGTGATCTTCTCATCATAGTGCTCAACCACATACCGTGTGATGAAGGAGAGATACTTTTTTAAGTGACTACTGCGCAACCGCTCAATCTCTTCTGTTATACCCAATAAAATGTTCTCCAGCCATTTCTCTAATTCCTCCAGATTGGGGAGATTCCGTAGTACATCAATCTTCTCTCTTAAGCTTCCGAATATCCTTTCAACACCCAAATCCATCTCCCTCGTACGCCACGAGATAACACTAAACAACTCGATCAACAAATCTTGAAACCCCTGGACATTGACAGCCTCTGTCCCCTCTCTAAAGGAATCAAAAATTTTAGTGAGTCCCAACGAAACCTTATTCCTATCCCCCCATATAATTGCGTGCACAAGCTCATGTAACAGCTCGGTATCCGGTAATTTACGGCCGGCCCTGGTATTCCACTCGTGGATGTTGATTGTGTCATTCACTTCCCATATAAGCGATGCCTCTCTTGCCTGCATGTAAGAGGTCGGTATGGTCTGCCAATGGCTGACTCCGCTGCCTATACCAACCGATATGTTTGATCCCCGATCAACGCCGTGTCTGCCGTTCAGGCATTTCTTGTAGCTCATCCACTGTTTTACTACGAGTTGGTACACGGTGTCCTCCGGCAGGGCGTTACTGTAGTACATGAACACCAGCTCCCGTTCGGTTAAATAAAATTGCTCAAACTTAAGATCCGGGTGTTTTATGGATGCAAATGAGAGAGCCTCGTGGAGCCATCTCTCTGGAAGCCTGGCACACAATCGAACACAGACCACACAGAATATTCCCTTCTCCAGCGGTATGGCCCGGTCTTCCTTGACAAACTCCTGGACATCATTCCTGGATACAGCTCCGTAAAGGAGCTTATTTAGAAAGTTGGAGTGAACAAGCTCACCCCTCTCTTTTTTTAGCCTTTTTAGCTGATCCTTGTTGGCGTTCTGTTCGTCCAGGTCTTTCCGAACCTTTGAAAAAACCTCCTCGATATCTTTTTCCAGAGATAGCTTTAAGATATAACCTTCGGCCCCTAACATCATCCCCTGCTTGGCGTACGCAAACTCATCGTATCCACTCAACAGTACCACCTTGATCGCAGGAAAGTCTTTACTGATTTTTTTTAGAAGGTCCAATCCATCCATTAGAGGCATTTTAATATCGGTCAGCACTGCATGCGGTGGTTTCGATCGAATGAGCTTCAGGGCCGCAATACCGTTATCCGCCGAACCGATCACCTGGAAACCCAAGGATTTCCAGTCTACAGTATTCCTTAATCCGCGTCGGATGATATCTTCATCGTCGACGATTATCAGGTTATACACTTTTCGCCTTCCTTAAGACTCAGGTATTGCCGGTACTGTAACGGACACGCATGTTTGCCTTCCGGGATCGCTTTCAATATGCAATCCATACTCTTCTCCGAAATATAATCTGATCCTCTCGTTGACGTTCCTGAGTCCGACACCCTGGGCCTCCTCATTTCCCCTGATTTGAGCATTGACCTCACCTAGCTTTTGCGCATCCATTCCCGGACCATCATCTATAATCTCAAAAATAATTCTTTCTTCCCTGATCTTTCCAACAATCATGACAAGGCCCGGCTTCTCCTTTAATGCAATACCGTGATAGATGGCGTTCTCCACCAGGGGCTGGAGTATAAATTTTAGACTCTTATACCGAAAAATTTCCTCTTCTAAATCCCACTCAACCTTCAGTTTCTCATGATAGCGCATCTTCGATATCGTAATATATGCCCTTAGATAATCGATAGCATCTCGCATGGGAATGATCTGCTGCTCGTGCGCTGCTTTTTTAAAAAGCACACCCACAGCTGTAACCATTCTGGAGGCCTCCTCCAACTCTCCCATCTTTATCAAGAATTTAATGGATGTAAATGTGTTGTATAGAAAATGCGGATTTATTTGGTACTGAAGGCACTGCAGTTGAGCCTCCTTTTCTCTCAACTCATGGATATAAACCTCATCGAGCAGCCTGTTTAATCTCTGTAGCATATCCTTGAAGGAGACGGAAAGCTCGCCGAGCTCATCTTTCGAAGAATACGTCCAGTCTGTATCCATGTGTCCCAGTTGAATCTCTTTCATGCTGTTCTTTAGCATAACAAGAGGGCGAACCAGGCGGTTGGAAATGATATTTATCACGGTTAACATTAACAGAAACACAACCAGCATGGCCGCTGCATTCAACCCTAGAATACTGGAAAAATCACTCATTATTGCATCTCTGGGTATAAGGAAGACCAGATGCCATGAATACCGGATTATGGGATATCGGAAGAGAAAGTATCTCTTCCCCTTGATGGTAGCAACCCCCTTTTGGTTCCTGTCAGGGAAGTCGATTTTAATGAGCATATCTTCAAGAAGTAGCCCGATTATTTCCTTGTTTTCCGCTGATATTATTCTTCCCTCATTATTTATCAGAAATATCTGACTATCCGAATCCTGCTGAATGTGTTTGAACCTTTCACTCAACGAGGCCTCTTGGATGCCGAATTTAATATACCCGATAACCGAGATGTTTTCCTGTGAACGAACCTGTGTTGTAAGAGAGATCAAATATTCGTTGAAGCGAGGATCAATCCTCGTAAAAATCCACTTCTTTCCCAAAACGGACTCTAAGGCAACTCGCTCACTGTTCTGACTACCCAGCTCATAGTAGAACGATTCCGGCAAATTGGAGTATATTTTGTTTAAAAACTTATCGTAGATGTCAATATAGTATACCCCTTCGCTTATGAATCTATTACGGACAATCACATCATTTATTTCATGATATAGAAGGCCCCTATCCGGTTCATTCATTTTGTTTTTCTGGATAACATTATGTAAAGCTAAAAAGGCAGAAGAACGTTCCAGATTATCGATGGCCAATTCGGTATTACTGGCACTCTGTTGCATGATTTCAAAAACAGACTTTTCAACCTGCCTCATCAAAAGGTTTTGAGTATATAAATAGGTTATGAAGACGGTTAAACAGGCCGGCAGCATGGTAATAAAACTGAAAAATAGGATCAGTTTTTTCTTTAAGCTCAACTTTTTAAATTTTAGACCCTTAATAAAATGCCTATGATGGACCTCCGTTTCGCTATCAAAGCCCTCCGTCTTTCGAATCCTTTCGATAAGTCTCTTCAATGGCCGTACAAAGGAATCACACAGCATGAGTGAGATAAGCGAGAACACCATAAAAAAAACTACTGCGGACAGAATTATACATATACGGATAAAACCTATATTCTTTTTCGTTTCTTCTTCATCAAATATAAACGTATACCGCCAATCGTTCAGCGGTGAATCGATAAACAGTATGGATTTATCCTGAAAGCGCACATACCTTAATCGCTCCGAATCCTGATCGAATTTCCTCTCTGCTGTGGAGTCAACAATCTCTTCATGCGGGGATATCATATTTGTCCAAATCAGGCTGCCGGACGAATCATGGATAAGCACCCTGAAGCGTTTCCCAAAGTGAGCCAGTTGAGGATTGACCTTTAGAAGAACGATCCACTGCTTGTCATCCTGTTTAGTCAAACCTATGAAATACATACCCGTTCTTACCAGATCCCTCAGCAGAGGGCTGTCTGTTTCTCTGGATTTTAGTAAAAAGAAGCGGTTGGGAGCCTGGCTTATCTGTCCGTATAAAGAATCGCTTACTATCTGTTTATATGAATAGGAGAGGTTGTCCTGCCATACAAAACGATGCTGCTCTGAAAGAATTGAAATACCTATCATATCTTTTCTAAATATCACCAAGCGGTGTCTTATTTCCTTCTCTAAAGCGTCAATAGTATGCTTCTTTTCATAGGATGAACCTGTGTTTAGTATCTCTGCCATAATAGATTTGATTTTGGGATCTGTGATTAAGAAGGAGCTATGTACCAGGGCGGAACGGAAGAGCAAACTGATGTTTTTATAGATGGCTTTGCCATAATTGATATTCGCGAACTCTCTCTCCTTGAGCAGCGAATTCTCAAACAACTTATAAGAAACAAAACTTACGATTATTAGTGTGAGAGAGAGAAAAAACAGAGACAGAAGAAAAAATTTCGATTTGAGAGACCGGAACATTAATATAGAGCCAACTCTACGACATTTCCAAGCATGGGTCAAGAATTTGGCAACTTTTATAGAAGTTCCCAATGGTAGGAAAAATTATAACCCGGCTTCAAACGAATCGTCAACGGGGAGGTGCAAGATCAAAGGCGAGGAGGCGTAAGACGACTGAGATCGTACCGGTGTGGGGCCATCCTAGCTGTCTTTTTGAGAAGTAGCAGAATGACGGCTGTTCGTGGCATTGTGGATGCATAGCTCAGGCTTGGGGAGGGTCAAAGAGAAGAAGAAGTGACTAATTCAAGGATGAGGTATCTAATCCCGTCGGGGGTTTGCCGGTTTTTACAAGATGGCGAAGAATCTTATTAACCTCTTCCGGATCGGTTATAATAGCCAGGATCCTCATGGGTGAGCCACAGCGAGCACAGACCATCAGGGGGTCCACCTCATACACCTTGACGATCAACCGTGCCCATGCGGCCCTGCGCTCCGCTGAGCAAACAGAGAGATCAGGGTCGTGGTTCTCTTGCGCCTCGCAGGAATCTGGAGAATCAATGTGCTTCTGCTTCCAGCCATTCGGCGCAAGTGCTACCACATGAGGCTTATCGGCCCACTTTCCCCGGCTACGGGAGGAGTACAGCCCGTAGCGTCGGAGATATTGTGTTCCTTTGGGCGGCAGGTGTTGTGTTAGAAGTGCGATAAAATCGGAGGCATCGAATAGCTTCAGGTTTTCTTTGAAGTATTCGTTGAACGAGGTGTGGAAGAGGACCTTTCCGGCGAAGCTCTCAAAGCGCAGCTTCTTAAGCGAGACGGGAGGTCGTGCCAGGTGCTGAGCGAGGCTCTCGCGTTTTTTTGAATTTCCGCCCGGCAGCAGGATGGAGGCGTCCACACTGAAGCCTGAGTGTCTCCAGGTGAGCAGGTTATCAGGCCCTATCCTGGGCTGATGAGCTTTCTCTCGAGGAAGAGCTTAATGACCGCTCTGCGGAAGCACTCAGTCATCTGCTGTAGGTTGCCGAATGGGATGTGGATGAAATTGCCGTCTTTATCGAAGCCGCCTTCCAGTACGATGGCGTGCCAGTGGGAATTCCACCGTAAAAACTCTCCGAACGACTGAAAACAGAGCAA
>SDBT01017905.1_pt1 | contig 11162 bp, 12 predicted proteins | sample 2277101 | NCBI WGS metagenome assembly SDBT01 (sample SAMN10404973, study PRJNA504765) | marine sediment metagenome | isolation source: marine sediment core GS10_PC15, 103 cmbsf | place: Arctic Ocean: Southern Knipovich Ridge | collected 2010 | reverse complement strand
AGGAGATTTATTCAAATCTCTCTTGTACCAGATAGCTAAACCTCCAGAACGAGGGTCTATTATGGATGGAGGGCCAAGTTCTTCGAATAAATCTGGTAATCTTCCCCCGGGGGAGAAATCTCCGTATTTCCCCGATGGATGGGGTGAGGAAATCCAATCGACTGGTGGCAATTCAGATTCTAGATTTTCTCCTCCCGAGAAAGGCAATTCTTTACCCTTATTAGGATCAAGAGTGGAGAGTAAGAGATAGACTACCAAAAAGACTACAAGTCCTATTATAATAGCGTTTATAGTTGTAGAATAATCACCATTCATCTTAATAATAGAATATTAAATCTTGAATCAAGATTTGAATCAAGATTCCGATGATTAGGTATTGAAACCCTGATTCTTTCTTACATCGAAAGCCATCTTATTGTCACTCGAGATTATTATGTCATGTAATTACATGACATAAATTACAAGTATACTTATTTATATTTCTGTCTACGCGTCCGATAGTAACGAAATGGATCAAACGATAGAATCGGCCCGATAATTATCCTGGCAATACCTGCACATGTAGCCCATATACTAATCATGAATATACCTAAAAAGAGTAATGCGGGATCCAGCGGTTCTCTCTTGGGAGGATCTGAAGGTAAATGTTGGAGTATTTTAGTGCACGTACAAGAACATTTATCGAAATGGGATTCTATCGGTCCTTGGTTAAGACATTTAACGTTAGATAAACTAATATTTGATGAAGCAAGAATTGTCCCTGCCGATAAACATAGGAGAAATAGTTGAAACATTATTTTATAGTCGTCAGTACAAATTAAATAATTTTAATCTTTATATATTGATTAAAATTTTTGATTCCTTTTCTATATATGCGCTGTCCGCGCATCTTGTGAATAAATGTCGAGATGTGGTGGGGTGTTTCTAACAGTAGAAAATTGCTCGTCACCATCGAAAATTCTCGGCATTCTGCCTAATCTTGGAAAAACCTCGTCAATGTCAATATCGAAATCGGCATTGAATATTCCCATTGTTGGTGGGTACCACAGATATTCCGGACGGAATCGATCCAGAGGTAGCACTATTAAAGGTGGTAAACTCATCAATCTTTGGTGATGAGTAGAAAAGAACATGTCATAATGAGTAGAAAACGACACGACATTAAAACTTTCCGATGAATCCATCAACATCTCGTCGTCGTCGAATCTCTTTTTGCTATTAATCTTAATTTTCAAACTTTGCATCCATTCCGTAAGATCGCATCGACAGAAGGGACATAAAGAATTTCTCTCTCCCGACAAAATCCAACAGTTCATGCACGACTTGTGATCGCAGTATCCGACCGGGGGGGAAATCAACTCAGAAATTTCTACGCATATGGGACATTCCATGATTTGTGTACACAAATACTTGCAATTGATAATTATATGGTATATTTAGGTTTAAATATCATTTTTCACAAATCAATATTTCAGAAGAGTATTATCCTTTGATACATTCTGGATAAGTGGGGAAAATAGCTGGATTCCTGGACAGACCAAATTCTCCCCAATCCCACGGTTTGTCTGGAAATTGAAGGATAAAATCGAGAGTGATTCCTGGATTACTGGACAATCCATATAGTCCCCAGTGCCACTGTTTGTCTGGAAATTGGAGGATAAAATCGAGAGTGATTCCTGGATTCATGGACAGACCAGCTCGTCCCCAATACCACGGTTTGTCTGGAAATTGAAGGATAAGATCGAGAGTGATTCCTGGATTGCTGGACAATCCCCATTGTCCCCAAATCCACGGTTTATCGGGAAACAATTCAACTAATGATTTCAAGCAAATCCCATCCATTTGGATACAGACTATATCCAAATGGCAAGAAGTTAATTCTAAATAGAGTTTTTCTCTTTTATCCAAAAGAGAAAAGAGTATAGGTGATAATATTTATCATATATAGACTGGTCATAAAAGAGATGAAGATAAAAGCTATCGGTGTAGCCACTCAAAAAACAGAGGCTGCTAAAAATTGGCTACGAGGAATGAAACATACAGGTATTCCCTCCAAGTTAGTTGGCCTCGGACAACCTTATAGCTTTGATATGAAGATAAAACTCAGTTTAGAAGCAATGAAAGCCGATGCAGAGGCGGATATTATTATTACTTCTGACGTTTATGATGTTCTAATCAATAGAGTGGCGGTAAAAAAGATTAAAAAGTCGGGAAAGATTGTCAAAGATCATATCTTAGATGTATTTTATAGTTTCGAAAGACCAATAGTCATCGGCGCAGAGATACCCTGCTTCTCTCATAATTGTTACGATTTTACATTTGGAAAATTATCTAATCTGGTAGAAAAAGAGTATTTATACCCAAATTCGGGATTAATGATTGGCTATAGAGATGATATGATAGAGCTGTATGAGGGACTTAAGAATTGTAAAGATGATCAGATGGATTTGGGTGAACTAATGGGTAAATACCCCGAGAGGTTTGCTTTGGATACAGAATCAAAACTCTTTTACAACGTCTATGTCTATCCAGAAAAAGATCGATTGAACGAAGCTCTATTCGTTCATTTTCCGGGGATGAAGTACATCGTTTCTTCGGCTATAGCGTACAATGATTTTCAATCTCAAGGTTATCAACCTTTAAATATTCCAAAGATAGCCATATTTGCTACCATTGGGTTTTTATTAGTTGTAGGGATTATTATATACCTATTGTATAGGTTCTACTGGGGTTTAAAACCCAAAACGAGGACGACTATCAATTATCCTTCTGTTTAATGATTATTCCGTTTCAGACGCTGAAACGGAATATAGATTTAGATTAAAAATTGATATAAAATTTGCGAAGAATCTTTATCCAAAGATTCACGAAATATTTCGAAATAGAAACATACACAATTTAATCCATGTTTACCATCTTCGTTTGAAAACTGATCATTTAACAATCTTTCACTGATCTCTTTGCACCAATCTTTTGTATTCAGACCATTTTTTTGAAATAAAAAGACAGATTTCAGTAATTCCTCATTATTCAAATTTGCAACAACCATCGATTCTGAATCGAAGTGAAAAAAATCCTCACGGACAAGTAATTCTTGGATACATTCGGCATAACTCCTAGTATTCTGTGCTGGATGAGGATTTCCTTCCATGGTATGAAGAAACGCTCCAACGCCAAAACTATTTGGAGGTAACTCAAAAAAATTTTCCAAAATTTTTCTTCGAAGAATTTCAAACGAAACATCTACATGGATCTTTGCCAGCTTTGCGATCTGCTCTGGAGACAGGGGTGGCGATTCTTGATTCTCCACATTCTCAGCTTTCATATTGAAAGTCGATGTTCTATTTTAAATCGGAGTCTATTTTTAAATGTCATTTTTAGAAATCTCCGTCTCCGTCTCCACTTCTGTCTCTGTCTCCATTTCCTCCATCTCCACTTCTGTCTCCATCTCCACTTCTGTCTCCGTCTCCATTTCCTCTGTCTCCACTTCCTCTGTCTCATGTCCGCACCATTCGGTGTAATCATTCACCCAGGGAAAGCAGATCTTTTTCCCGCTAACCCTTTTTATGAGGGTACATATTAGTTTACCAGCATAGAATCCCAGAGTATTAAAGACAATATCTTGAAAAGAACCATTCCACCAAGACGTATATTCTACTTCACCAGCTTTTCCAATCTTCTTATGTTCAGTTCGGCCGGTACACAAAAAACAAGTACTTTCAAAGATTTCCCATAAGATTCCTCCTCCGATTATAAATAGATCTTCGTCGGGAAATAATAGCCCTAAAACGAAGAAACAGATAAAATGAGTTAATGGCCATCCAGAAAAGTTGCAATTGAAAAGGGGTATCTTGAATAATGTACGATTTAGCGGGTCTCTGGTTGGTACATCTTTGACAGAGTCGCAGGACATAATCAACATGATATTGTACAAGAATATAAACCCTATCACCAAAACTATTACTTTGTAAATCCCAGCAGCCTTTTTACATCGTGGTAGTTTACATTTTTCATTATTTGGATCTAAATAATCTAAAAAAGATGACATAATTACTTAAGCTTTATCCAGCTTAAAGGGTGTTAGTAACCACTCTAAAGAGTGGTTACTATTCTAATAACTATTTGATAGATAATGACCGAACAAAAGAAAGTTCAAGAATGGTTGATACCCGGGTATCCGTCTGTCAAGGGAACAGATATGGTAGGTAGGGCTATGGTCGATGGACAAACGGTAGTTTATCCAAAGGTCGTCCGAGACGAGATAGACCCTGCTATTCCTGGGCAGGCTTGTGGTAATATATCTTTTATGTTGTTTACGGAGAAAAGAGTATTAAGATCTGGTTATCCAGTTTATGGATTTTTTAAACTCCGTGGAAATCATTCTGCTAATACGTGGGCCAAGAAAGATGCTGAACGTATTATTTTAGATGTAGATTCAAAATACGCCGTTAAATCTTCTCCGGTAGGACATTGGCTACCCATCACTGATGACACTCGTTTTTGTCAAGAATTGATTGATGCTGCTCCAGAAAAAAGTTCAGATGGCACACAAGAAATAGATAGTATGAGAAGTGAAGCGGTGAAGAAAAAAGAAACCGATCGTAAGCGAAGACAGAAAGAGATTGAAGATCGTATGGAAGACGTTAAATCTGGTGATATCGATGATGACCCAGAGACTCTGCGTTACTACTCGATGCATAGAGTAACAGAGTGGAGATTAACAGAAAGACGCGATATTCAAGAAAAGCTATTGAAGAAGGCAAAGGATAAATTGCTAGAAATCCGCAGAGAATTGAAAGAAATAGAGGTAGAACATCCCGGATACGCTGATGACTGGGTGGACTGTTACAACATCGAACGTGCCAAAGGTGGTATCGCTCCTCATATCCCCGGAGAAGATGATTTTAAGGAATACGAGGAAACTACTCTGGAGTATCTTCAAAGTGTAACTATTGAAGACGAAGAAGAATCTGCAACAGAGAAAATCCGTAGAGACGCTAGGAGAGAAGCTAAAAGAGGGGAGAAGGGGAAAGAAAAGGAATAACGCGCATACGCATTCGATGCGTAACACCCATCGGTGTATTTTACTTCATTTTGAAATGAAGTAAAATCTTTATTCATTTAATGTTTCGATTTAAGAATCGCCTTTAAAGTTCGAGATATCTTAATAGAAGGTGATTAATTAATTAATATCAAATGGCCGCACCATCTGATTTTATGATGAAACGGTTTTTGATCAAGCCAAAATTATCAGAATTATTTGATGCAGAGAAAGAGAAAGCTATCTGTAAGGCAATACGGGTTTCTAATACTGAGTCGGAAACAAATCTGAGAGTTTTTGACCGGGTAGAAGAAGATAATTTAATTCTTTTGCATTATTTAAAAGCTGAACACTCTGTGTATCATGTAAGAGGAATTGTTATCGATACTGAAACTTTAGAGATAGTGGGACAAAGTTTTCCTTTCACCGAGGAACTGTCTCCTGATGACCTTCCAGGAATGTGTCTCCACAATCCTGAATGTGATGGTGCTTCTGTCCAAATTCATGGTGATGTTAGTGATTATTACATCACCCATGCATACGAAGGAACTATTCTTCGATTCTTTCAGGGACGTGTCACCAAAAAGTGGTATTTATCCACTCATAAAAAGATTAATGGTCGAAGGAGCAGATGGTCTGGACCAATGTTTGGTGATATATTTGATAGTTTCTGGCAAGATCCGGATACTCTTGGCGACGGGCTTGATGGCAGAGCATGCTACGTATTCCTAATTTCTCATCCGGAGAATAGATTGGTCTGCAAGATTTCTACCTCTAAAATAATGTTGTTAGGTTATTCTACAGGAGAATGTTTGTATTCTCTAATAAATCCCAATGAAACCATTCCAGATCCTATGGAGTACTTAAAAGAACAATTTATAAAAGGGTCTACTATTGAAAAACGAGAGTCTTTTCATGTAGAAACGTTAGATGAACTTAAAAAACAAACAGAAGAACTCTTATGGGAAGACTGCACTGGACTGCTATTGACGTATTGGGATAACGCAAAACCGCGATTGAGATGTTATAAGATAGTACCAAACGAATATACGAAAAGGAGAGATTTAAGAGGGAGTGAACCTAATTTTAGATTGAGATATCTTCAATTGCATAACGATGGACAAAATGAAGACTTTAGAGAACTTTTTCCAGAAAAGGGAGAGTTCTTTGATCAGATAGAAAAAGATGTAACCACAGATTTGCCCAGATATCTTAAACAGTTGTATTACGAAAGATACAGTAAAAAACAGTTTACCAGACTTTCAACGGAAGAACACTACGTTTTAGAAAAGACCAGAAAATGTTATGTTCCTGGTAGATCTATCTTATCTAATTTAAGATTAACTTTAAACGAATGTAATCCACGTCAACTAAATGCATTAATCAAATACATGTACATTAGCCGAAGGACTAACTTCACATGTGAAGTTAGTTCTTCGACATGTGAAGTTAGTCCTTCGACATGTGAAGTTAGTCCTTCGACGTGTGAAGTTAGTCCTTCGACATGTGAAGGTAGTCCTTCGACATGCGAGGACGGGACTAACTCTACATGTGAAGGTAGTCCTTCTGAAGTTAACGCTAAAAATGAAACCCTACAAGAAGAAGACAAGATAGTATCTGAAAAGATACAGAAAATATAAATTTGTGTCCTCAGACACAAAAATTCATATCTTTTCAGATATGAATTTTGTTTTCCCATTTGAAAATCGATGTTATTTCAACATCGATCACAGTCTGGTGGACTGTCAAAAGGATTTCCATCCACTTTGGTAAAACAATTCATTGTTTTACCATTATGTTGTACCTGCGATTCAAACATTAAGAATGGCTTTACCCATGTTCGACATTCTCCGTCGGGGACGTTGAGACCGCGATAGACGGCCATCATTTCTTTGGTCTCTGTATGTCTGGCTATAGCCATCAAATGGTACAGAGACCCTTTATAATGACGATAAATACCCAGAAGTGACATTTCGTTGATCGACAATAAATTATTGTCGATTATCTTAATTTATATCTTGCATTATCCTATAAGCTAAGTTTAAATACCGGCAAACAAAGTTTACAAAATTATTTCATCTTGAAATTTTGTATTATATCGGGTTCTACTCCATTCTTTGTACTCTTTACAACCAAACTTCCAATCTTTCATTACTTTGGTTCGCATGTAAAAAACATTATCTTCCATCTTATTAGATTGAGATCTTTTCTTGATGATCATACAAGTATAATCTCCGGTGATCTGATCCATCAACTCGCAAAATACCTCGTATTTTCCACACGAACCTCCTAAATTGAGGTAAAGCTTCTTTCTTTCAGCTTCTTCTGGTTCTCTAAAAATAGCTACATAAGAAACACTCTTTCTTATGTCCGGGGGAAGATCTATGGCATACTGAGAACCTACCATTAGCAGTTGATTCCAATGTTGTGAGCCTAATTTGAACAATCCTCTCATTGTTTTTGTTTTGTATACTTTAGGATCGTCGCTGGCATCGTCAATGACATTGATGGCGTAATTACCAGGGTATCCCTCTGGATTTTCTACCTTACACTTTCTTTGTCGTAAAATATGGTTCTTTTCAGCCTGCTCGTCGTATTCTAGAGACACAAAAAGAGGGGGCATAATAGTACAGAATCTCTTATAGGATCCTTCTGTTCCCATAAAAACTCTCGCCACGGGGTAACGGTGCTTGAGATAATAGCAAAACAATTCGATAAGAGAAGTATTGTGTGTAACAGTGAAATCTCCTAAAAGAAATCTCCTGTTACCATCTATTTGGAACCCGTGATAAGTTCCCATTCCAATCTCTTCTACTTCTATCCCAGTAACACTCTCATCTGTAGTTCTAGAGTCTTCTGATTTTATTTTCTTTCTGTTCAACAAGACAGGGATATCATGGAGATCCCTCCCACAAATATTCATTCTATAGTATGTTCCAGTAACAGGACCATTTGGCGCATTAGTACATGTTTTCTGACAGGGGGAAAAAGAAGTATAAAATCCACATGAACGAGCCACAAAAGCAATGTCTTCAGCTAAAGTTTTATTCTTTTGGACTATTTCATAATAAGATTCATTGGCAAAATATCCGTCTGTATCAATTAAACCAGCTAACAGTTTTAATCTGTTAGCTCTCGAAGAAAATTTGAATGCTGGTGGAATATGTTTATTTCCTAAGAGATTATGTTCTCGAAGGAAATTAAGAAACCAATTACGTTTAGATCTTTCCTCATCTACACCAAATACTCCCTTAGAAGCTCCCTTTTCACGACTTGTAATTCGATAATCATAATCAGAGTTTCCTGATTTATCAACAAATAGATTATAAGGTTTAAATATTGATCTCATATATTCAACTATCTCGTCATCTGCAGTTGTAAAACAAGTTTTTGAGCAAGTTCCATCTCCTAGCCATATACCTAAAGCCTGAGGATCGAATGGAAGTTCGCCAGGATCAGAAAATTCAACTCCTACATGAAATCCTTTATACTTTTTACGACGAGAAGAAGGCATATTAAGATAATCTTTGACACTAATCTCTAAAAAGTTTTCTCTGGTGTAATCTTTTCCTTCACACAGAGAATCTAAGAATTGTTCTGCATCTTCTAGAACTTCTTCTTCAGACCCTTCGTCTGTCTGATATCGAAAAGATTTTGATTTTTCTGTATTATTAAACATCCAGAATACTTTGAATCTACTCTCTGTTTTCTTATTGGTTATCCTAGGCATATAGTTACGTTTCAAAACTAGTATATGAGGTTCGTTGACTATATAGTCATCACCTTTGTTCTGCTTAATCTGGTACATTTTATCTTGACCCTCACATATGGTCAAAACTCTTCTGGGGGTAGAATCATCTCCCATAAGGACATCACCTGGGCGGATATCTTCTACCTTTTTGACAGTCCCGTCAAACATAAGGATTAAGGTGCCCGGGGCAAGACATTTGCCGCTGGCTGGGGGGCCTACGACGAGCCATGTACAACTCATGGGGATATCCTCAAGGATAAATTCTTTTATTTCAATATTTGTTTGGGGCATTAGTACTTAATAGTGAGAGAAGTATTAATAATATTGTGATCGGTTTTAGATAGTTTAGTTGATATTCAACTAAACTAGAATAAAAAGTTTGAGAATGAAACTTTGAGAATGAAACTTTTTTGCACATCTTTTTTATAATTAGATATTAGTAATCGTAGATACTTGCAACTGATGGAAAATAATAATTTGTGGATCGTTCTTTGTATAATTCTTCTGGTAGGTGTCATTGTTTACTTCTGCGCCGGGAAAAAGTCTGGTTTTAACAAGGGAACTGTTGATAACAAAGATAAAGATATCGAAACAGATGTAAAGATTGAAAACTTTGTAGCTGCAGGTGGACTGGATACCTCAGGATCTTTTCTGGGCAATCAGTACAACTTGGTGCAATCTCAAGATGCCCAAGTAGCTGCTACTGACTATGCAAATTTGGTGGCAGAGCCTGTTGGAGGCTTTCAAAACTTGGTGTCAGAAGGATCGGATCTTAGTCTCCGATCTGATAAACAACCCCATAGAAATGGTGTGGGTATGAGAGCTATGGAACGTCTTTCAGGGCTTCAAGGAGCGTCCCTCATGCCTAGAACATCTGAAAGCATAACACCATTTGCTGTTTCATTGGGAAATCCTAAATCTTTCAAATATAGTGTGAATGCAGCTAGAATACAGCTTAAACCTAAACTTTATGAAGCAGGATTATATGCATCTATTCGTGGTAGCATTCCTATCAAATATAACAGAAATGTTCCTCTGGTATCTGTTTCTCAATATGGTCGTGACAATCAACGCTTCGACGGTTTGTGTTCTGCTGGCAGTCAAGCATTGTACAACAAATACACTGCGAGTGAATTCCTCAGTTTGCCCGTTCTCACCGCCGGATCGGGACAGGCTGGCGGTTACGGAGGTTCATCGTCTGAAATTATCATGGATAACTATACTTAAAGAGTATTAGATCAGTATACAATATAAGAATTAATGATAGAATATCATTCTTAAGCTTATACTTCTATCCTACAGCTTTCTTCTTCAAAAGAAGAAGAAAGAATTTTCTAAATATCATAAAACTATAGTTTTGTCATCATAATTCCGGCTACATTTAACGGATTTGGAGCAGTTCCATCGGTTTGATAGAGCATTCCTGTGGATAATCCACCGAGAATAGCGGCTGCTTCATCGGCAAAAACCGGTAAGTTATCGATGGTCATTCTCCCAGCTCCAGCATTCAATCCTACCTTAAATTCGTTGGCTACTGTAGTGGTGTGAGCTGCAGAATCACACGAGAAACACATAGAATTAGTGTGGAGAACGTCAACTGTGGCGTTCTCCCCCGCTACTAAAGAACGAATGCCGGCGGCGGTATTATCCATTCCTCCTAAGACGATAGAGTGGGATCCAGAAGCTTCGTTATTTTCACCGCCTCCGATCGAAGACCTAGACCCACTGGCTATCTGCGCAGCTGTTGATCTTTTTATCTGTAAGTCAACAGCAGACGGTCCTCGACAATTTCCACCTCCGGGTAGGAGATTTGGAGATGATAGAGAAACTCCTCCATCTCCTCTAGGGACTAGAGCTACGCCAACATTTGGCGTAGCTCCAGAGATAGAATCAGACGGTGTGATAACCACAATAAGATCGGGAGAGCATGCAATATCAGTTTCAGTCATGAAAGAAGCGGCGTTGGCAATAGGAATCCATTTAGTACCGATAGAGTAGTAGAGAGTTCCAGTCTCTAAATCGAAGAAAATGTTACCTTTGGGAAACTGAGGGACGTTTCTTAAAAAGCCTATACGAGGAACTAAATTCATGAGTTTCCCATCAAAAGAGCTCCTCTCAATATAGGGTTTAGTTCCCCTATTAGGGAAAGATAAATCTTGTGTAGTTGTCATTTTTAGTATGTACTAAATATGTACTTGAAATAAGACAATATAATTTTTGGGAATTCTATAACGTTTTTGAAGTACATGTTATATCCCACTCTTTAGCTACATAGTAGAGTAAACGAAATTCTACAAGGTAACTCAGTATCATATCTATCTCTTCTGTTTCTCATTTTGTTACTTATATATAAGACTCTGCTTATAAATT
>SDBT01017904.1_pt1 | contig 11162 bp, 5 predicted proteins | sample 2277101 | NCBI WGS metagenome assembly SDBT01 (sample SAMN10404973, study PRJNA504765) | marine sediment metagenome | isolation source: marine sediment core GS10_PC15, 103 cmbsf | place: Arctic Ocean: Southern Knipovich Ridge | collected 2010 | reverse complement strand
CTCAGGTTCTGCCGTTTACGAAAAGAGCTTTACACTAGCCAAACCGGCATCGTCCAAACCGATAATTCTTGAACTCGGCCAAGTCGGTGTCATCGCAACTGTTTTTGTCAATGGCAAAGAGGCCGGGAACGCCTGGACAACGCCTTGGGAAATTGACATAACCGATTTCATAGTTAGTGGTAAAAACGACCTGCGGATCCGCGTCGCCAATACATGGAATAACCGCCTGATCGCCGATTCCAAACTGCCAAAAGAACAGCGACAAGCCTACGTCTCCCAGCCATACCGGTTTAAAGCAAACGCTCCACTGCTTAAAGGAGGCCTCCTCGGACCGGTAAAAATCAAACAGCAGAAGTAAAAGTTGAAAACGAAAATTTTTGACAGTTCAGGGTGATTTTGACAGGACTATCGATATTGCAAAACTGATCGTGCTGTTTTTGTTCTTTAAGAAACTTTCACATAGCTCCAATATCCGGCCTTAATATCTGGTAAATATCCTTTTTCCGCTTTCAACCACACACGCCACAATTTTCTTGCAATCAATGTCAAATACGATATACTTATTCATAAGAGTCTCCTGTTAAAAAAGGTTATTGTGCCCCGCTTACTGCGGGACCACGTAAGTTAAATACTTTGGGGCGCCACACGCGATCCCGCATATTATAACCTCTTGCGGGAGGCTCCGGTTACATAGTTTATGTCGGCTGATATAATACCAAATAAGGAGAAAGGAAAATGTAATGAAGAGAACTCGTCAAATCAAATTAGCCGGCCTGATCGGCCTGATCTGTTTACTCTTGACTGGATGTGATGAGGCATTGGTGTCGAATTACAATATTGTCTGGGATTCGTCAAGTGCCGACTACAATGGTACCATGCCGATTGGCAATGGGGACATTGGCGCAAACGTCTGGGTCGAAGACGGCGGGGATCTTTTGTTCTATATCAGCAAAACCGATGCGTGGAGCGAAAATGCCAGACTGCTCAAGCTGGGCAAGATAAGGGTTCGGCTGACTCCAAATCCATTTGAAAAGGGATGTACGTTCAAACAGGAGTTGGATCTTAAAAATGGAGTTATAAAGATAACCTCTTCAGGCAAATCGCCTGCAACTTCGGTTGATCTGCATTTCTGGGTCGATGCGAATAATCCAGCGATCCGCATTACTGGAACTGCGTCGGCAGAGACAAAAGTTGAAGTTATGCTTGAGCATTGGCGGACGCAACGAACAGAGGCAGCAGCCAGCGACAGATCTTTTACCGGTCTTCTTGACAGAGATTCAAAAGGCGGAGGATTTCCTTATCCTGTTTTCGTTGAACCCGACACAGTTGTCGATGGCAAAAAAGATTCGATTGTCTGGTATCACCGTAATGAAAAGGGTGAGCATTCGGTCTGGGAAGATACGCTCAAAGTGCAAAGGCTTGAGGGTTTTATGGATAAATCGAGCGATCCATTGCTGAACCTGACCTTTGGCGCTTTAGTGCAGGGAGACGGCATGGTTAACAAGTCGCCGACTACACTGAAATCTATTAAGCCAATGAAAGATATAAATCTGTTTGTCTTTCCGTTGACCGCTCAAACTTCGACAGCAAAAGAATGGGTTCAAAAAGTTGAAAAGCAGGCGGCGAAATACAAAGGTAAATCTCCTGAGTCTCATTGGACCGCCCATAAAAAATGGTGGCACCAATTTTGGGATAGGAGCTGGATTCACATCGACGCCAAACCCGGTAATGACGCCTATATTGTCGCAAGGGGATATGCCCTACAAAACTGGATCTCCGCATGCGGCGGACGCGGCAATATGCCGATCAAATTTAATGGCTCCATTTTCACAGTGGATGGTATTCAACGGAATAATGGTATGTATTTGGGACCGGATTACCGCTCGTGGGGACCAGGTTACTGGTGGCAGAATACGAGACTGCCATACTGGCCGATGCTGGCTGCAGGTAATTATGACATGATGAAGCCTCTTTTTAAGATGTATACCGACGCGATGCCTCTTGCGCGGCACAAAGTTAAGAAATACTATAATTTTGATGGGGCCTATTTTCCGGAAACCATGTATTTTTGGGGGACTTACACTAATGAGAATTACGGATGGCGTCCTGAAAAAGACAGGCACCCGGATTTGATAAGAGGTCTTCATATTAGATATGAGTGGCAGGGAGGCATTGAACTTACGGCTATGATGCTTCAGTATTATCGTCAAACGCTTGACGGTGAGTTTTTGAATAAGACAGTATTGCCGTTTGCAAAAGAAATAGTTAGCTTCTATGACAACCGTTATGAACGTAACGAAGAGGGCAAACTTGTGATCTTCCCTGCAAATGCATTGGAAGATGTCTGGTGTTGTACGAATCCTACTCCTGAGGTTGCAGGGTTAAGGTTCATCCTGCCGCAACTAATTGAACTTACTTCCGACAGCAAGCAGAAGAAGAATTATGCTCGACTGCTGAAAGCAATTCCGGAGTTAGAGACCGATACAAGCCAAGCCGGCAAAACGTATATTCTTCCGGCTCGAAAAGATGTCAAACGCAGAGGCAATTGTGAAAAACCGGAATGCTATGCCCTCTTCCCGTACCGTCTTTATGGTGTAGGTTTGCCAGATCTGGAGATTGGCAAAGAAACATTCAGGCTCAGTCCCAAAAAAATGGGAGAGACATCGAGGAGTAATGGATGGGTTCAAGACGCTATTTTTGCAGCCTGCGTTGGCGACGTCAAGGGGGCATCGGAAATGCTGGTTGCACGTTCGAAGCATATTCATGAGGAAAGCCGGTTCCCGGGGTTCTGGGCGGCCACTTTTGCCTGGGTTCCTAATCAGGATCATGGCGGAGTCAACATGATCGCCTTACAGCACATGCTCTTGCAGACGGAGCCTTCTTCAGATAAAATTCACCTTTGTCCCGCCTGGCCCAAAGAATGGGACTGTTCTTTCAAACTGCATGCCCCCGGCAAAACCATCGTCCAGGGAATAGTTAAAGACGGCAAGGTTGTAGAGTTGAAAGTAACGCCAAAAAGCAGAAGGAAAGATGTTGTTAATTATCTAAGTCTCAAACAGTAGATTTACATGAATCACTGACGGTTTAACCATACATTTGGAGTTTAAAGTGGCGTTTGTTGTGACCAACGGTTAAAATGGCGGTATGTCCACTTAATTTGATCGATATTTTAAATTTGGAGCTTAGAGATGAAAACTAAATTGTCACGAAGAAAATTCCTGAAGAATTCTACCACAGCCGCAACCGCTGCATTTGCCTTTCATTATGTCCCCAGCAGGCTTCTTGGTGCCGATGCCCCGAGTAATAAGCTGAATATCGCCGGTGTCGGCGTTGGAGCCATGGGAGGGGGCAACCTTAGAGGATGTAAAGAAGAGAATATCATGGCACTGTGCGATGTCGACAGCGAATATGCCGCCCATACGTTCAAGAGATATCCCAACGCGAAGGTTTATGAAGACTACCGGGTCATGTTCGATAAGGAAAAGGATATCGACGCCGTTATCATCGGAACACCCGACCATACGCATGCTGTTATCACTATGGAAGCAATGCGTCGCGGCAAACATATATATTGCCAAAAACCCCTGACTCATACCGTTTATGAAGCCAGGAAGATCGCAGAAGCTGCTAAAAAATACAAAGTAGTAACCCAGATGGGTAATCAGGGCCGTTCGTCCGACCAGACACGCATGCTTAAGGAATGGCTCGAAGATGGTGCTATCGGTGATGTCAAAGAAGTGTACGGCTGGACGGACAGGCCGGTAGGCGGGAATCCATATTCAGATTTTGCCGTCAAGGCCAGGTCCAAGGATACTCCACCGGTCCCGGAATCATTGAATTGGGATCTCTGGCTCGGACCAGTCGCACACAGGCCGTATCATCCGGATTATCATCCAATGAGGTGGAGAGCCTGGCAGGATTTTGGAACCGGACCACTCGGTGATATGGGCTGCCATATTCTCGACCCTTCGTTCTGGGCACTGGATCTTGGCGCACCAGAAAGCGTTCAGGCAACGACGACACACTGGCAGGAAGAAATAAGCTCTGAGACTTTTCCAAGGGCTTCCATTGTACGGTTTAAATTTCCGGCTCGTGGAAAACGCCCGCCCGTTAAGCTGACATGGTCGGACGGCAGACTGCTTCCGCCGGTTCCGGAAGGCTTTGAACCAGGCCGAAAGTTTCCCCCAAGCGGAGCACTGCTCGTCGGCGAAAAAGGACTAATTATGCACGGCTCACACGGAGCAAGCGCTCTGAGGATCGTACCCGAAGTGCAGATGAAAGAATACGCAACCAAACTGCCGAAAGAGAAATACCCGAGGGTCGGCAAAGGCGTGCGGCATGAACACGATTGGTTAAGGGCGTGCAAAGGCCAGCGGCCGTGCTGTTCTCCATTCGAATATGGGGCAGCACTTACTGAGATGGCACTATTGGGCATGATCGCAATCAGGCAGCCAAATCATCTGCTTAAATGGGACAGCAAAAACCTGAAATTTACAAACAATGAAAAGGCCAACGAGCTTCTGCACATAGACTATCGCGACGGCTGGAAACTATAGATCATATTGCAAAGTGTCAGGTCCGGGGCGATTAAATGCCCCAGATACCTTTCGTTGGCATTATGAATACCAGAATAGCGAAGGAGAATAAGTGAACTCATGTAAGCGTTTACAGAAAACATTGAACCGTGAGCCGGTCGACAGGGTGTGTGTTGATTTTGGAGCCACGCATGTAACGGGTATCTCTGCCAGCATTCTTTCAAAACTCAGGAAGGCCCTGCTTGGGGAAGATGATTGTCGTGTCAAGGTCATCGAGCCTTATCAAATGCTTGGCGAGATCGATGAGAAACTGATGGATGCACTTGGTGTGGATGTTTTGGGCGTTATGCCGCCTAAGACGATGTTCGGTTTTGAAAACAAGGACTGGAAAGAGTTCACGATGTTTGACGGCACCGAGGTACTTGTGCCGGGCGATTTTAATGTGACTGATGATGGCAAAGGCGGGTGGTACATGTATCCGGAAGGCGATACATCGGTTTCGCCGAGCGGGCATATGCCAAAGGATGGTTTCTATTTCGATGCGATCTGTCGTCAGCAACCTATCGTCGAGGAAGAGCTTGATCCTGCGAATAACCTCAAAGAGTTTGGTATATTGACTGCCGCCGATATTGTGCCTCTTGTAGAAAAAGCAGAGAAAGTTTATGAGTTAGGCAAAGGCGCTATTCTAAGCGCGCCGGGCACCGGATTTGGAGATATCGCCCTTGTCCCCGCAATGTGGATGAAAGAAACTCCGGGGATTCGTGAGATAGAAGAATGGTATGTTTCAACGGCGATGCGAAGGGATTATGTTTATAAAGTCTTTGAAGGGCAATGCGAGATAGCGCTAAAAAATCTGAGGCTGTTGATCGATACGCTGGGCGATAAGGTCCAGGCGGTATTTACAACGGGGACAGATTTTGGTACGCAGAATGGGCTGTTTATTTCGCCCAATGCTTACAGGGACCTCTTCCAGCCTTTCCATAAGACCATTAACGAGTTCATACATAAAAACTCGAACTGGAAAATATTTATTCATTCATGTGGCGCGGTAAAACAGCTTATACCAGACTTCATCGAATCGGGTTTTGATATTCTAAATCCGGTCCAATGTTCAGCGGCTGGGATGGATCCGGCTGAACTGAAAGAAAAGTATGGTAAGGACCTCATATTCTGGGGCGGGGGTGTGGACACTCAACAAACTCTGCCGTTCGGCACGCCTGAGGAAGTCTATGAAGAAGTAACTCAACGCATCGAACTGTTCAATAATCCTACCGGAATGGTATTTAATACTATTCACAATATCCAGGCCCAAACACCTGTCGAAAACGTTTTAGCAATGTTCAAAGCGATCAAGGACAGTGCTAACTGAATTATATCTAAAATTTTCAAAGGGCTGAAATGACTGATTTTGCAAATGCAAAAAAACAAGGAAGCATGCGGTTTGTAATGGGTGTATGTCTCGTAGCTGCTTTGGGCGGGCTTCTATTCGGCTATGATACTGGAGTGATCAACGGTTCATTGAAGTTTGTGCAGTTGAAGTTTGAGTTATCCCCTGCCATGAAGGGTTTCGCCGCTTCGAGCGCACTTCTGGCTTGTATTTTCGGAGCCGGTTTTGCCGGAGCGTTAAGTGACCGTCTTGGCCGTAAGAAAGTTTTGATACTCTCGGCAGTTTTGTTTTTGATATCGGCTATCGGTACCGCCCTGCCGCAAACTCTTATTCAATTCATCATATTCCGCATTATTGGCGGCCTTGGTGTAGGCGCCGCATCAATGACATCTCCGATGTATATCGCTGAGATATCGCCTGCGAAGATTCGCGGCCGAATGGTATCGGTCAATCAGTTCGCAATAATCACCGGAATGCTGATCGTGTATTTCATAAACTATTACATTGCCGGCCTTGGAGATGAGGTCTGGAACACAGAAACCGGCTGGCGGTGGATGTTCGGATCTGAATCCATACCAGCCGTCCTGCTGCTTGTATTATTGTTTTTTGTACCGGAAAGCCCGCGCTGGCTGACCAGGCAGAATCAAAAAGGCGAGGCTCTGCGGATTCTTTCTAAGGTCGATGGCGAAGAATACGCTGAAAAAGAAATGCGGATGATCGAAGAAAATCTTTCGAATGAAAGCAGTTCTTTATCACAGTTGTTTAGCCCCGGAATGCGTGTGGTCCTAGTCATTGGTGTGGTTTTGGCTGTCTTGCAGCAGGTTACCGGTATCAATGTTTTTCTGTATTTTGGCAGTGAGATCTTTGAAAAACTCGGCGGCGAAACCATCGATGCGGCACTGCTTCAGCAGGTAGTTGTCGGAGCGGTGAATTTATTATTTACCGTAATAGCTATCTGGACAGTGGATAAGATAGGCCGAAAACCTTTGATGCTCATCGGCTCAGCAGGAATGGGCGTTGCCCTGTTTGCAATGGGCATGGCGGGTTATTGGCAGGCAACGGGCATGTGGATGCTGGCGTTCGTTTTGATATATATCGCTTCTTTTGCTCTTTCCGTCGGTCCTGTGGTATGGGTTATCCTTTCGGAGATCTTCCCGACGAAGATCCGCGGGCGGGCGATGGGGATTGCTACAATATGCCTGTGGACGGCCAATTCGATCGTCTCGCAGACTTTTCCCATGATGGATGAAAATGAGTTCCTGATCGAGAAATTCCATCATGGTTTCCCATTCTTTATTTATGGAATAATGTGCGTTGTAATGGTTATATTCGTTGCAAAGGTTGTTCCGGAAACCAAAGGCAAAACTCTGGAAGAGATCGAAAAGATGTGGATAAAGAACTGAATCTACGTCTCAAGTCAATTGTTCTATAAAGGGATTGTACGATGAAAGCATTTATCACAGCACTAACCATTATTATGACCGCTTGCGTTTTAACCGGTTGTGGAACTGAGTATAACGTACCGATCACCGGTGATGATAACAATAACGCCACATCAAAGCCTGCCAAGACTATACTAACTGCTGAACAATTGAGGGAGGATTTTCTGGACTGGAAATTCGGGATGTTCATCCATTTCAACGTCGCCACATACAATGAGCGTGAATGGGCCACCGGCCACGATGATCCAGCGACCTTCGCTCCCAACAAACTGGATTGTAACCAGTGGGCCGATGTCGCGGCTGCGGCAGGTATGAAATACGCCGTTCTGACGGTCAAGCATACCGGCGGTTGGTGCCTGTGGGATAGCGAGCATACATCGTCGCATGACATAACGGCCTTTAAGAATTACAAGAACGGTAAGGGTGATATCGTGCGTGAGTTTGTCGATGCCTGTCGCAAACGGGGTATCAAGGTGGGACTGTACTATTGTTTCCCCGGGAACTACGCGAGAAAGAATCTCCCGAAAGACACCGAAGACCTCCACGGTCTGCCTCCGGAAGCCAAAGGAGACTATGCTGGATTCATAAAGAAACAGTTGAGCGAGTTGCTGACCGGATACGGGCCGATCGACCTGCTGTGGGCCGATCAGTACAGCAACAGCTACACGCGTGACGACTGGCTGGAAATCAAGCAGCGTATCAAGTCTCTCCAGCCCAATTGCATCGTCATAGCAAACAACAGCCTCAATTTCCGGGACACCGACATTCACAGCTATGAGTATCCCTGGCTAAAAAATCGCCGTCCGGAGAAAGCTCTGCCTCCTGTCGGCAACGAAAATCCGGCCGAAGTCTGCGACAAGATCGGCCCTGGATGGTTCTGGAGTACTACCGAGAACGATACGAACGTTAAGAGCGCTGAAGAAGTTGTGGACATGCTGAAGTTGTGCAACAGCCGACGGGCCAATTATCTGCTGAACGTTGTTCCTGATAGATCAGGGCTGATCCCAGCCTATTCAGTCGAGCGATTGCGACAGGTAGGCAAGTTACTGGCGGAAAAAAACCAGACCGGTTGCGCAACTGAGTCTGACACCTCAATTGATGCTGCGAATGGATTCGTATGGAAGTCGGTTATTCCTGAGGATTGTCCGTTTGAGCGATCAAAAACACTGACGGGGATATTTTTCACTGGCCGCCATAGTGATTATCGCTGTGGTGACACGTTCTACCCGTGCTGGGCAAGTGATGGCAATTTGTATTCTCCCTGGACCGACGGTAAGACCGACGGAATAGTAAGTGTATCCGGGAGGGGGGAGAATGCGCATACAGGCCACGCCATGATGATCGGAGATGACCCACTCAAATTGGTCATCAAGAATACATCTCCTCCCAAGAAGGCCAGCGCAAAACCTTACAGCGGACGATACCCAGCGGGTTCACTGGTTTATAACGGTATCTGGTATTACGGCACGTACTGTCTTGGGCCAAAAGGAAGCACCAGACACAAAGAATTTACATGGAACTGGCCCTATCTCGGTCCAATGCCGGGATTCCAGATCTCACGGGACCTTGGCAAGACATGGGAACCTTCGCCTCTTTCACCCGGAACACCGTTGTTTCCCGAACCGAAAGAATATCTCGGCCCGGTAAAAATGGGTGCGCCTCATTTTGTGGATTTCGGTCAGAATATGAAACATTCGCCCGATGGCAAGGCATACTTGCTTGGCATGGGCGCGGTGGAGAATGACCTAAAACCGCGACCCTGCATCAAGCCTGCGGCTGGCGGAGGAGTGGAGATTCAAGACTGTGATGAGGATTTCGACCACGCCAACCTGAGTTGGGTTACTGCCGACCAGGTCTACCTGGCACGCGTCAAGCCGCGGCCGGAAACAATCAATGACTTGAAAGCCTACGAGTTCTTTGCCGGTCGCGACAAGAAAGGACAGCCTCTCTGGAGCAATGATTTCAAAAAGATCAAGCCGTTAATTGAATGGAACAATCACATGGGATGCGTCACGGCGACATACGTTCCGGGCCTCAAGAAATACCTGATGTGCATTACCGATGGCTGGCCGACCGTGTCAAAGATGATGTCCTACATCCTGGAAGCTGACAAGATTACCGGTCCCTGGCGAATGGCCGTCTACATGAAGGATTTCGGCGAGCAGGCGTACTTTTTGAATTTCCCGAGCAAGTTCATCAGCGAAGACGGCAAGACCCTGTGGTTGTGTTACTCGGCAAACTTCAGTCCCGGTTGGAATGATGTGAAGTTGGAGTTTAATCCCCCCGGCGGGCGTTATGGTTTGTGTCTGCACGAGGTCAGACTGCTGGGATCAGATGACAATTGATAAACTATGTGAGGAAAATATGAAAGCATTTATTGCAGTACTAACCATAACCTTGGCAGCTTGCACTATCACCGGTTGTGCAACTGAGTATCATGTATCGACGGCCGGTCTTGATGATAACGATGGCTCGAAAGCAAAGCCCTTCAAGACTATTTCGGCGGCCGCACAAGTTGCTCAGCCCGGTGATGTGATCACTGTGCATGAGGGGGTGTATCGCGAGCGGATCAATCCACCGCGCGGGGGAACTTCCGACAAGAAGCGCATTGTCTATCAGGCTACGAAAGGTCAAAAGGTTGTTATCAAAGGCTCAGAGGTGGTCAAGGGTTGGAAAAAGGTTGAAAACAACACATGGCAAGTGGTCATCCCGAATAGTTTCTTTGGTGACTTTAATCCATACAGCGATTTGATCAACGGCGACTGGTTTAATCCCAAAGGCCGTCAGCATCATACCGGGGCGGTGTATCTGAATGGGCACTGGTTGACAGAGGCTGCGAAACATGAAGACGTGTCGAAACCGGCAGGAAAAAATCCGCTCTGGTTCGCCAGGGTTGACGATACCAATACAACCATCTGGGCGCAGTTCAAAGGGGTAAATCCCAACAAGGAAAATGTCGAGATCAACGCTCGTCAGTCAGTTTTCTATCCGGAGGAATCGGGCATCAACTATATCACCGTACGCGGCTTTACAATGGAGCATGCCGCTACGCCCTGGTCGCCGCCGACCGCCGAGCAGATCGGTTTGATCGGAACCCACTGGTCCAAAGGCTGGATTATCGAGAACAATACCATCCGTTACTCTGTTTGCACCGGCATTACGCTCGGCAAACACGGCGACGAGTTTGACAATACTTCCGCCAATACCGCTGGCGGCTACGTTGAAACTATCAAGCGCGGATTGGCGGCGGGATGGTCGAAGGAGAATATCGGCAGCCACATCGTCAGGAACAACCAAATATCTCATTGTGAGCAGGCCGGGATTGTTGGCTCCATGGGTGCGGCGTTCTGCACGATCACCGGCAATGAGATCCACGACATTCACGTCCGCCGCCTGTTTACAGGTTGCGAGCAGGCTGGGATCAAGATCCACGGTGCGATCGACACTATAATAAGTGACAACCACGTCTATCGCACATGGCGGGGGATCTGGCTGGATTGGATGGCCCAAGGCGCGCGCGTTACCGGCAACCTGCTGCACGACAACCAAGCCACGCAGGACCTGTTCGTCGAAGTCAATCACGGGCCGTTCCTGATCGATCACAACTTCTTCCTGTCCGGCAATGTCCTTAATGACATCTCGCATGGCGGGGCCTATGCCCACAACCTGTTTGCGGGACGGATGATCGCCTGGCCGAATACACGCACCACGCCTTATCACAAGGCCCATTCCACAGAAATAGCCGGCATGCACGATATCCCCGGCGGAGATAACCGGTTCTACAACAACATTTTCGTC
>SDBT01017903.1_pt1 | contig 11163 bp, 14 predicted proteins | sample 2277101 | NCBI WGS metagenome assembly SDBT01 (sample SAMN10404973, study PRJNA504765) | marine sediment metagenome | isolation source: marine sediment core GS10_PC15, 103 cmbsf | place: Arctic Ocean: Southern Knipovich Ridge | collected 2010 | reverse complement strand
ATGTCCGTAGCTATTTTCTAGACCTACTGAGATTACGGCTATTTCTGGTTTTACTTTCTCTAAAAAATCTTCCGCAGAAGATGTTTTACTGCCATGATGACCAACCTTCAAAACATTAGATTGTAAATCTATTCCCTCTTTAATCAGTTTTCTCTCTACTGATTTATAAACATCACCAGTAAAAAGAAAAGAGTTTTGGCCAAAAATTAATTTGATAACAACTGAAGTATTATTGGTATTTTTAACTTCTTGTCCTAAAAGATTTTCAAAAGGATACAAAACCTCAATATAGTTCTCTCTATCCAAAGACCATAATATTTTTTGTCCTGATTGGGCTATTTTTATCTGAGACTCTTCATTCTCAATCAATCTCATCCATTCTTTGTATTCAGCCGTATCTCTTCTTATTCCTGTCCATAAAATATAATCTACCTTATATCTTTTTAGAACTTCAAGTAAGCCTGAAATATGATCATGTTCTGGATGTGTTAGGACAACTAAATCAATTGTCCTATCCCAAAAAGGCATCTCCTCTCCCAGCTTTTCTAAGATGGCAGAAGACGGGCCTCCGTCAATTAAAATGTACTGTATTGAGCCGCACTTTGAACAGGAAAAACTTGTGCGACCTCGCTACTTTCTAATGGAATATGGCCTATTATATTTACCCTCCTTCTTTTTGAATCAAGGATAATCCTGTCAAAAAGGTATTTCAGAAACATCTCCTTCTCTTGAAAAGTAAAAGCCATGAGTCTTTTCTTGGCTAAATTGCAAAAATATTTAATATCCTTAATAAAAAATGGCCTATCCACTGTTTGCTTTAGCCTAAGTTCAAATCCTTCTACTTCTGAGTCTAATCTTTTTTCTCTTTGATTCAACTCTTTTATTTTTGCTAAGTATTCTTCTTTAGGAACATTCCCTTCCATGAAAATATCTAATAATCTACTTTTCTTTTGTTTCAAAAACTCCCTCTCTTTAATAAGCATACACTTTTTATTCTGCAACCTCTTCTGTTCTCCAACACTAACCTTTTTTAAATCCCTAACATGACGAATAAGAATTCTTGGGTTCATTATCGCTTTAGCAACCGAACTCCAAACAGCCTCTTCCAGCTTCTTACCGCTAATCTGCGGCGCCTTACAGGTTTGAGGTAAGGGAAACCTACTTCCTCTATTATTGCAGCGATAGGTTGAGTAATTGTGGGACGTTGCTCCAGAAAAAGTTGAACCACATTCTGTACACTTTACCAACCCTCCACTTAGAAGATAAGGATATTTTTGATTATTTGCTCTATGATTTTTCTTTAATAATTCTTGGACGGTCATAAACAATTTCTTGCTTAGAATAGAATGAATTGGTATGGGTATCCATTCGCTTTTATCTCTTCTTCTCCTCCTTGAATTAACCACTCTTCTATACTTTTTACTATTGCTGTTTCCTTCAATCGCTTGAGTCTTATTGTAATAAGTAGTTCCTATATAGCTTTCGTCTGTTAAAATCCTTTTAAGGCTACTCTCCCTCCAAGCAATGCCCTGAGGGGGTTTAACTCTTCTCTTGGTTAATTCTTTAGTAAGCCCACAAATACTACTCAGCTCCAAATAAAGATTAAAAATTAATCTAACAATATCGGCCTTCTCTGAATTTATCTGATAATATCCTTCTTTCTCCCGAGTTTTCTTTATATAATCGTAACCAAAGGGAGCTCTAGTTCCTACAACAATGCCTTTTCTAGCTTTATATAATTTTCCTCTTTTGGTTCTTTCAAGTATATTGGTTCTTTCGTACTGAGCCACAGCACCAAGCATATTAAATAATAGTGCAGCTTCAGGGGTATTCTCTATTGGCTTGTTACCTATGAAAATCTCAATTCTTCTCTTTTTAAATTCCTCAACTAAAATACCTTGTTGATAAAGATTCCGCGACAACCTACAGATAGAAAACACGCATACAGCATCAAATAAACCTTCCATAGAATCATTTCTCAGCTGATCTAATGCTGGCCTATCTAGCGTCTCTCCTGACCAACCATCATCAATATATTCTTTAACAATATGAAAATCTTTACAGACTTCTCTTAATTCAGCTAATTGGCTCTCTATAGTTTTTTCCTGTTCCTGTAATGCCGTGCTAACACGGCAATAAATGGCTACTCTTTTCATAAATTTATTAGCTACTATGACTTATTCTTTTTCTTCGTCTTCAAGTAATGACTTTTGCTCTGGCGCTTTTTGATAGTCTAAAACTTTAAGAATCTCGTAAGTAATTGATACCACTGCTTGCCCTACAATTTTTTGTTTTTCCAGAAGCTCTACTTTTAGTAAATCATCGTGATGTAATCTAATTTCACCTTTTTCTATTTGTGAAAGAAAATCTTTATCTCTTATGTTAGTAACCCTGACAATATCTTCTCTATTGCTTCCTTTTCGGAAAGACCAAGATGTTCCTTCTCCTTCATAGCTTCCTCTTTTTGGGTTAAGAAACATAATGGAAGTATTTTCAACGATTTCTGAAGCACCTAAAATTTCACTGGTAGCGTAAGTTTTAAAGTAAGGAAACTCTTTTTTCTCAATTTCTACTTTAGTGTTTTCAACATCTTCACGGAGATAACTCTCTATTTTATCAATCCCTTCCTTTTCAGATGGCGCTCCATACACTCTATAAATATTTTGTTGAATCTTAGGGTTGATATATAGTCTATGCACTTTCCCATTAATAGTAACTGAAGTAGTATCGTCTGAAAAAACCCTAAACTCATTTGGTCCTATTTTTTCAATTTTTATAGGTGTTTTCCCCTTAAGAAATTTAATAAGTTTAATAAGAGCATAAGTGGAACCACTACCACCAACTATTATTCCAAGAGTTCTTAATACCTCTTTTAAGCTCTCTATGTCCTCCACGGAAACACTTTGAGCAAATTCTAATATTTGCTGAACAATGGTTTGACTAAACAGAACAATATCTACAATAAAAGAACCTTTGCCAAATGGTTTTACGTTTATGGCAATTTCTTTTCCTCCAGGATTTAGAGTTTTATTGCTTTCTCTAATCATCTCTCCAATAGATAATAACATTGGAGCTAACTCAAACACATCAATACCTTTTTCAATGTCTGGTCCCTCTAATCTATAGATCAAATCTATTTTCTTATTCATAAATTTATCATATCTGATTTTTTAAACTTTTTCTAACTAAAGGCCCCCTTAACTGCATAGGTCTCGGGGGCCATATAAAATAAAAACCTATGCAGTATATTTTATTTTAACAAATCAAAGAAATTGGTCAACCTCTATGGGATTATTTCCATTCTATTTCTGCTTCTAAGCCAGCGAATTCAAGCCAAGCGCCATTTTCAATAATCCACCAACAATTCTGAGACCACCTCATGGGATTGCCCCAGAAATAAGGCTTACAATCACCACTACCTTTCTTATAAGCATCAGCTAATTCTTTAAAAGAAAAAGAAGAACATCCTTTCTTTTGTGTTTCCTTACTATTGTGTTTCCTTACTATGGAAGTCCTCTCAGTAAACTTCTGAAGTTTATCTAATAAACCTTTGAAATCCTTGTGGTAAGCTTCAGAGAATTGTTTTAAATTTTCTTTATTTAGTGGTAGCCAGTGAGCCTCATCTAAAAGAGTATATCGATTAGTGCATTTTAGTCCGATTCTTTGCTTTTTAATTATATTCCAAAATACTAATTTTTTAATACTTTCAATTATTTTATTCTTGCTAATATTAAGTTTTTCCCCTATTTTCTTAATAGAGGGAAAACATTTCTGATTCTTATCAACGTGGCGACATAAAGAATTATAAACTCCAACAGTATATATATCTAAAAATCTTGCATAACCGTTTAAAAACTCGTCATCCACTACAAATTTACTCTTTTTCCTTAAATCTCTTACTTCAAATTTTTTTTCCTCTGAAAACATTTGTTTCTAGAATTTTTATAATTATTAAAATATTCCAATATATCTCTTTCAGAAATAAGCATCGAAAGAGCTCTAGACAATCTTAGATTGCCCTCCTTAGGAGACTTTTTATAAGTTAGCTGGGTTTTTATCGACTGCCTATTTTTCATCTCTATTTAATTTCTCTAATTCTTTTAATTTTTCTTGTATCTGAAAATCTAATTCTTTTCCTGTTAAATTAATTTTCACGTTTAAGCTTCTATTATCTGATTTTGTAGGAGCATAAGAACCCTTTAGCTTATAAACCATGTCTAAGGCTGTGTTCTTCGCTGGTAAATTTTTGTCTTGTACGATTACCTTTTTATGTTCTCTTAAGATTTCCTCTTCTGATAGTCCATAATTTTCCATAATTTCTTTGATACCTGTTCCCTCCATTAAGATATGGGGATTTTTAGCCGAATTTGGACTGTAACCAGCCATTAGAGCGGCTTTTGATACATTCCAGTTAACCCGAGGTAATAGACTCACTAATTTTCTTTGTTTAATGGTTGGCATGATTAATAGTGAATTAACAAAAAAACGGACTACTTGAGATAAAAAAGTATTTGATTACTTTTACCTCAAAAAGTCCGTTTTTTACGCCCAACTTACGGCGAATCTTTTTGTCTCAGCCCACGTTTTTTAAAGAGGCCTCTCCTCTGTGTGGCCGGGGAGATAAAATCTCCGTATTGATTTTAATTACTTAGTGTACTGCTTTAATATTAATAAATAATGGAATTTATGTCAATTTTCTTTAATATCTGTAAGTTTTATTTACCTTGAGCTTTTTAAAAGACCAAGCTATTCTAAAATTAGATGGACTTTATTTATGAAAGAAAAAAATAAGAGAATTCTAATCTTTATAATAATTATTGGAGGGCTTCTTCTTTATAGCTCTTCATTGGCCCACCCTGGAAACACAGCTTCGGATGGCTGTCATTATTGTAGGACTAATTGTAGTTCTTGGGGAGTTGCCTGGAATCAAAGACATTGCCATAGAGCAAAAGCATTACCTCAACCCGAACCACCCATAAAAAGTCATCGTGATGGTTCTACCGAGCCAGCACCAGAATATGAGGCACCACCACCAACAGTACCACCAGTACAACCACCAGCACAACAATACAAAACACTAACGCCTCAATATAAATCACCAGCTCCTAATAGCTATACCGCTGAGATTCCAAAAGAAAATAATGAAGATTTTTCTTGGGGATGGATAATAGGGCTGGGGGTTGTAGGATTCATCTGGTATATATTTAACAAAAAAAAGAATTAAGAACCTATGAAAGGAAAAATCGCGTAAGCTATCTTGTACGTCAAAGATAAAAAATCGAGGAATTAATTAAAAAATAAAAAACTATGTTTTGTAAACATTGCGGAAAACAAATAAATTCTGAGGACAAATTTTGTCCCCATTGTGGCGATTTAGTTCAAGTAGATGGAAGCTCCGAAGCAAAACCAGCTACAAGACAAGAAGAAGCAAAAATAAAAACCTACAGCTCGAGTTTCTGGAAGTATTTTGGGATATTGATACTAATAAATATTATTATTGGTATTTTCCAAGCCCTAGGCACTTCCATATATTGGATGATAGTTTTAGTTGGTTATGTATATTTTTTCTGCAAAATGGTTAATGAAGCAATGCTATCAATAGGTAAAAAGAATTGGTGGCCTCTCGGTTTATTGGTTGTGATTCCTTTGGGGTTTTGGATTGTTTTCTTTTCGGTTCGTTCTCAACTGAAATCCCGTGGAAAATGGAGCATTAAGGGTGAAAGGATTTCGCCATTTATAATAATAGTTATCGTTTTTATCTCCTTAGCAATTATTGGAATTTTAGCTAGTATAGTTTTAGTTTCTTTGGGTTCAGCAAGAGAAAAAGCCAGAGACGCTGTACGTCAAAGCGATATTAGACAGATTGCGACAACCTTAGAGCTGTATTACTTAGATAGCGATAAATATGTCGTCAGTATTTCTGGTAGCCCAATACCAAATACAGTGAAATATGCCTTAAATTCTTATATTGAAGTTCCAGACGATCCTTTAGGTTCTGAATATGGTTATACCTGGGTTGGCAATACAAGCGGTTGTGGTTATGGACATGAAGGTAAATGTTTTTGTGTATACGCTAAATTAGAAGGAGAAACCGACTATCCAATCTTTGCAGCTAACGAGACAGGAACGGCATTGCTCGAAGAAGCTCCGACCTCACCTCTTTGTTTTGAATTAATAGATTAAGCCATCAAACTAATCTCGGGAAGACTACGAGAGATTATTTAACCAATAAATCTATGAAAGAAAAAATTAAAAAAATTTTACGAACAATAGCGACCATCGGTGCCGTCTTATGGATTTTTATAGAGATAGTTTCTAATGATTATTATGATGAACCAAACTTAACCGTAGTTGTTGGTATATTAACTATTTGGGCAATTATTATTTATTCATTAAAAGAGACGAGCCCAAAGCTGCAAGCAATTCCCGATGTAATTTCTAATATCGTCCCAAAGAGTAACTCTAAACATCCTTCTGAAATAATTCTGGGAAAGAATATCAGATTTTGTCATAATTGCGGTAGCAAAATTGAAGAAGAGTCAACTTTTTGCACTCAGTGCGGAATAAAGTTGTCCGATAAACCGAAAGAAAATTGGGCAGGAACGAAGAGAGATAAAATAAAGAAAATCGGTTATTACAAAGAATCTACAGATAATTTTCTTTGCCTAGATTGTTTCTTCAAGACACAGGGCATTATTAAGAAAGATTACAGACTAAAAACAGAAGAAGATTTGAAAAAGAATATTTATACCTGCGATGAATGTAAAAAAGAATTTTAAAATTTTATAGGTTAAAATTATAAATAAAATAAAAAATATGTATTGCAAGAATTGCGGTCAACAATTAAATGAAAATGCTAAATTTTGTCCAAAATGCGGCAATAAAGTCGATAAAATAGCTGGTGAAAATAAAGAAAAGCCGACAAAAGCAAATGATATAAAACCAGGAATAAGAGGCTGGCTTGTTTTAGTTGCAATAGCCGTAATATTAAACCCCCTGCTTAATTTATACAACCTACTTACTGTTTATTTCCCCATATTTACAGATGGCACATGGGAATTATTAACCAATCCGAACTTCCCTTATTATGTTTCTGGTGTAGGCGGCGCTATAATATTTGAATTTATTTTCCACATTTTATTTCTTGCCTCATCCCTATATTTATTACTCCTTTTCTTTAAAAATGATAGAAGGTTTCCCAAATTTTATATCATTTATCTGGTTTCTGTTTTGATCTATGGCGTAATAGATTATGCAATTGTGTTGTCAATTCCGAGCCTAGCTGAAGAAGCAGGAGATAGCATAGATTTAGGGAGAAATATTATGGTCGCTCTGATTTGGGTTCCTTACATGTTCAAATCAAAGTTAGTGAAAGTTACTTTTGTTAAATAACAGTTATTGTAATACAAAGATATAATCTATAATAATGTTCTGCTCATAAATTCTCCCCAATCATCGGTTATATTTTTTGGAGAGATTGGACAGGAATTCTTTTAGGCTCAATTGTTGGGAATATATTAGAGGCAATACCTGTATTAATAGCATTTCTATACTCAATTTTTAAAAGAGAAAAATAATGGATAAAGAAATCATAAGCTACCAAAAAACTGCCTCTACAATTACAGGAGTAATGCTCTTGATAGCTATACTTCCTTTACCTTATGGTTATTATATTTTGTTAAGGTGGGCTGTATGTCTTAGTGCCATATTTTCAATTTGGGTCTTTGCCGGCTTAGGAAAGAAATCTTGGTTGTTATTAATGGCTATAATAGCCCTATTATTCAATCCTATCGTTCCAGTTTATCTCACTAAAGGAACTTGGGTAATAATTGATTTAGTTGCCGCACTCCTATTTTTTATCTCGATATTTAAATTAAAATCTCAAGCATAACTTATGAAGGAAACAGTAAAAACAACAGGTTTTATTCTAATAGTTCTATCGTTAACAGTGGTAGCAATTAGTTATACGTGGCAATCTGTCCAGAATTTAGATATTAAGGAGAAAAGACTTAGCGTTGAACAAGAAAAACTCGATGTTGAAAAAGAGAAACTTGATATTGCATCGAAGAATTATAGGCTCGAGAGTTGTATAAATGGCGGAAGATATATATATGGATTAGGAAACAAACCCTTTAGTGGATGGTCGGAATGGTGGATAGGGAGATGGAATTTTGAAAGAGAAGAATGTGAAAAAGAAGAAGCAAAATATGGAGCGAGAAGCATTAAAATAGAATAAATCTATGAAAGAAAAAACCAGTTCAAAAATTCAAGCAATTTGTGCTGTTGTCATAGTAATACTAACCATTGTTCTTGGGAGGAATAATTACAGTATTTTAGAGCAGCAGAAAAAAGAAGAGCAAATTCAATACAGAGCCTATGTTTCTGTTGTTGGTGCAACAGTTGAAGAAATCCAACAACAAAAGGAGGTGTTTTTAAAACTCACAATTAAAAATGGAGGCCTTACTCCTGCTGAAAAAGTAACAATAGTAACATACGTCACAATGGGGAGAGAAAGGATAGGAGAAAGCACTAGGAGCAATAGTTTTTTACAGCCAAATCAATCTGATGTATATTTAAAAAAAATCAAGATTGATGAATTAGATTTACTAAAAAAAGATAGCGGAAATTTTTATGTGATAGAAATTTATTATGAAGATTATGCTCAAAATGAGCATGGATTTATCGGAAAATATTATAGTGCAGAAATTGATGGAGTTAAGAACTTGATGGTAGAAAGTGGAATGGAAATTAAATGATTAAAGATAATTTGAAAATTTGTAAAAAATATGTCGAGGCCTTTTGATATTTAATTGAGGGGGTACGGTGGGGGTATCATCCCCCCCCCTCTTTATTTATAAGTCCAAATAAAAAAGACAAATAAAAACCCCGCTTTTCAGCGGGTAAAATCTTTCACTTACTATGATAGTCTAATCAAGAAAGCTTGTCAATACCCTGTCAACACCCATAGACACCATTTTCAGATGAGGAATTCTATTTCAGATTTTAAGCTATCCAGTAGGGTATAGCTACACCTCAGGTTCTTAATTGCAAATACTTTAAGCTCCCAAGCAAGAGTTTTCTCAAATGAATAAATTTGGATATGTTTTCCAGCGCTATGACAATCCGAAACTAACCTTAGGAAGTCAGAATCACCACTCACCAGGATTATTTTATCTACATCTTTTAAAGAATTTTTGACATCAATCGATATTTCAACATCCATATCGCATTTAGTTCTATCCCTTAGATGTTTAAGGGCTTTTGTTATCACATTATATCCTAAGCCTTCTAGTATATTGTAAAACTTTAATTGGCCATCTGCTTTTCTTCTAAACTCTATTGTAGATGGTTTTAAATTTTCACATCCGTAGTAGTTATAAAAAACAGGAGAATAACGGTTTTTTAAATATTTTTTGAACTTTCTGAAACTTATAGGCCAACAAGAAGGTTCTTTTTCTGACCAGAAGATATTTGAACCATCCATAAAAACTCCTGATCGAAGCCTAGCAAAGCCAGCTAAAGAGGATTGGGGTATTAACCAGGTTTTCCCTTTTTTTATAGCCCCTGGAATTAAATTAGACTGACACCGTTTTTTAAGAGTTTCTATCTTAATACCAGTCAATTTGGAAGCCTCAACAATTGTTAAGATATCTTTAGTCATATAGGTATTATTACCGATATCGGTAAGATTGTCAAATCTAGTTCAAAACTCAATAGGTTGATAGGCCATTGTCCGTGGTTTCTCTAATCTATGTCTATCAAACAAGCCCTAACGTCGTCCAATTGGAGACCCTTAAACCTTCACTTCCAATTCAAACTTAAGATAATTTGTGCAGCTAAATACGTCAGACCAAAATTTGATGCCTTTGAGGAGTTTCAATAAAAATAGCATCCCCCTGTCCTATCTCAAAAAAATTAACTTCCAAAATTCCAGTCTGACTTAAATCATAAACAGCAATCCAAGCTAAAATATTCAACAAAAAAAGAATTGTTAAAATTTTAAGAACAAGATTTTTAGTCTCCTTTTCCATTCCTTAAGTAAATTATAAAATAAACAATTTTAAATCTTTCCATTGACGAATCTGAAAAAATAAGATATAAAATATACGGAGGTCAGCACACTGAACTGGACCAGGGAAATCATTTTTGTAATATTAGGAGGGATATTTTTCATGTTGACGGTATTAGCAGAAAATCCAGTAAGTTGGATTTTAGGATCAATCGGAATTGGTCTTTGCCTTATAAGCACTCTGGCCTGCCACTATAATCTGACGTGAACACAAAAGGGCTTAAATTAAGGCCCTTTTTTTTATCAATAAATTTACGGAGTCCGGATCTCCACAAGCTTCTTAATTAGATATTGTTTCTACCATTTGGCTGAAAATTCGTGATAGTCATCACCCTTAAAAATACACTTTGTTTCTCGGCAGACTACAGGAGATTTCACCACCATACTAATGATGCTGGCGAAATAACCCTCAAGAACACGACACTCAAGCGGGTGAAGACGAAAATTTTCAAGCTTCATGATTCCATACTTCTTTTCTTCACTGATTTCAGTTACCTTAAGATCTCCAATCGTATAATACTTCTCCCACATGTCTGGCGCTTTTTTAGCTACTACATCGAGGGAAATGAAGTATTTCATAAAGAGCTTAATAATTAAAGAAGTTTTAGATTGTATCATTCCCATCTTCCTAAATTCTTCATCATCAAAATCAAAAATTGCCTTCATGACCAATAATGATATAGCTCTCAGTCCGATGGGATAAAAATCCATTGATCTTATCTTGGCGTAATCTATAGGAAAACCTAATTCTTGCATCTTGTTTTGCAATAATTTCACTCCTTCTTCCCCTTTTTCTTGAAGAAGAAATTCTTGGTCAGATTTTAAGGCAATCCCTCTCGTCTCTCCCTTAATCTCCATTAGTTTTGTAGCAATATCTTTGTTTATAATTTCCTCCATAACTTTAATTTACTTTAATTAAAAATATCTCCTTTTATTATTTTACTAAAAATGATCCTAAAATGCCATTCCAGTAAAAAGAGAGGCGCCAGCCCTTTCGGGATGGCGCTTCAAAAAACTTCCGGAAATCCTCTAATCTACGCTTTTCCTAAAATCCTGAACATCTTGGTGCCACATTTAGGACAAGTCCCAGTTGC
>SDBT01017902.1_pt1 | contig 11164 bp, 8 predicted proteins | sample 2277101 | NCBI WGS metagenome assembly SDBT01 (sample SAMN10404973, study PRJNA504765) | marine sediment metagenome | isolation source: marine sediment core GS10_PC15, 103 cmbsf | place: Arctic Ocean: Southern Knipovich Ridge | collected 2010 | reverse complement strand
CTATATGGATGATTCCGGTAAAAAGTATCTTTCAATTGAGCAATGGGGTGAAGAGGATTTGGAGGCTTCAATCGGGTATCCGGTTGAAGAATATCAGTTCGAAAATATCTTGCCGGGTGAAGCTGAAGATGCAATGTAAACGCGGCTATCTTCGGCCAAATCGATTGAATATTGACACACTCGTAAAAAGTCCTAAAATTGTCATGCCGGACCTGATCCGGCATCCAGAAGTAGTTGAATTTACTGGATAGCGCTAATGCTTCACTACGTGCCCGGCTTTCGCCGGAGTGACGGGATTGAGGCTTTTTACGAATTCATTATTCCTTAACACGTTCTACATATTCACCGGTTCTTGTATCTATCCGAATTACCACCCCAACCTCCACAAAGGGTGGAACTTGAACAACATAACCTGTCTCAAGAGTTGCCGGTTTTGTACTTCCCGCAGCCGTATCGCCCTTTGCCCAGGGATCGGCTTCGACAATCTTTAAATCGATAAAAAATGGCAAGGAGAGGCCGATAGGATTTCCCTCATAAAGAAGAACACTGCAGATCGTGTTTTCCTTTAGAAAATTCCTGGATTTCCCTACTTGATCTTTACTCATAAAAACCTGATCATAAGTGGATGTGTTCATGAAGCAGAAACTGTCTCTGTCCGAGTATAAATATTCCATTTCAAGCTCTTCGAGGTTTGCTTCATTGAATTTATCTCCGGATCTGAAAGTACGATCGAATTGTGTACCTGAAAGCAGGTTTTTCAATTTACACTTGTAAAGGGCCTGTCCCTTTCCAGGTTTGACAAATTCAAACTGAACGATAACATAGGGATTCCCATCGATTTCTATTTTTAGACCCTTTCGAAGATCACCGCATTCATACATATGATATTGTTGCTCCTTTCATAAATCCAGCATAATGGCATTGAATCTATTTTTATGCGCTTCGGTTTTTCCCAGCAGATACAGCACATACAATATATATGAGCGAAACATCGTAATTACAATAAGTTTTAGAAATTTCCAGATATTTAATTACATCCATCGGTCTAGTGTGTAATTCACAACCGTTGGTCCCAAAGATACAAGCCAGGCAGGTCATTGGCTCTGGTTCTGTTCCGGCTTTTTGGTTTCGGGTTTCAGGTGTCAGGTGTCAGGAGTGATAAACTCAAGTGCTGAAACCTGAAACCTGAACACTGAAACCTTATCTTTGAATTCCGATGATAAGGAATAAATGACCATAGTCAACCGTAGTTAACCGACAGTGGTTAATTACATCCATCGGCCCAGGGAATATTTGCTAATACCTCAATTGAGCGATAAGATTCAATTGAGCAGTTATTTGTTATATGTTATTCGTTATTTGGCCTTACATTACCAACCGGTTTACATCGCTACTATTGGTGAAATACAAAACTGACACGCGATAAGCCAGAAACCATTAACAAAGGTGATTTTGCTCTGCAAATTCATCCTAAATTAACAAATAACTAATAACAGCTAATCGAGTTTTGATTCGATTAGAGTATGTGGTAAGCAAGCGTTTTATTCCATTATTGTTTGTTCACTTTTTATAACTCATCAGAAGATGAGAAAACCGGCATTTATCGTACCCTTTTATGAATATTCTGTTCTGTAATGAAGGTTTCATCGTTGATGGCGTTGCTTCATATAATCTCTACCTGTCCAGCGCATTATCACGGGCAGGTAGCAATGTGGCGATAATGGGCAGGTGGGCGGGGTACAGAGGTTTTCAAAAACGCCATAGAAAATCAGGCGTTAAGGTCATCCAATGCTTTTCTGCCACTGTCAGCAATTCCTGGTTCATCAAGCAGGCATTAAAATTTCAACCGGATGTGATTATCACTGATTCGCGCCGTTCTTTTCCATTTGCCCTGCAGATTCAGAAGAGAACAGAAACAAGAGTCGTTACTGTATTTCACGATCCACCGCAGTATGACCGGAAGGGAGAAAGAGGTGTTCAATCCCTTATTCAAGGGAGTGATGCCTGTGTAACAGCCGAAAAACCGATATATGAAGAACTTCTTAAAATCGGTTCAGGTCTGCCTGTATATTGGATTCAAAGGCCGATTACCGGAATGGTTCATCCCACACCTCTCCCGCCAAGGGACCCTTTCAGGATATTGTGTCTGGGCCGGCTGAGTCGTTGGAAGTCTCCCGGTCTTCGCGTAATTGTGGAAAGAGCCGAAGAATTAAAACGGGCTATTCCTTCATTGAAAGTAGATTTTGTCGGCGGTGGCCGGCGACGCATAAATTTCTGGCTTTCGGCCATGAAGGCTAACATCCGTGCGCGTGAAGTTTTTATCCATGTTGTTGGTACCAGGCCGGATCCGCAGCCATGGATACAGCGAGCAACCGTTGTATGCGCAGGGGCTACTTCGGCTGTCGAAGCCATTCTAAGCAATCGTCCGGTGCTGGCTTTTAGCGGCTTCTGGCTGGGGCTGGTTACACCACAGAACCTTATGGAGGGCATATCGACTCATTTCGGCGAGCGGAAGGGTGATTTTTATGTAAGAGATGATCCTGACGTTGTGATTAAAGGATTGATAGATCTTTACAACCAATGGGATGATGAACGGATGAGGGCACATGTGAATGAACTCGGGCAAAAAATATGGTCGGATTTCGATTCAGAAACTGTAGCGGAAACCTTCCTATCCTTTTTAGCAAAACTTTGATCGTGACCAATAGTTCAGCCAGCATACCGAAGAGGTCCTCCTGAAAGCCGGCTATCCCTGGGAGGAGATCACTCAATTTAAGGAACAACAAATAATACCCGTATAACACGGTACTATACGGATGCTATTCACTCGGTTTCGGATATAAATGCCATCCGTTCTATATCCTATTGACATACCGTGGCAACTTCCCTACATTCGCCAATCAGATAAAGGGACTCTTGTCAAAGGTCAACTCAAATAAACAGCAGGGAGGTAGTACGGTATATGTCCGGAAATCATCATTCTAGAGTGATAATTGAATCCATTGATGCAAACCTTCGTCAAACGGTAAAGGATATTATGGTTACACTGGCGCCAAAAACCTTTAGCGGTGCTAATGTATTTCCAGTAAGTTTGTTTCGGTCATTTTGTCATTTGGTATTCGAATTTGTTTCGAATTTCGGGTTTCGAATTTCGGATTTAACATGTTCAACAGTAAATTGTCTCCTACCATGGGTCAAATGACAAATAGAATATCCCTCCGCTACCACAGTGAATCCGGATACAAAGAGGTGCTGATCCTCGCTGTGCCACTCATTTTCGGCAGCGGTGCAATGGCTATACAGCAATTCGTCGACCGGATGTTCCTTGCATGGTACTCTCCGGAGGCAATCGCCGCAACCATGCCGTCAGGGATTGTTTACTTTACAATCCTGAGCCTGTTTATCGGTACAGCCAGCTATGTCAGCACTTTCGTTGCCCAGTACTGGGGGGCGAATCAGGAGCATCGCATAGGATCGGTAATCTGGCAGGGCATGTATCTATCACTGATTGCCGGCATGGCATTGCTGCTGCTGATCCCCTTTGCCGAAGAATTCTTCCGCATCGTTGGTCACAGCAAGGAAATCCAGGATCTGGAAGTCATCTATTTCCAACTCCTTTGCCTGAGTGCAGCACCGACCACCGCATCAGCCGCCCTGTCCGGTTTTTATACGGGCAGGGGGAAAACCGTGCCGGTGATGTGGGTCAATTTTATCGGGACCGCTCTGAACACACTTCTCAATTACCTGCTGATTTTCGGCAAATGGGGACTTCCGGCCTGGGGAGTGTTCGGCGCCGGTGTGGCTACGGTCATCGCAACCAGTTTTATGACTTTGATCTTTCTGATAATGGTGTTCCGTTCCCCTTATGAAAAACGTTTTTCTATACGTTCCAACTGGCGTCCTGATTTTTCTCTTTTTACACGTATTTTGCGCTACGCTTTGCCGAACGGTATACAATTCACTATTGAGCATATCGGCTTTTCGGCCTTTGTGCTGCTTGTTGGGCGACTGGGCATGGTTGAGCTGGCCGCCACAAACATTGCTTTTAACATCAACATGCTGGCGTTTATGCCGATGATAGGCTTTGGCACAGCCATATCCGCACTTGTAGGGCAAAACCTGGGCAAAGATCGACCGGATCTGTCTGAACGGGCGATCTATTCAGGTCTGCACCTGATCTTCCTCTATTTATTGGCCATGGCCTCGCTGTATGTTTTCGCACCATTCATCTTTATCTGGCCCTTTGCCGCAGGAGCTGAGCCGGGAAGTCTGGCAGAGATAGAGAAAATGGTTGTTATCCTGCTCAGATTCATTGCCGCGTATAGCCTGTTCGACGCTCTGAGCATCACCTTTTCTTCGGGAATCAAGGGCGCAGGAGATACACGGTTTGTCATGTATATGATCGTCATTTTTTCTATTGTTGGTCTCACACTCCCCATCTACATCGCGCTGGTCATACTAAATTGTGGATTATACGTCGCTTGGACAATCATCACCATTTATATTGCAGCTTTAGGATTCATCTTCTGGTTCCGTTTCCTGGGCGGCAAATGGAAGACGATGCGTGTCATCGAAACTGCCTGACTGGAAACGATATAAAAAGATTGTAAACGTTTACGGGTTCTGGGTTCAAATGTTCAGGGTTGACCTTGCTCGCAGGCCGACAAGTATTTTCCAAAACTCATGCAGCGGTGCGGCTGTTCGCACCATGCCTGGATGAGCATAACGAATAGCAAATAGCTTCAATTAAGCACTATAGCTCAATTGAAGCGCAACATTTTTCATGGAGGTATAGAACAATGAAACTTGAAGGAAAAGTAGCATTGATTACAGGAGGTGGCTCCGGTTTTGGTCGGGCTATAGCCATCTTATTTGCAAAAGAGGGCGCCCGGGTCTCTGTTGTGGATATAAATACAGATAGTGGGCGGGAGACTGTTGATCTGATCAAGCAGAATGGTGGCGATGCCCAATTCATATACGCTGATGTGGCAAGAGCATCCGATGTCGAGCATATGATTGCTGAAACTGTTGATATATGCAAAAAGCTTGATATTTTAGTAAACAATGCCGGGATGCCCATGGCATCCACCCCTATCGAGGAAGTAGAAGAAGATTTTTTTGACAGGATATTGTCGGTCAATCTGAAGAGCATATTTTTTGGCTGCAAGTATGCAACCCCAATAATGAAGAAACAGAACGGGGGCGTTATTATTAACACAGCCTCAATTTCAGCGGTAAGGCCCAGACCGGGTTTATCTGCCTATACTGCTTCCAAAGGCGGGGCCATTGCCTTGACGAAAGCTATGGCCATAGAACTGGCGCCTGACAATATTCGGGTAAACGCCATCAGTCCGGTGGCTGCAAATACACCGATGTTTCCGGGATTCATCGGGGATCCGAATGTGGATATAGACGAAGCAGTAAAACTTGTCGCCGCAACTGTTCCCCTGGGCAAATTAGCAGTGCCGGAAGATGTTGCCTATGCTGCATTATATCTGGCTTCTGATGAGGCTTCCATGGTTACCGGCGTTAACCTGGAAGTGGACGGCGGTCGAGGAATATAGTGCAATATTTGTCTGACGCAGAAGTTGGGGAAAGTAGCAGTTTTCGTTCAGGACACTAGTTACCCAAAGCAATTTCTAAGCTTATAATTGCGAGCTTGTGGCTCTTGCACAGGTTTTTCGCATCCCTTTTAGGAAAACTTGATTCGGTGAGGAGCAGCCAAGAGAGAGGATCTGAAGTTTCGACCCAGTCCAGGGAATTGTTCCATTGAATTATAATTAGATCGATAATGTTCTTTTCCATTCGTTAAGCATTATGGGCGCGTACCGAGAATTGCTGCCGGAGCTTCATACCATTTGACCTGGTGCCAAGCTCGTGGTACCATCCCGCCGATTTTGCCGATCGACCAGCTTGAATGACGCTAGCAGTCCATCATAAAACGAGATAGACTCCCCAGTGATAGAAGGAAAGGAGTAGCTATGCAGGAAAAAGAGCTTCTAGTAAGAAAACTGTTTACGAAGATGTTAGAAGATGCAGCGGCGTATGCCAAGACAGAGGAATACTATGCTGAGGACATGAAGAATTTTAACGAAAAAGTTCAATGGGAATTTGGTCCTATCAGAGGATATCAAATATTCAAAGGAACGGAGTATTCATTCAAAATCGACGCAGAGATTGAAGACCCGGATCTAGTACTGGGATGCAATGATCTTGATGTGGCAAAGCAATTTCTTAATAATGAAATCGACCATTGGCCGGACTTTGTGAAAACGGATTTTCAGGTTACTGCGAAAGATGCCGCGGGTACTGCTGTGCAGACTCCGGTGGGAGAAATCAGCGGTTTTGCTCCAACTGCTGCCCCGGATAGCGATAGAAGCTTGAATATGCGCCTGTTGAGAATACCGGCTTTTAGACCGCTTATGGAGAGAACCGCAGACCCCGAAAACTCAAACGATGTACGAATTCCTATCAATGAGTCCTTAGGAACCTGGCAGAATCAAGCAATGCCTCTGGCAGTTCTGGAGTATTTTATTAATAAGGCAAGTCATGTTTATCTTATGCCTAATTGCCCATGCCGAGTAATAGCAGACTGCCAGCATTATGACCATTATGAGTTTGGATGTATGGCACTTGGCAGGGGAGTTCTGAGATTGGACACCCACGGGGGCATGGCCAGCAAAGAAGAAGCACTGGAACGTGGGAGAAGGGCAGTTGAGGCCGGGCTGATACCCTCCTTCGGCAGACTCAAATCCGATACGATACTTTATAATGCTTTACCTGAAATAGGGGATTTATTCCATCTGTGCTATTGTTGTCCGTGTTGTTGTGTCGAGGCTTCTGGTAAAGACGCGCCGAAATGGCTAAGAAAATACCATGTCAAAATGGAAGGAGTATCGGTTACAGTAGATAACAAACTCTGTACGGGTTGCGGGGAATGCTTCGATGTTTGCATTTTCGGTGGGAGGGAAATAGTAGACGGCAAAGCAGTGGTAGATCATGAAGATGAGGAGCTTTGCAGAGGTTGCGGAAGATGCGAAAGAGTATGCCCGACCGGAGCGACAAGCATTACGATGGAAGATACAAGTGTGGAGAGAATGATTGCCCGTATTGAATCCCACGTTGATATTACTTAGTGCCTGAACGAAAACTGCTAATTTTCCCAATTTCTGCGTCAGGCTCAAATTTTAATCCTCGAAATACTGCAGCGTATTCCCCTTGTCAGGCAAGGGGCAGGCTCTGTGGTTAAAATTATCGCCTTCCTTGAACTTGACAAAACTCTCTATTTTTCGTTCGGGCACTAAATAAACGATTTTATAATGTGCCCGAGCAGGCTTTGTACCTGCCCGGGAGCTGGTATTAACCTCGATGTTGCAAAATCACCTGAATGAAGTTGAGGTAAAGATTGAGATATCAGCATAATAGAGTGCAATTAAGGCTCCCTGCAACATCGGGGCTAATTCTTTAGTATTATCAAATGCCCTGGACAGTCCTCTGAATAATATTGTCCTGGGTCTTACGGCTGATGTCCACAAAGTGTGCACTATATCCGGCAACTCGGACAATAACCTCGGAATATTTCTCGGGATCCTTCTGAGCTGCACGCAGAGTATCATCCGAAACCATGTTGAACTGCACATGGTCAAGACCTAGGTCAGCCCAGGTCTTCATGTACGCTTTCCAGAGCTGATACCCCTTTTCATCTTGCAGTTGCGTGGGTGAAAGCCTCTGGTTGAGAAGAAAAGCCCGTCCATCGGTTACATGGTCAATCTTCCCGGCAGACTTGAGCACCGCAGTGGGACCCTTCTTATCCAATCCGGGGCCGGGAGAGATTCCGCCATCGTAAAGGGCATCTCCAAGACGCCGGCCATTGGGCAATGCACGAACCATGTTGGACTAATGGATATTGCCGCTCACGTTTTCAGGTAAAATAGGCCAGCTGTTACCCGACGGGCATTTTAACACTCTGGAAAATCGTGCACACTCCCGCAGGCACCGGAGCATCATATCGTCGGCATAATCATCGTCATTCCCCCACTTGGGAGCGCCGTTGACAAAATCGAGCCGCATTTCCTCGTAGCCTTCCCAGTTTGCCTGCATAGCATCCATGAGCTGGTCCATGGTGTATTTTTTATCATCGAAGACGAGTTTTTTGATCGCAGTAAGGCTGTCCGGGTTTTCCACCCATGTGAAGGCTGTAATCCAGGCGTTACCACGCTCCCCTTCCGGATTCACAATATCGATCCCTCTTTCAATTGCACGTTCGGAAATACCGGATAAAAACGGCCTCGGTCCAATCTCATCCTGAACATAACGCGCTATACCCACTGTTCGGGTTAACAGACTGAACATCCACTCCATCTGCTTGACCCAGGCTTCAAATACCTGCTCAAAATCAGTGAATTTACGCGCATCGCCTGTCTTGGGACCCATCTGCATGTTCACAACATGATCGTAGCCGTCCCAGAGGGCATATTCCATTATCTTGGCGCAATTGGCCGTGGCATTGGCCATACGCATTGGTTGGATCCCGTTTTTAGTGGTAGGACAGGGCGACATACAGGCCTGGTGTACCCAGGTTCTTGCTTCCTCTATGGGATGCCTGTGCCAGTGCATGGCATTGGCAATCAGGATCGGATCGTTTCTCATTGCAGGATACCCGAGCCCGTGCCTGATGCATTCGAATATTTCTCTCATCACCTCGTTCTTGACCTTGGGGTGCCACCTGAAGGCAAATGTCGGGTTGGGAACGCGCACCAGTCTGGCTGTCTGCATAAAGGCTATGGTCAAATCGTTACAGGCATCGGAGCCGTCCTTATTGACGCCTCCCAGGGTCCATACCCATGTGCCGGCGATCCCCTGAAGCCCTTCGCGGGCAAAACGCCCAATAGCTAATATTAACGGCATATCATAGGCCCTGATCATGAATTCACCGATCAGGTCAAAGGCTTCTTCTTTGGTGATGTTCTTCTCGATGTTGACATCCTTATCATAATAGGGTCCGTGGTAATAATCCGGTCTGGCCGGCCATGCACCTTCACGCCGCTCTTTGCGGGCAAGGACCTGCACGAAGTGATCGTACTGGAATGATTCCTGCAGGGTGCGTGGGGGTTTGGCCGGAACCCTTTCGCATGTATCGGCTACACGCAAGAGTTCTTCTTTACGCTTCGGGTCAGTCTCGAAGTTCTCTGCAATAATGCGAGCCAGTCTTGCATGCCTTTTCGCCCACCGGATGCCCGATTGCAAGGAGATCTTCATGGCTTCCCAGTTGTTGATTTTCTTATACAACGGCAGTATATCCGGGGTAGCCGAACCCATTGTCTTTTCCTCTGCCTCTTCGATTTTGGCATCAATTTCTTTGATGATGTCCTCGAAGGCCCTTTCTCCGGTCATAAAATACTCGTAATTCTTGGTAGAATATCCACCGATGAAACTTCCCCATGCAATAGCTCCCGACTGGAATTTGGCCGTATCCTCAGGGTCGGCAATCTTCATAAAAGTGTCCATGCCGTCACCTTCCTTATCCCAGTATTGACCGATTTTGTGCACAAAGTTTAGAGATTCTTCCAGAGGCTCCGGAAGGATCTCCGGATAATTGTAGATCGCAGCGTTCTCCATACCACCTGCCCCTTCCCACGGTTCCGTAGAAGGTGTATGTGTAAGGGAGCCAACAAGCTGGCAATGGTCGGTCATGTATATCTGGTCGGTATCCCACATCTCAGCATCGATTTTGGCCTTTTTTAGTATGGTACACTCTTTTTTATATTTCTCGTTCAGTTTCATACGACGTTCGGCCGGTTCAAGATCGAGTTTTATCGGTGAAATCGGAGCACCGCCGGTGGAACCCTTTCGCCACACTGCCTTTCTAAGATAATCAAGCCTCTTAGATCGCTTTTTTTCAGCAGCCCACCACCATTCCTGCTTTGCTTCCAGCTCTTCTACGCTTGAAGATATTGCTTCTACCGCCATAATTACCCCCCTTTTTTTTTGTTGATCGTTTTTTCCCTGATCGAGTCAAAACTCGATTAGCCATTATTAGTTATTAGTTATCTTTTATTCCGGTCGAGAAAAATCCCGACCCATGGGTTAATAGTTGGCTTATCGGACATCAATTCTGTATTTTACTAATAGTAGAGATATAGATCGGTTGGTAATGTAGAGCCAAATAACGTATAACATATAGCAAATAACTGCTCAATTGAATCTTATCGCTCAATTGAGGTAGTATATAAATACTCTGATTTGTATTTTTAATTATTTCAGCTATTCCGAGTAGGTAAAAGCAGTATGGCATTATAGAAAACGAAAGTAAAGGCATAATACCACAGATAATATTCAAATCAATAAAAAAAGATCAAATTACGATTTTATTAAAATATCATCATAAAAAAATATTAACAACTAATAAAATTGTCGATTTCGCTGGTTAATGGAAATAGCATGTAAATGAATGTGCACTTTGCTGTCCATAAAAATTGTCATAAAATCTCTTTATAAAATCATAGGCGCTCATAACAGGGGTTGATTTCGATATAGAATTGACAATCCGGAATCGTTATAGCATAAACATATACAGCCTAGGCATGACATATAATACTAAGCCGGACAAGCCGGAACCAAACGGTCCTCACGCAAAGGCGCAAAGACGCAAAGGGCTAAAACGTATCATTCTGCTCACAATGACTATATGATAAATCATGCGCAAACATGATGTGATTTGAACAAATAGGTACTAATCGGGAGACTGAATGTTCTTCACAAACCTAATACTATTGCACAAGATGGATCGAAAGGAGGTCTAAAATGGGACGACTTGATGGAAAGGTGACGGTGATCACCGGTGGTTCGGGTGTCATAGGCATGGCTGCGGGAAAACTCTTTGTTGAGGAAGGATCTAAAGTTCTGCTTGTTGACCTGGACGAAGGCAACCTCGAAAAAGCCGTCCAGAGCATCGGAAGCGATGCCGCGACTTACACGGTAGCAGATGTCACGAAACCTGAACAGGTTCAGGGCTACGTGAACACGGCGGTTGAACGTTACGGTGGAATTGATGCGTTTCTGAACAACGCCGGAATCGAGGGAGCCGTTCTTCCCATCGTTGGGTATCCCCTTGATGTCTTCGACAGGGTGCTCGCGGTGAATGTCCGAGGCGTATGGCTGGGAC
>SDBT01017901.1_pt1 | contig 11164 bp, 11 predicted proteins | sample 2277101 | NCBI WGS metagenome assembly SDBT01 (sample SAMN10404973, study PRJNA504765) | marine sediment metagenome | isolation source: marine sediment core GS10_PC15, 103 cmbsf | place: Arctic Ocean: Southern Knipovich Ridge | collected 2010 | reverse complement strand
CTGAAACCACAACCGTTTAACCAATATCCCCCCGGTGGCCGCCGGGGGGATGTTTCATTAATAGAAAGGATCGGGTGAAAGTATGACACCTAAGCGTCGCAACTACTGGGACAGCGAGACCTTCCCCCTGGTGGAGAACCGGCACGTGGTTGGGAAATTGACGCCGGGGAAGGAACCCTACGAGCGAACGATGCCAATGGGCGAACAGGCCCGGTTGGAAGTCGAGGCCCGGATGGAAGCTCCCCCCCCGGCACTGCCTGACCTGCGGCAAGGTCATGGTCAAACGAGTCCGGGTCCAGATCAATCGAGCCACGAATGAGGTAGTGATGGGATCAATCGAATACGGCTACCGTGGCAAGGGGTATTGGGATACCCTGAAATGTATGCGTGAGTCAGCCCCAAAGCTGGCAGCAGCCCTGATCCGAATCCACGGAACAAGGCTCGATCCCCGAGCAACACTCTCCATTATCAATGAGATAGCCCGGAAGGGTCTAAATCGCTTCCACCACCACTTCAACTAATCCTACTTGAAGCCCCAAAATGAAAGCCCCCAATCCTGGGGGCTTTTTTTTTACCCAGAATCAATAGAGGACGGACTGCCGTATGTGGCATACCCCCCTGCCAGATATGGCATAAGAGTTATTGACATTCCAACTTATCCCATTGTAGATTTGCCCCCGAGGCAAAGGACAGCATTCACCAATAATGCTATAGGTCAGAGGCCCAGTTCCCGTAGTGGAATTGGGCATTTTTTATATCAGCCATGACTAACGAACAAGAACGCCAGATAGACTTCATCCTGCACGGGGTGATTAACCTCCAAAAATCTTTGGATTCCGCGAAGACGGGCGAGGACTCTGACTCTACGATGCCGCCCCGCCGATTGATCTGGGGGGAGATAACCAATTCAAATGCGGACGAGGATGATGAGCGCCTGATCAGTAAGGCCCTCGATTGGTCATACTTTGATGACAAGGGCTGGATCAAATATGAGCATGTTGCGAATGATCCGGCGCGTATAATTGGATGCCCCCATGAGCGAGTGACCACTGCCGAGGGTGGGACACTGATCAAGGGCGCTCTATTCCCCGACGGCAAATATTCAAACGATGTATGGGAGTTGATCAAGAACATCGAGGCGCACAATCGCCAATTTCCCGATAAACAAAAAACTTTGGGCTGGTCCATCGAAGGCCACTACACCGACGGTAAAGTCACCAAGGGTGGCTATCGCAAGGCGAAAGTGGTCAACGTAGTGATCACACCCAGCCCAGTCAATAAGTCTGTGTATCTCCATTCTCTAAAGGAGAACCACACAGCATTCGCCAAGTCCCTGAACTACGGGGATGAAGTGACAAAAGCAATGACGGCCACCCCGACCAGTACGGACGTAGCCCAGAAGACCGGGGGGGATGCCATTGCCAAAGAGAACGTGGACACTAAGGTCAAAGAGACCGCTGAAAGCCTTGACGGTGCAGCCGGTTCTGAGGATGAGCCACGGAAAAAGAAAAAGTCAAAGTCTATTAAAAAGTCAACAACCGGGAGTAAATCCATGAAGACTTTTGAAACCGTCGTACAAGCCACTCAGCATTTCGTAGACGAAGGTCACGACGAGGAAACTGCGGGCAAACTGGCAAAATCCTTATTCCCCGAAGAGCAGGAGTCTGGCGGCTCCAGTGAAGGTGGCGGGGAAGAAGCCGTAGCAGGTGAAGAGCAGGAGACCATAAAACTGCTGAAAAGCCTGGGTGTCCAGTTCACGAATCTCAAGGACAGATTATTCAAGTCAGCCGGTGACGGTGCTGTCGATGGTGGCGTTGAAGCAGCGGACGAGTTTGAAACCATTCAGGATGAGGCAGGCGAAGATGGATACTTCGATGCCGCGCCCATGCTGGTTGCCCTGCAAAAAGGCATGACGGGCTTGACCCAAGTGGTCGAGCAGAAAGTCGCCTATGACCATGAGCGTGACCAACAAATGGCCAAGGGCTTTGAGGCCATCGCCTCGCTGTATGAAGTTCAGAACGCAGCCATCGAGGTACTCAGGAAGTCGGTTACAATCACCAGCGGTGATAAGGAAATTCCTCTCACCGTCGCAATGATGGCCGTACTGAAATCCCGGCCCGGTGCGCCGATTGACATCGCCAATCTCGCTATGGCCAGTGAGGGCACGGGCGATGGTGTCGGCTCCGGTCGGCCTGAGGGAGTTCCCGCAACTTTCGAGGCCCTCCAGAAGAGTCTGACTGCCGGGAAGGATGCGGACAAGATCACTGGTAAAGAAATGGCCATTGCCGAAAACGCATTCCGTGGCCGTGAGTACGAGACGCTCATGCCCATTTTGGGCAAGTGCAAAGTTTAGCCTGTACCCTTTAACAGACAGGCCCTTTTTCAACCCTATGATTAGGAGTTAAATCATGCAATTCCTGAATCCGAACATCAGTTTCGCCGAGCTCAACGTGCTCAATAAGAGCTTGATTGAATCCGGCGAGCTTCGGTTTTCAGCGCACGGCTTGGAAAAAGCCCTCACCGCAGGTGAAGGCGTCGGTTCCGACATGACCGATCTGGACACCCTGTCAGGTGGCCGTTCGATCAGTGTGGAGAATATCGACACCGAGTTAAAGGTGACTGCTGAAAACAAAAGCCAGTTGGTAATCTATAACATGCTCCGGAAAAAGCCCGTCTACGCGGTCCTTGACCAGTGGATGGACCTGTCCGATCATGGCACCAGTACCCAACATGGCCATTCGTTTGGTAAGTGGCGTTCTGAGACTGCCTTCCCCAAAGTCTCCGACGTGACCCTCTCGCGTAACGTGGATGCAACGAAGTTCATCCGCGATATGCGAGATTTGAGCCAAGTGATGGAAGTGACCAAGACTTATGCCGAGAAACATCAGATAATTAACACCGCTGCCGCCGTCACCGTTTTGGAAGGTGTCGAGCTGGCAACGATCTTCGGCAATGCCTTGATGATGCCGACCCAGTTTGACGGGCTATACACCCAGATTCTGGCCGCATACAACGCCGGGTTCTCCGACGCCATTGTAGACTGCCGGGCCACGGGCTCAGAGAGCTATAGTCAGGGGGGGGACATCACCGAGGACAAGTTGGACATCGGTGCGGAGAACATCCAGAATAACTACGGGATCGCGACTCACATGCTCATGCCCACGAAGGTTAAATCTGACCTGAACAAAATCCTGCCAGTCAGTCGCCGGGTGAATCTGCCGGGTGCTCAGCAGGCCGGAGCGCGGGATATGCTACTTGGCCAACCCGCATCGGGGTATTACAGTGACTTCGCCTACAATGGCTGGGGACCGGGGGCCGATCCCCATTTCAAGTTTGCCCCGTCTATTGATACCTTTTATCCCAGTGGAGAAAGTTCGGGAGCTACAGCTCCGACCGCTGACTTCCCGGATACCGACGATGCACCGGCTGAGCCGACCAGTGTTACCGGTGCCACGGCCAGCGACGCCAGTTCCAAGTTCGGAACCGGAGATGCCGGAGACTACTATTACAAGGTGTCTTCAGTCGATGCCGACGGTCAATCCTTGGGTACCGCCACAGGAGCCGCTATCACGGTTGCCGCAGGCGAGAAAATTACCCTGACGATCACCTGTAACGATGCGACGATTACCGGCCTGCGTATCTATCGCAGCGTTATGGGAGCGACTTCCGCTGCGGATTGCCGCTGGATCGCTGACGTTGCGGTTGACGATAACACAAGCACCACAGCGTTTGTTGACCTGAATCTCATCCTACCGGGGACATCAACGTCCATATTGATTTCCAATGCCCCGGAAACCGATGCAATTGATTACCGGCAGCTAATGCCCTTCATTCGGATGGAACTCGCATTCGGTTTGAACAGTATCGTAGGGTGGCCCTATCTCTACATGCTGTATCTGTACCTGCGGATTCAGAAGTTGCGGAATTCTCGGGTGGGTGGAACGTACCACGTTCTATACACCAATATGCGGTGGTCCGAATCGAAGTTTACTGCTGTCGTATAGGAGCCGTAGATAATTGAACTTTAAGCCCGGAGGGGGGTTACCCTCCGGGCATGGTTCGCAACTTACAATAGGGAAATATCATGCAAATTCTACGAGCCCCAAATGACAATACCGTTAATCGTGTAACGTCTGTGGGAGAGGTCAAATTCGTCGAAGGCATTGCGACTGAGTTCACACCGGAGCAGGCCGAGTTCTTTACCCAGAGGCAGCGCGATTATACCCTGGAGGATATTGAGACTGAAGAGGAGGCAGCCGATGCAAGGGCAGCCGTTGTCAAAGCCGCCGAAGCGGAGGAAGCTGCCGAGCAAAAAATCATCGATGCTCAGGCTGCCAAAGTAAAGGCCCTCGAAGAGGAACAGGTAGCCGAAGCGAAAATCGTTGCTGATAGAGCTGCTGCCGCAAAGGCTGCTGCCGAAATAAAGGAAGCCGCCAAAGTGAGAGCTGTCGCGATCTCTGAGTTCCTTCAGGATGTTGAAAAGTCAAGTTTCGGTGAGGTCCGTTCCTTCGCGAAGGAAAACGGGATCAAAGCTGGTGGCAATAGGCAGGCGATCATTGATCGTATCAAGGCTGCTGGCCCCCCGGTGGGCAAGGATGTAAAACCGGCCACCGATGGCGGTGAAGGTCCAGCCGACATGCCATCCACTCCTGAAGGCACTGAATCGCCCGGCGAAGGTGAAACCACCAACGAGGACGAGCCCACTGCTCATATAGAGGAGCTGATTGACCTCAATGAAGCTGACCATGAAACACTGGTCGAACTCGCTAAGCAGTACGGGGTCGTAGAAGATGAGGCGTGGTCCACAGAGGAACTTCGTTCAGCACTTCTTGCTGACGAGGGAATCCAAGAGGAGATGGGCGAAGTGATGGTTGATGACGCTGAGGAGGAGGAAACTCCCCCGGGTGGCGAGGATGAGCAACCTCCCGAATCCGGAGAAGCCAGTGAAGCAACTCAGGATGCCTCAGATGGCGCACAGTCGGCCCCAGCGGCTACTTCTGCCGATCAGGGTGCTGGAGGGTTGGAAATGCCGACGGCGCAGGATAGTCACGAATTTGTAGTTCAGTGGTGCCGGGCCAACGGAGTAAATGATAACGGCACAAAAGTTGAGTTACTTGAACGAATCTATGCGGATGAACGCTTTAAAAAATAAGGTCTTATGCAGAAGCTATTCCTCGGGAGTACGAATCGAGTCTTCTTGGAGACCGATGAGAGTGTCGATGCAGTAAACCTTTCGATAGTAGGTCCCACCGGAGCCTTCCTACAGGATTCTGGTGATGCTGACCTGAGTCAGAAGGCTTGCAGTCTCGATAGTTCCAGCGGAAGATTTTACCTCGATGTAACATTCTCCAGCAGCACAACAGCTGACGATGCCTACCTATATTGGGAGGCAACGCTCAGCAGTATAGTTGTGAGACAGGAATCCAAGTTTGATCCCGAAGATGCGGTCGTGACTTCCAAAGTGAGCACCGACCGCTATTTAGTATCTCCCACATTCGTCATGGATAATTTTCTCAGAGGTATCAGCGAGGACGAGATTGCGGCAACCTATGAGACCAGCTACCGGGAGACTATCCGGTCCCAGATTCAGACCGCCACGGATGAATTACAAAGGCGCACGAAGACCTATTTCGTGCCGACCACCATCACCGACGAGCACCACGACTATGACAAAACGCCACTCTATCATAAGTTCTGGACCCAGCGGCTTTTCCATACGCCGGTGATCTCCGTGACCAGCATGAAGCTGATGCTCAAGGATCAGGAAATAGCCGAAATACCAGAGGAATGGTTGCAGATAGGGAATAAAAAAGAGGGTATGGTAAAAGTGATCCCCTATGCCGGTACCGGCGAATCAGGTTTCGCCTTCCGGCTTATCCTGACCATAGGTTCAATGCTTGGGCTGGTGGTGGGGGGCATCCATTACATACCCGATTTTTTCCTGTATACCTATCAGGCCGGGCTGGATTTCGATAACCTTGATATAGCCGAGAAAACCGGCCTCAAAAATGCGATTGCAAGGCGGGTAGCCCTGAATATGCTACCAAATCTTGATGTCCACCGGGGCAAAGCCTCGGAGTCACGATCTATCGATGGAGCCAGTGCTTCGGTCTCCTACACCTCCAGCGCCACGTTCGGGGAACACTCGGCGGCCCTGGCGCAGTACCGGAAACAGGACGAAGCTTGGATTGATGAATTCAAGGGCAGATATTTGAAACGACTGATACTTGACGGGTACCAGTAACAAAGGGAGATTACAAAAATGAGTAGTTTTAGAAACGCTGTCTACAATCTCAACCACCGGATAAGCAAGGTTTTCCATGATATTCGGTTTGGTGATAATTATAAGCGGCTCATCACGCTGGTAAACGATATACGAGATGCTTTCGTAACCGAGAATAAACTCATTGCCGGTGCACCGGGCGTGGGTTTCGGGATCGGGACAACGACCAAGGTCCGAATGAATGGTCCAATCCGGTACCAGATCGGGGGGCAGACCTATTCATCCGTCGATGTGGGATTGGCCACCAAGACGGAGCAGCTCATCGCGTTGGCTAATGAACTGCGGACGGATCATGCTACGAGCAAGACCGTCGTCACCGACATCAAGACGCTGGTCAATGCGCTGCGGACTCAGGAGCTGAATCGCTGTGTCACGCCACCGACTTTCGTTATTGACACCAATTACGACATCAAAAACAGTGTCGCTTTTGAGATCATTGTCGCGGGCGTATTAGTAACAATTGCAGCGGATCAGAGTTTCGACACAGGCACAAGCGAACAGATTTCAACTGACGCATATTTTGCGGCTGCAATCCTGTCCATCGACCTTAACGCTACCACCCACGTCGATTGGGGAGCTGAAGCAGTGGATGCAGCCACAGCACTCACCAATCTGGATGTTGTTACGGCGTCGGGTGCAGTGGTTTGCGGTACCGTTGTCGTAGAGGCCAAGGGTGGTGTAGGCGAGACCTGGACCGGTGCAAGTGACGCGCTCACAACCGGCACAGGTGGCAACGTGGCAAATTCCACGGTCTATGCCAATAACCAGTATGTTGGTGACGCTGTGATAGGTGCCGCTGTCAGTACCTCGGCACCGGACACGCTTACCGCTGCTGCTGCCGACCTGCTTTCAGGTGCAGCAGAGGCAGTCCTGGATAGTGACGGTCAAGACATCACCGCAACCAAGTATGGGGCCTGGAGATTCCAGATCAGTAAACTGGGTGCTCTAACGACTACAGCCTCACACGATACAACCGATATGGCGTATGAGTCGGCGGAGCTTGCTCTGTTGGCCCTGGCCAATCAGGCCCTGGTGGCCAACACGGTGGTCGTGGGCTACTTGGTGATCCAAGCTGCCGGTGGAGGCTTTACCATCGGGACGGATGATCCCAAGGCAGCAGATGCCGCTGTTACCTCAGCTACTTATTACGATGTTCAAGGCGATACCGGCCTAATCGCGGCTGCCACAGGTGTAGTGAGTGGGACGGCGGAGGAACTGAATATCGGAGCAGCTACAGTCAAGGTGAATGGTGTTCAGCTGGCCGCAGTTGCGGCAGATTTGACCCTGCCTTTCCCATTGATCGATACCGTTACGACCCTGAAATGGGGCGCATGGCTGATCGTAACCGATCTGGTCGGGACAGGACATTATGTCCAGTCGGTTGACGGCGATACCACAGCATCACTCATGGCATACGCCAGTTTCGCAACTGCGCTGGCCGCAGCTGATGCAATGATCGCAGCTATGCCTAACCGCTTCGTGGTGCTCGGTGTGCTGTATATCCATAATGGGGCTAAGGACCCGTGGACAGCACAGACCGATGATCTCACCGACGGATCAGACGTAACCGAGAGCCTGTTCAAGATGCGTATCCTTGGTGAGGGTATTCAAGCGGTCGATGCGGCAGCGGTTAGGGATATCACTGGCGCTGTTGGTGACTAACTGCCCATGTTTGTTGTTACAGGGCAGATCGATACCCAGAGTGTCGATAATGTGATCTTCGCTTTGCAGGCGCTGGGGGCCAATCGGCTCCCAGCGACTGCTATGGCTGTGATGCAGGCTACCCAGCTTGCCCAGCAGCGATGGATCGATAATTCCACGGGGGCCTTCAAGCGATCCACTGGAGACTATCTCCAAGGAATCTTGGATGGATTGGAATACCCCTACGATGATGATGTCTATAAAGGCGCAGTGGTCAACGCCAGTCGCCATGCCAAGTGGATAGAAGAAGGCACGTCGGCGTGGGACATGAAGAAGATGCTCTTCACGTCGGCACAAGTCAGAATCTCCGCTAAGGGCAAACGATACCTAATCATACCCTTCCGGCATGGCACCCCCAGTGCGGGGAGCCAAGAAGGTGGCCGGGGAATCAACCGGGCCACACTCAGTACTATGCCGCAATCGGTCTATAAGATGGTGAGGGCAATGGCTCCGAGCCGACAACTTACCGGGATGAAGGTTCCCAATCCTGCTGCCGGGGGTCGGGCCGCCATTCGCTATACCTATCATTGGGGCGGGAAGTTGAAAGCCAGTGATTTAGCTGCAGCTGGGGTGGATCAGACCAACCGGCGGCCACACTGGAAATCCAGTCCCTACACTGGTATGGTACGATTCCCACGGGAGAGCAGCACCGGCCAACATACCTACCTGACCTTCCGGGTGATGCACGAGGACAGCAAAGGGTGGTTGCATCCCGGCACACCACCGAAATGGCTGGCCAAGAAAACGGCCACCGAGATCGAGGCAGCTGTGGTGCGCCTGATTGAGATTGGCTTCGATACAGATATGCGGAACTTCCTGGGGCAAGCCTGATGACGACCTCCATAAACATAGCAACCGAGACCGCCAAGCTCATCAATGACATGAGCGTCAAGGTCCTCTATTACGAGGCCCGCCTATGTGACTGCGTTGGCGTGAATCATGGTTCTTATGATCCTGGGGATAGCTGTATAGACGGATTCCGCTATAAGCCTATGGTGGAATACAATCTACTGCGGACATCTATCGATATGCGCCGGGTGAGCCAGAAAGCTGGGATGATCCTGCAAGGCGGATGCCAGATCACGATCCCCCGGCTCCAGCTCAGTCACCATGCCATAGTTATCGGCCCGGACCTGAGCGACGGGGTGGACCTGAGTAGCAAGTTCAATATCCAAGTGATAATCGACGGTGGAACGTCCACCCGGATTAACTGTGCGCTGAAGGCCGCCGACAAGGCCGATGTGATTGTGGCTGAGATTGTATACGCCATCAACAGCGCCGGGCTGGGTGAGATAGCCTACGAATCCGGGGCTGATGGTGATCCCAATGGAGCCGGGCACGTTTGCCTGATTTCGCTGAATGTCGGAAGCAGCTCCAGCATCGTATTCGTGCCACCGGATGCCAGCGATGGGGTCAATGCGGTATTTGATCTGAACCCGGCCACCTATCCGCATCGATATACTCCCCATTCGTTAGACACTCAGTACCTGCGGCTCTACGACAAGGTATCACGAGGCGATGTTATGGTGATTGATGGCCGGAGCAGCCGGGATAATGCGATCCTGAAGCGGGGGACATTGGACCGGCTCAAAGCATTCGATGTGACTCGAATTACACAGGTTGCGAAAAACGGAACCTTTTACCGGGAGAATATCGATTTCACCTTCGACGGAACAACCATCACATGGCTGGATGACAAAGGTCCCGCTACAGGGGACAATTACACCGTCGAGTTTCTGGGCAAACCAAACTATGTAGTTTTCGAGGAGCTCCCCTCGGATCGAGGAGCGGATGACGATGTGATAGCAAAAAGAATTCATCTGGGGCTGAGGAACTTCATCGAGGCCGGGTTGGTGATGAACCTACCTATTGATCGGCTGCCCGCATTTGACAGCGGCTTCAGCACTGGATTTCAACTGGGGAGCAGGTAATGGCTGATACCAAGAGGACCCGAGCACAATTACTCGCCCTACTGCCGGATAATTCCACTGGCGAAATCAGTCCGCAGGATATACGGGATATGCTGGTTTCCCTGTTCGGAGTCTATGGCAAGATTTCGTTGAAGGGAAATACCACTGGTCAGGCATTCATCGCCGATACAGCGGCCAAATTATTGAACTGGCAGGCCAATGGTCTGGCAGTGGGTATGACCCCGGACTATGCCAACAATGAACTTCAGGTCGATGAAACAGGGACCTATGTAATAGTAGGATTCCTTACCCCGTCAAGTAACGGCGGTGGTGCTCATCTGGAACTCCAGATCAGAATCGATGGGGTAGAGAAAGAAAATAACCATCGAGCACTTGCGTCTGGAGGAGATCATGCCTTTATGGCAGTGCTCGACCTTTTGGCATTGAATTCTGGAGAAAAAATTAGCATCTGGGGGGAATCCGACTCTTCCATCACCATTACCTTCCATGCGGGCCAACTGTTCGCACTCAGAATAGGTTAGGAGTAAAATTATGGCACGTGGACATAAAACAGCCGTAGCAACCTTGCTGATGCCTCTGGCAAATGTTGAATATCCCTTTGAATTTCCGAGAGATGTTGAAAGGTTCAGGGTCCAGCTGCGGGATGCTACGAAGGTCCTGCATATAGGTACCAAAACGGGGAAGGTTGGAGTTAGCTATTTAATAACCGCCTCAGCCCTTGCAATTGGCACTACAAAGCCAAATGTAGCCAACGGTGCATGTACTGTCTCCATTAGTGGGACTCGGGCCTCTGTGGGCGCTGTAGCAGCTGGTACGGCCCTGTCTGGCGATGATATCCCACAGGATAAATACGGTGCCTGGGCAATAGATGTAACTGCGGCGGATGCAAAGAGTATCACCCCAGCGGCAGATAACGCAACGGGATATGACACGGCAGCGGCAGCTATTGCAGCGATCCCCGCAGTGGCGAAGGACAAAGCCAGATTAGGGGTGGTAACTGCAATCAGTGATAGCGGTGTATTCGATCCCGGCACTACCGACCTGGATGATGCGGCAGTGACAGATACCTACACAGATGCAGACCTGAAGGATGAGACCGACTATCCATATACGATCCTGTTTGCAGCCGGTGTGTGGATCGAGGATGATATTTTTGAGATGATTGATCGCACCTTTTATTTTTCGTCACCTACTGCGGGACAATATCTTGAGGTTATGTATTGGACCGGAAGAGAGAGATCGTCTTAAA
>SDBT01017900.1_pt1 | contig 11165 bp, 11 predicted proteins | sample 2277101 | NCBI WGS metagenome assembly SDBT01 (sample SAMN10404973, study PRJNA504765) | marine sediment metagenome | isolation source: marine sediment core GS10_PC15, 103 cmbsf | place: Arctic Ocean: Southern Knipovich Ridge | collected 2010 | reverse complement strand
TTTTTGCTTAATAATAATTTAAGGTTCAAAAAAGAATATTAAAGATAAGATCACAGTTATAACAAAAGAGATAAATACATTTATGTAAAATGAGAAGTAGTATATATTTAAAATTAGAAGATAGAAGTTATATTAAAAAACAACTAAGAAAATCTATAAATATTAATTTAGTTGGTAGTATGTATGAAAAAGCCAATGATAATAATGTTACACAGAATTGAGTGTAATGATTCATCAATCGATGACCTTTATTATCAAAGAAATTTAGTATTTAAAATAGATGATTTGATTGAAATTATTAATACTATTCTTAAATCGAAATATTCATTGGGAACCCTAAAACAATCTATTGAAACCAATAATCATTTACATATTACTTTCGATGACGGTTATAAAGAGCATCTAACTGTTGCAAAAAAATTAAAAAAAGAGTTTGACCTTGAAAAAGAATATTGCTCTTTCGCTATTAATATCGGGAACTCATTATTATCTAATTTTTCTGGAATGGATTTAATCTATAATATAATTCAAAATAATTCAATTGAAGAGCTATGTAATTATTTATCTATTTATCATCAAAAGAATTGTAATATTGAATTTCTCAAAGAAATATATATTAAAATGAATATTAATGAAATTGAGAGCATTAAAAATTCTTTTAAATTTAATAGAGAATTTTTAAAAAGTCAATTCTTAAATAAACAGGATGTTATTGATTTGTCAAAATTATTCAATATTATTAGTCATGGAATATGTCATCGAGATCTAAGATATCATAAAATTAGTTCAAAAAAAGAGATATTAGACTCCAAGAAACACCTTGAAAAATTGTGTGGTAAACCAATTGAAGTTTTTTGCTATCCAGAAGGAAGAAATGACGAGGATGTTTGGCAGATGTGTAAAGATTCAGGATATAACTTTGGTCTATCAATAAACCATGCACCAAATAATCCTTATAAAATTGGAAGATATTGTGTAAATAGAGATCTAGTTGAGTTATCGAGGGATTTGAATGACGCTTGAGAAAATTATTGGAGTTATTGGAGATGCAAATCTCACTAAAGATGATATCAAATGGAAATGTGCTTTTGAGCTAGGAAAACTTCTTATTGATAATGAATATCGTTTGGCGAATGGTGGGATGGGAGGTGTTATGGAAGCTTCAATACTAGGTGCGAAATCTTCGATAAAATATAAAGAAGGAATGACAATTGGAGTTTTACCCGATTATAATAAGACTTCAAGCAATTCTCAAGCGGATATCCTCATTCCAACAGGTCTTGGTCTGGCTCGAAATGTTATTTTGGTTAGTATGTGCGACGCAATAATTGCAATAGGTGGAGGATCTGGGACATTGAATGAGATTGCTTTAGCTTGGCAGATGAATAAAATGATAATAGCAATTGATTTTGATGGATGGAGCGGTAATCTTAAATCCTTGCGATTAGATAAAAGAAGGCTTGATAGAATATTTGAAGCAGAGGATGCGATGAATGCATTAGAAATTCTAAAAGAAAACATTGAGAATTATAAGAATAATTATAGAGGTGTACAGAAAGCAAGATTAGGAGTGAATAATGCAAAAAACATATTAGAAAATAAATTTGATCTTAAAGGATCAACAATATTATTAGGTAAAGGATCAGAAGGGTACGTTTTCAAAAATGGAAGAACTGTGCATAAAATTTTTGACAATGATGAGCCGTTATTAAGTCAGTATTGGAGATTATGCTCTCTCTCTGAGGATATAAACAACTCAATTATAAAATATCTAATAAATTTTAAAGTATATTATGAAGAAAACTTACTTGTTATTACCTATGATCATTTCGAATCAAAAGCTTATGAGGGTGGGCACGAAACAAGTTTAATTTTACTTGCGAAAGAACTAAAAAAGATTGGCTGGGTGATCACAGATTTTCAGCCAAAAAATATAAAAATTCATAAAGAAACCGAAAGGCCCACAATAATTGATATCGGACATAGTTTTGAACCATATTCAAGTAACTTATTTAGAAAGATGTGTCGGAGGATGTATGTTTCTTCCTTAGTTGGAAATTTCGATAATATTAAACCTGTTTTAACTGAAACTAATTCAAGTGAAGAATTTCTTGGATTAAAGGAGTATGGATATGACCCCAGAACAGTTAAAAAAAATTTCAATTTATTTTATGAAAAAATAATGATATTAGACAAAAAGGATGTTTTGAATCCTTTATTATTGAAAATCATTCAAGAAACATCAGATATTAATTCTATATTTGATTATGGCTCGGGAAGTGGGGATATAGCATTCAGCATCAAGGAATTAGGAATTAAGGTGATTGCGTATGATCCCGATATTAATCTTTATGAGAAATATAAGAATAAATATTATGCCGGTATTGAGTTCGTTTCAAAAGATTCAATGAAGGATTTTCTTAAATCTGGTGAAAAATTTGATTGTGTTTTATTATCGTTAGTATTATGTCATCCAGTACATCCCGAAGAAAAGGAAAGAAATACAATAATAGAAAAAATACTCCGCGATATTACTTCTCTTTCTTCAAAATATATACTAATAGCAATATGCAACCCGCTTTATACTAGTAAAGTAAATTCAACTTTACAAAATAAAACTATACCTCCTGATTTTGATTATTCAAACGAAAATAGAATTAAAAAACTTGTAAAATCTTCTCAAGGAATAAGATATGATTATCATAGACCTATTTCTTATTACGAAAAGTTATTTCAAGCGCATAATATGAAGATCATTCGCATTGAGCAAACTATTGGTGAAAATCTTGATAACCCAAACCTTTTCTATTCAGATTTTCTTATATTCCTTCTCGAGGTGGATTAATTTAGAACAATATTATGATCCAATTATTGTTATAATTGCTACATCTATGAAAAGAACAGACTTATTAATTGAAAGGTCTTTACTTTCTGTCTATCAGCAAAAGAACATAAATCCTAAAGAGATCTTTATTATTGATGATAATATAAAGAAGGAAAGCTCTGATTATTACTCCATAGAATATCATAATATTAAATGGAGAGTAAATAACTTTAGAAAAGAATTTTTGAAGAAAAAATTTAATGATGGCGTAGTTCCTGAATGGTATTTTCATACGACAGTTTTGCCAAATAAAAGAACTCAGGGAAATTCAGGTACGGGGGCGTGGAATACTGCGTTATACCAATCAATTATGTATGGAAAAAATAACTACATTGCAATTCTTGATGATGATGATGAGTGGAATGAGCATTATTTAAAGAGATGTCTTGAGGAAACTAAAATAGAAAATATTGAATCAGACAAACACTTTGTTCTAGCAGTTATCACTTGCATTAAACGGCGAGAAAAAGAAAGAGATATTTTACTGAAAATTAATGAAAATAATTTCAAAATAGATAATTTTTACATTGGTAACCCAGGATTTCAAGGCTCAAATATTTTTATACGGTTAAGGGAATTTTTAAAGTTAGGGTGTTTTGACGAGAGTTTAAAGAGTTCGACAGATAGAGATGTTGCTATAAGATTAATTGAATTAAAAAATACTCTTAAATACTCTAAATTCAAATTCATAGCAGAACCTCTAGTTTTGCATCATGCTGAGAATGAAAATCGGATAACAGCAATATATAACAATAAAAAAATGGGATTAGATTTCTTTTATAGAAAATATATGCATTTAATGGCAGACGATGTGAGAAAGCTCTCTCTTAAAAGAGCTAAAGATTTGTTTAATTACGATTATGCTGAGATAGAACAGAAACTAAAAACCTTCCGTGGATTAAACCAATATAAGGGTAAGCCTTTTAACTTAGTAATAGGCGTAATTTCTTCAGAATTAAAAACATTAAAAGAATTTTTAAAGAGCTTTGATAATATTTCAAATAAAAATTTACTGAACGACTATAAAATTATAATTCTAGAAAATACAGATAATGAATACAAAATTAGACCAATTATATCTTATTTTATAAATAAAAAAGGCTTTAAAATAGAATTAATAAAGATTGAACAACAAAAAATAATATGTAAAACATATCCTTTTCATCATTTTTTTGAAGAAGAAAAAATAAATGAAAAATCTATAGCTTTCAGTCGTTCCCTTTTACAATGGATTGTTTACAATAGAAGTAATGAGTTATTCAATAGTAATTGTGTTGCGTGGATAATTGATGATGACCTTATGTTTAATAATTTAAGTTATGATGAAGGAAATGGTAAGATGGCAATTTATAAGCAAGATTTTCTTTCATTAATATCATATTTTAAATATAATAGTAATAAAATTGATGCTGTTCTTGGAACTGTGACTGACGCTCCACCACTACCATTTCTGAGTTCTCTTCGAACTCAAATTTTAGATTTAATTTTTAACTTGAAATGGTTTATGAGTCAAAATCCCGAAAAGATATTTGATAGAAATATTCGCCATAACCTCCCCTTTATTGAGAATAATAGAGATTTCTATTACGATTTATCAAGTGAATATTTTGAGCATCTCGAGTGCCCTTTTTGGTGGTATCCCATTGAAGAAGAATGTAGTACTAATTTTGAAGCATTTAAAGCATTTCTTAAAGAAATTTCATTAATACATAAGGGAACCAATGTTTTTCGCCCTATTATATTAAAGAATCATTCTTGGGGTAAAATTATTGGTGAATCAATTTATAGAGGTGGAAACACAATTCTTTACGATCTTGAGATGCTTAAAATTCCAAATATTATTGCAAATATACCTAAGGATAATAAAAAATTATTACATAGAAGGAGCGATTTTAATTGGGCAATAATCAACAAATACATTTTTAATAAAAAAATTTATGAGATTACAATACCCCTAAGACATCATAGAAGACTGCAAACTTCAACAATTATAACCAATCAAGAGAAACTATCTAGCGATCTTATTGGAATGGTGTTTTATAGAACCCTTGAAGAGATTTTAAAAAAAAGATTTGAAAAGAATAAAGAAAAAATATATAAAGATGCAGTAAATCTTTTCCGAAAGATTTATCGTGATTATCTAATGATAGTAGAAGCATATGGAATCCGAACAGACCAAGCAAAATATTTAGAATGGTTTGAAGAGACCTTATCCTTACCATTAAAAATATTACGAGATTCCTTTTTAAGTAATCAAATTCAACCCGCTATTGATTTAGCAAATAAAGTAGAATTTCTTTTGAATAAAACGATCATTGATTTCGCTACTAAGAATAAACGTAAATTAAATATGGATGGCCTTAAAAGACAAGCACTCGATAAATACTGGGGGAGATTAGAGCATTTATTTAAGAAAGATTTTCTATTAAAACTGCAACACCAGGATATTAATAATGTCAATGATAGAGGACAATTACAATTAGAATGGAAACAGACATTAAGGGCTATTGGACGAGAAATCCTTGAAGAGTGCTTGGGGGAGATTAGCACAAATCCGCAATTTTTGCGTAACCAAGTAGAATCGATGGATAATTTCAATAGAAAGATATATTTTATGCTTTTTAAAGAAAAGAGTCAGAAATCAAAGCAAAAAAAATCGTGAAAGAATATGAAAAAATATAAAATTCCTTTATTTGAAAATTTTTTGGATAATTTAAAAAAAACGCGTGAGACCTCACGGGGAGATTTAGCTATATTAAAAAGAGCTTGCGGATTGAAGATAGCCGAATCCAGGAATGCTCTTGGAATTTTTTATAGATATCTCCCTTCACAATTAGTCAGAGATTATAATGAAGAGATATACTTTCTTGTGGCGACTTTATATGGACTGAACGATTTTCCTTTTACTGGAAGTTTTGGAAAGACAATGCGTGAAGTATATAGAAAAACGGATTCTGAAAGTATTTCTAAAAGGATGATCTCCCTTCTTGATAGTCGATTAGAAGACAGCGATGAACTTTCCTATAAGTTACGGCAATCTGTAAGGTTAGCGTCTAGCCATCAAGTGGGGGTAGACTGGCTACAATTATTAAAAGATTTAATTTATTGGACTCACGAGGATAAATTTATACAAAGAAATTGGGCTCGTGATTTCTTTTCAAAACCTAAATCAGAACATGAAAATGAATCTGATTAAAAATAAATGAATAAAAATAAAAAGGAGATGATAAAATGTTAATAGAAATTCATATGATACAAAACCATGTACCATCAAATCTTAATAGAGATGATACCGGCAGCCCAAAAACTTGTATGTTTGGAGGCATTCGGAGAGCTCGAATTTCAAGCCAGTGCATAAAAAGATCGATTCGTCAATCTTCTATTTTTAAAGATGAGATGGAGAAAATAGGACTTAGTTTTCGAACCCGACTTCTTCCTGGAGAAGTTAAAAAACAATTAATCGAGCAAGGAATACCTGAAGACCACGCTCAAATCGTTGGACAAACGATTAGTGGGATGGGAGCAAAAAAAGTCCGTAGTGATGAAAAATTAGTTACTAAACAAATTATGTTTTTTTCTGCTGCTGAATTAAAAAACATCGCTGATATTTTTGTTGAGAAAATTAAGGGCGCTAAAAATCCCGAAGAAGTTAAAAAGAGACTGGAGAAATTTGATTACGAAGCTAAGGTTGAGAAATCTGGACATCAACCCATAACTCCGGATATTGCATTATTCGGGAGGATGATCACTTCTAAAGCTTTTGCAGATATTGAAGCATCTATACAAGTTGCTCACGCACTTTCAACTAACAAATTAGAACATGAGTTCGATTATTTTACGGCGGTTGATGATCTTATCGGCACATCGGAAAGTACTGAGAAACAAGGAGCAGGAATGATTGGGGATGTTGAGTATAACTCCTCATGCTATTATAAATACTTCTCATTGGATTATGATGGCTTTATTGATAATATGACACTTTCAGATAAGAAAACGATTTTGAAATCCCATCTCAATGAAGTAGTTATCGCTTTTCTGAAAGCAGCTGTATTTACCACTCCCTCCGGAAAACAAAATTCTTTTGCTGCTCATCAATTACCCGAAATGATTTTAATCGAATTATGTCAAGAAAAAATACCTGTTAGTTACGCTAATGCCTTTATCCAACCATCCACACCGAAAGGTCAAATTGATTTGCTAGAAGATACCCTGGAAAAATTTACTAAGTATGTGAGCAATATTAATGAAAAGTATGGATTAACTCCTATCTCTCGATTATGGTTTAATACGAGAAATATCAGCATGAAGGGAGTCACTGATTGTGATAATTTTGAAACTCTATTATCTAAGTTAAAGGAACAATTACCGAAGTGAGGAACAATGACTACTATCCCGATTATTATCTTAAGATTAACTGGTCCTATGCAGTCTTGGGGAATCAATTCGAGATGGAATTTTCGTGACACTAGCACCGAACCAACTAAAAGCGGGATTATTGGATTATTACCAGTCCTAGAAATCTTATCCCACGAATACTCATCTTTAAAGGAAGCTTTAAAAACCATTCCATGGAACAAATTGACATCCAAGGGCGATGTGCCGGAAATGTTGCGATGTGTTATCGAAGATGAAAAGGGGAATCTCCTTAGAAAAGATGCTATTCGAATTAATCCTGCGAGAATCTATGGAACAAGGAGAATTTCAGAATATTGGGTTGAAACTCCCATAATAGAATAATATAAAAGGTGATCGAAAATATATCTCTCAAATTTATATTTAAATCTAAACTCAAAAACAGTGCAGATTGAACTGAGTAATCCTTATCTACTTCATCAGACTATCATGAATGGATTTCCCCGTGATCTAAAAACCACTGATAATTTCACCCGAATATTATATAGGCTTAATATTAATTCCACTTCTGGTGTACCCACAGTACTCGTCCAGTCTTTAATTTGCCCTGATTGGGGACCATTAATATCCAAGAAAAATTATTTTTCTAAGGATCCTCTCTTTAAACAGTTTGAATATCCCGATTTTAATACAGGTACACTTTACAGATTTAAATTGTATGCGAATCCGACAAAGAAGATCGAAGGAAAACGATTAGGTATATATAAAGCGGAAAATCATTTTAAGTGGTTAAATCGTAAAGCTGAACTCGGTGGTTTTAAATTACTCAAAGTAGATATTATAAAAACCGAAACTCTCATCGCCAAAGCTAGAAAAAAATCAAAACGAATTACACTTCAAGCAGTTCTATTCGAAGGAATATTACAAGTAGTAAATCCTACTTTATTTTCAGATAGTTTGAAAAATGGGATAGGAAGCGGAAAAGCATTCGGATTTGGACTATTATCTATCGCTATTTAATGGTTTTTAATTCTATATAGGATTTAAAATAAAAAAAAAGGTGTTAAAAGGATTTATGAAGAAGGATCTACATGAATTACCAAGAGTAAAGGATAGTTTATCGCTTCTTTACGTCGAACACGCGAAAATTCGGCAAGATGGTCATTCTATTGCAATTTATAATCAAGACGGAATTACTCCCGTTCCATGTGCCACTTTGAATATGATTATGCTTGGTCCTGGTACAAATATTACTCATACTGCTGTTAAAAATCTTGTTGAAAACGATTGTCTGATATTATGGTGCGGAGAAGAGGGTGTTCGATCTTATGCTCAAAATATCGGTAGAACGCGTAGTGCTAAGAATATAATTCATCAATCTATATAAGCAGTATCCCAAAATTCCGGCTTCTGGTTGCGAAAAAAATGTATATTAGGAGATTTGAAGAAATTATTCCTCTCGAGACAACAATTAAACAATTAAGAGGAAAAGAAGGCGCAAGAATGAGAAAAATATATATTGATAATAGTACTCGAACTGGTGTAGAATGGAAAGGGCGATTTTATAAAAGAGATTCTTGGTTCGATACTGATCCGATAAATCGTGCTATTTCTTCCGCTAATTCGTGCTTATATGGGATTTGCCATGCAGCAATAGCTGCGATGGGATATAGCACTGCTTTAGGGTTCATCCATACCGGAAAACAACTTTCCTTTGTGTATGATGTTGCAGACCTTTACAAATCAGATATAACCATCCCTCTCTCTTTTGACATTGTAAAAGAAAGTACAAAAGATATTTCTAGAAGAGTTCGTAAAGCTTGCCGAGACCATTTTCATGAAAAAAAACTTTTGAAGCAGTTAGTTAAAGATATAAAAACAGTTTTAGATATTGATGAATATCTAAATTTCTCTGAAAAAAGGTTATTGAATTTAAATATATTAGAATTTCGAGACTACGACACTGATGATGCACTTCCGGGATATCTATGGGATCCTGATCAAGGGTTTCAAGAAGGAGGAAAAAATTTTGATGATAAATTATGACTTAAAGTGGTGATCTATTATTCCAAAATTAATGATGTTCATAACTGAAAATGTACCTTCTAGTCTTAAGGGTGAATTAACTAAGTGGATGCTGCAATTAAAAGCAGGCGTTTTTATTGGAACACTAAGTTCTCTGGTTGGAGAGAAATTATGGAAAAAAATACAAGAAAAACAAGGTAAAGGAGGAGCAATCTGGGTGAAAACAACGAACAATGAACAACGATTCAAACTTTCTATATCAGGAATAACTCATAGGTCAATTAGTAATTTTGATGGACTGCAATTAATTACATATCCTAATAAAAAGAAAAGTAAGAATGAGTCTATTTTGAAAAATGGAAGAAAGAAGCAAACAATTCCGGAAGATGAGAGAAAATTTAGGAAAAAAAAACAAATTCAAGAAATTCCTTCTGTAATATGGGATACTGAGAATATTCCTAAAAATTTTATTACTAGAAATGTGATTTTTAAAAATATAAATTCCAAAATCAAGATTAAATTTTCGGGATCTTCCGCCTATGGCGAATATCATCCCAAAAAATTATGGTTCCCACCGTGGATGAACGATATTAAGACTATTGGTAAAGCACTCTTAAGGTTTTTGATCAATCTCAATGAATTATCAGATCAACCTTATTATAATAAGAAATTGGTATGTTTAGATATTGAAACAACTGATTATCTCCCTAAAGCTTATGAAGGTTTTATAAATATTATTGGGGCGTCTATTCTAGATCTCAGAAAAAGCCAAGTTAAAAAATTAAATCTTAATATTTTTCAAGTTTTTAATATGACGAGAAAAAAGTCTGAAGTTCCTCTATTACTAACAATGATAAACCCTTACTTAAAGGATACCGATATCGTTTTAGTATTTAATAAAGATTTTGATATAAAAATTATTAAAAAGGTAATTCACGATTTTTCTCTCAAGATTAACCTTCCTGCACAAGTAATTGATCTTCAAGATTTCTTTCCTAGTTTAAAATCTCTTGAAGATTCCTTAACACAAAGAGTAGGCATTAAGCGTAATACTACCGAAAAGGGAAAATATTCTGAATATTATCAATTATTTAAGGGAAAAGGTAAAACGGGATATGATAAAAAAATCGAACCAATTGGTACTTATAACTTAATTGATACATTAACTCCTCTATTTATGTATTTAATACTGCATACACATAAAAAATAATATGTAAAGTGATAAAAATCAAAATCTATTAACGACTCAAAATTGGTTAAAATTATGAGAAATGAAGTTTATTAGTCTGATATACCAAAATTTTTTACCTTTAGAAAGGATAACTAATTCTTCATTTCGAAAGAAAAAAGAAGTGTTGTCCCCACGCATGTGGGGGTGTACCGCTGCAGGGATAGTTGGGTTGCTGATGTAAGAAGTTGTCCCCACGCATGTGGGGGTGTACCGGGGTAAAAACGTTAACGTTAACTCCTTATGAAGTTGTCCCCACGCATGTGGGGGTGTACCGGTGGATCCATTTATTAATTTTAAAAAAATAACGTTGTCCCCACGCATGTGGGGGTGTACCGACCGAAAAAGGACGCAGCGTTAATCCTAAATCGTTGTCCCCACGCATGTGGGGGTGTACCGAAGCTATTTGACGAGTCTGGAAACTTGAAAACGTTGTCCCCACGCATGTGGGGGTGTACCGCACAAGGAGCCGTTATGGAAGAAATTGATATCGTTGTCCCCACGCATGTGGGGGTGTACCGATATTTTAAATATTCAACAATTAAATGAAATAGTTGTCCCCACGCATGTGGGGGTGTACCGCTTAACATCAAGAATATTTCTGATGTATTTGAGTTGTCCCCACGCATGTGGGGGTGTACCGCTTAACATCAAGAATATTTCTGATGTATTTGA
>SDBT01017899.1_pt1 | contig 11165 bp, 9 predicted proteins | sample 2277101 | NCBI WGS metagenome assembly SDBT01 (sample SAMN10404973, study PRJNA504765) | marine sediment metagenome | isolation source: marine sediment core GS10_PC15, 103 cmbsf | place: Arctic Ocean: Southern Knipovich Ridge | collected 2010 | reverse complement strand
AAAGGTAACCAATATGATATTGCTGTGGTAATGTATCATGATCAGGGTCATATACCAATGAAGGTTCTAGGATTTAAATATAACAGAAGAACTAATAAATGGTCAACCATGAGTGGAGTGAATGTTACTGTGGGTCTTCCTATTATCAGAACTTCAGTTGATCACGGTGTTGCTTTTGGTAAGGCTGGTGAAGGAAGGGCAAATGAACAGAGTATGATAGAAGCTATTAAGATGGCGATAAATTTTACGAAAGGAGAAATAAAGAAGTCTAAATTTTGATAGGAAATAGTTTTTACTATAAAATATTGTAATAAGAAATTGTATGGTTCGCGAAATTTGTAGAAATTTAAAAATAAAAAAGGGATTTTTTTAATGAAAGCTGTGTATAAATCTAATCGAGGAAAAGGAATTGAAATAAGAGAAATTCCCATACCTAAAATTTCAAAAAATGAAATTTTAGTAAAAGTTAAAAAGACAGCAATTTGTGGTACCGATATTCATTTATATGATTGGAATAATTGGTGTGAAAACGTAAAAGCTAAAAATCCTATGGTGATTGGTCACGAATTTTGCGGGGAAGTTGTTGAAGTTGGTTCAAATGTAACTTTAGTTAAAGTAGATGATTTAATAGCTGGAGAAACTCATATACCTTGCGGTAAATGTATGTTATGTAGGACAGGAAAACAACATATATGTAGGGATATGAAAATATTAGGAGTACATACTGATGGCGTTTTTGCAGAATATACTAAAATACCAGAAATTTGTGCATGGAAACTTTCTCCAAATACTCTACCAGAAATAGGAGCTATCTACGAACCTTTTGGCATTGCTGTTCATGGTGTTTTACGAGATAAGATTGCAGGACTTTCTATGGTAATAATAGGTGCTGGCCCTATCGGGCTATTTGCAGCAAATGTTGCGAATATATCAGGAGCTAGAAAAATATTCGTAGTTGATTTAAATGAATATAGATTAAAATTGGCAACCAAAATGGGAAATAATATAAGCACATTAAATCCTAATAAGGATGATGTGGTTAATGTTATAAATAAAGAAACCGAAGGTTCAGGTGCTGATGTCGTTATAGAATTAAGTGGTTCAGTACAAGGCACAAAGACTGGATTCAATATATTGAGAAAAGGAGGATGGATTTCACTAATAGGGCTTCACTCTCAAGAAGTGCCTTTGGATTTAGTTAATAACGTTATCTATAAAGAGGCAACTGTTTATGGAATTACAGGAAGAGAAATGTTTAATACTTGGTATTTGGTAGAAAGTATTATAAAGAGTGAAAAAATAAATATAAAAGATGTAATTACCCATGAATTTACTTTAGATGAAGCAGAAAAGGCAATTTTGACAGCCAAAGAAGGTAATTGTGGAAAGATAATTATTAGTATCGGTTAGTAATGAGAGGGAATACAGAACGAAAAAATAAATTAAAAAATTATTAAAGGAATGTGATGTTAATTGGTAACACCGATTATAACGATGATTCATACTGTTTTTCCTATAGTTGATAATTTGAAATCTATTTTTGCAAAAAAATTAGGGAGCCGGTCAGTAACTATATATAATATAGTGGATGATAGCATCCTTCCTAGAATAATTAATGCTGGTGGTCTCTCACCACAAATAGTTAGTACCGTTTATCAGCATATCTCCAATGCTGAAAAAATGGGGTCTGATGTAATTTTGGTAACCTGTTCTTCAATTTCCAAAGTGGTTGATATAGTAAGTCCTCTTATCTCCGTTCCTGTATTTAAAATAGATGATGCAATGACTGATAGAGCAGTAAATGTAGGTAAGAAAATAGGAGTTTTAGCTACTATAAAAACAACTCTTAATCCTACAATTTCTCAACTAGAAAAGAAGGCTAAGAAATTTGGGCGAGAGATAGAAATAATACCCTGTTTGTGTTCCGATGCTTATAAAGCATTGATTGAAGAAAATGACCCCGAGAAACATGATGCAATACTATATGATTCTCTAAAAAACATAATTCCTGATGTAGATGTTATTGTACTTGCTCAGGCATCAATGGCCCGTCTTGTTCCTAAACTTGAATCGAAAATAAGCAAACCTATTTTATCTAGTCCTGAAAGCGGTGTTGAGCGAACTCTCAGTACAATTTATCAAATTAAAAATTCAGATTGAATCAGGAGATATTGCTAAATGATAACTTATTTTATTAAAAGGCTGTTAGTGGGATTTTGTGGAGTTTTAATTGTTTCCTTTGTTATTTTTGTAGGTCTTCGGTTTGCTCCTGGGGATCCTGCTGATTTAATGATTCCTGGGGTACCGACTCCCGAAGAAAGAGCAAGTATCCATAAACAGTTGGGTTTAGATAAGCCGGTAATTATACAATATTTAATATATATTAAAAATATTTTTATGCATGGAGATCTTGGCATGTCATATTATAGCCATGAACCAGTTATAGACCTTTTAAAACAAAGAATTCCTATAACTTTCCAACTTGTCATTCCGGTATTTATTTTAGTGTTGTTAGTAGGTATTCCGACCGGGTTTATAGCAGTTCTATACCGTAATTCATTGCCCGATTATATGACAGTTGTAGCTATTTATACCTTACAAGCATTACCTAATTTTTGGATTGGAATTGTCCTAATTTTGTTTTTTGCAGTTCGTTTCCCAATTTTGCCTGCATTTGGTAGGGGTGGAATAGAAACTATGGTGCTTCCTACAATCGCCTTAGCAACCCCATTAATTGGGCGTGTCACAAAATTTGTACGTAATGGATTAATAGATATTATAAGGGAGGATTATATTAGAACTGCTTTCAGTAAAGGTCTATCAAAGAGGAATGTATATATCAAGCATGCATTCAAAAATGCTGCTATTCCATTAGTTACAGATGTTTCTATGCAATTTGTATGGTTAATTGGTAATGCAATAGTTATTGAAGAAGTCTTTGGGTGGGGAGGTATAGGTAGGCTTACTTTAAATTCTCTTAGGCTTAGAGATTACCCGACAGCACAGGCTTGTGTTTTATTCTTTGCAGTAGCATTTATGATAGTTAATTTACTTGTGGATATAAGTTATCGTTTTTTGGATCCAAGGGTTAAAATAAATAAGTGAATTCTATTTTATTAAATTTAAAGGGGGTTAAAGAAAATTTGGAATAAGTTAAAAAAGAATACCCGGTTTTTATTGGGAGCTTTAATATTAATTTTTGTTATGTTGTTTGTCTTTTTAATGCCCCTCATCTATGATTATGACGTATATTCAATTAATTTGCCCGATAAATTACAATCTCCTTTTCAATCCGGGTTGTTTAAATTTCTATTAGGGACAGATCAAATGGGACGGGATTTTTTAAGTAGATTAATTTATGGTACCAGGCTTTCATTATTGATTGGTATGGTTACTACGACAATTGCAGCCACTATTGGAACTTTTATTGGCATGTTTGCAGGTTATTTTGGCGGTAGGTTTGGAAATTTATTGATGAGAGCAACCGATATAATTATGTGTTATCCCTTTGTAATTATTGCAATAATAGCTTCGGCGATATTGCAACCCGGTCTTTCTACAATAATTATAGTTTTTAGTGCATTTGGATGGACAGGTTATGCAAGAATTATTTACGGTGTAACCTTACAAATAAAAGAAACTGAATTCATTGAAGCAGCTAGGGCTTTAGGGGCAAACCCTTTTCGAATTATTCTTAAGCATATTTTTCCAAATATTCTCCCGACACTGATCGTAATAGCTACATTACAGGTAAGAATAATGATTTTAGCTGAAGCAACCCTAAGTTTTCTCGGAATAGGAATTCAACCCCCGACACCTTCCCTGGGAGTTATTATAAGCATTGGAAGAAATTATCTTTCTACTGCTTGGTGGATAGGTGTCCTTCCGGGTATTGTATTAATTTTTATTGTTCTTGGCTTTAATCTTTTAGGAGATGGATTGAATGATTTATTAAATCCTGAAAATTCTTGAGCTATTTTGATACAAATGATTACTCAGGTTAAGTTTAACATTAATGATAATTTCATTTATCAACAAGAAATTTAAAGTAAATAAAAGGAGGGATGTTATATGAAGGGGTTTTTTGGTAAATATTTGGATATTAATTTAACAACAGAAGAAATTAATGAATATAAAATTAATGAAAACTGGTTAGAAAAGCATATAGGTGGACGTGGAATTGCTACAAGAATATTATTAGAAGAGATGAATGGAGGAGAAGATCCTCTTGGTCCTGATAATATAATGATATTTGCAACTGGCCCTTTCCAGGGCACTGGTATACCTGGAGCAGGAAGACATGCTGTTTTAGCAAAATCCCCGAAAACAGGAACTATAAATGAATCATATTCAGGAGGATTTTTTGCTCATGAACTTGGAACCTCAGGATATGATGGAATTATTATTAGAGGAAAAGCAAAAACTCCAAAATATATTACTTTGATTAATGGAAAAGCTCAAATATGGGACGCTCAAGATTTATGGTGCTTTACGGTACCTGATACTGAAAAGGAATTGAAAAGGAGATGTAAAGGAGTTCGTGTGTCTAGTATAGGACCGGCCGGGGAAAATTTAGTCAAATGTTCCTGTATTATTAATGATTTTAACAGGGCCATCGGTCGTCCCGGTTTTGGAGCAGTAATGGGTTCTAAAAATCTTAAGGCTGTTGCAATTAAAGGCGGGGTAAAAAAACAATATTATGACGAAAATAAACTAAAAAGTCTGAAGAAAAAATTTGCAAAAGATCTTGTTAATGATCCTACAATGAATAATTTGGGTCAATATGGTACGGTTAGTGGTATTGAGGCTTTAAATCATCTTGGTATCTTACCAACAAAAAATTTTCAGGAAGGTTTTTTTAAAGGCTATAAAAATATCGATCATGAGAGTTACCAAAGAATATTAGTGAATAGGGATAACTGTACTGCCTGTCCAGTTCGTTGCAAAAGGGTCGTAAGAACAAAATTTAATGGGGAGAAAGTTGAGGATATTTTTGGTGGGCCTGAATATGAAACTGTTGCAGCTTTTGGTTCATTATGTTTAAATGATAACCTGGATTCAATTGCACTGGCTAATAAAAAATGTAATGAATACGGTTTAGATACTATTAGTGTAGGAAATATTATTGCTTTTGTAATGGAAGCCACTGAAAAACACCTTATAAAAGAAGAGGAAGGTGTAAAATGGGGTGATTCTAAGGGTATTATAAAGATAATTGATAAAATAGTGAAAAAGGAAGGCATAGGTAAATTACTAGCTAAGGGGATTGATTTTGCAGCTTCGGAGTTAGGAGCGGATTTTGCTGTTCATATTAAAGGCCAGGAAGTTCCACTTCATGAACCTAGAGGGAAAAAAGGATTAGCTATAAGCTATGCTACAAGTCCGCGGGGTGCTACCCATCTTGAGGCTATGCATGATGAAATGTTTGGGGGAATAGAATCGCCTACTCCAGAGTTAGGCATTACTCAACCGTTTGATCGTCTTGAATGGAAAAATAAAGCAGAGTTGTGTAAAAAATATGAAGACCTTTACTCATTTGTTAATTCCTTAATAATCTGTGGATTTGTTTCCTGGAATAGGGTAATGCGTAAGGAATATTATCCCTTTCCAATTATCCGAGAATTATTAAATGCAGTTACCGGGTTGGAGATAGACGCAGATGAAATGATGAAAATTGGTGAAAGAAATTATGTGATTCGAAAAATATTATCGGCAAAGGATGGTTATTCCAGAAGAGATGATGTATTACCAAAACGTTTAAGAGAACCACTTAAAAAAGGAGTTTGTGAAGGAGAGGATATACCTGAAGAATTATTAAGTAAAGCTATTGATGAATATTATCTACTTCGGGGATTTAATGATTATGGTCCTACAAATGAAAAGTTAAAAGAGTTAGGATTAATCAATATACTGAAGTAAATTAATTTTTGATTTTAAAAGCTTAGGAGGTAAAAATTTTGTATCTTGGGCTTCAAGGAAAAGTAGCAATTATTACTGGGGCATCAGGAGGTATCGGTTCAGCAATAGCTGAGGCTTTAGCTAAAGAGGGTGTTAATTTATCTTTAGTATATTATTCTAATAAATGTACTAAATTGATGAATATGTTGGAAAATAAGTACGAAATTAATGTAATGGTAACTAAGGCGGATGTATCACAGTTTGATCAGGTAAAGGAATTGGTAAGCTTAACCCTAGATAGATTTGGGAAGATTGATATTTTAATAAATAATGCAGGTATAGGTTGTAAAGGTTCTGTGGAAAATCTTTCTGAAGGTAATTGGGATCATGTAATGAGTGTTAACTTAAAGAGTGCATTTATGTTATCCAAATTGGTGATAGTTTTAATGCAGAAAAGTCAAAATGGAAGAATAATTAATATAGGTTCATTAGCAGCAAAAAGTGCTGGTAATGCAAGACCCTGGAGTAAACCTGATAGTATTAATGAGGTAAGTGGTGCTGCTTATGCTGTTTCAAAGGCAGGGATACATTGTTTTACTCGTTCCCTTGCAAAAGAACTTGCAAATAAAGGAATTACTGTTAATGCTGTAGCTCCTGGTCCAATTGCAACCCCCATGAATCCAAAGTTGCCGGAATGTATGAAAGAACAGGTTCCTTTAGGTAGAATGGGAACAACTGAAGAGGTTGCTAGCCTGGTTGCTTTCTTGGCTTCGGAGAAAGCTAGTTATATAACAGGTGAAATAATTGATATAAACGGCGGGATATGGATGGATTAATAATTTATAATTTGTATTCATGAGTTAATATTTAAAAAAATCAAAATAATTAAGAAAGGGGATATTATCAGATGAAGACTAAAATAATTGATGCTCATATGCATGTAATACCGGCTTTTTGCGGTGAAAGAAATGGCACTCTAGTACATGCCTGTGGTTATGGAAAGGTTCGCTATAGTGAAAGGGGAAACTGGCGCCCCGGTGCTAAACGGGGTGAAAGGAGGGTAATGCCTCCTTCGTTTATTCATACCACAACGTCTCCTGAGGTTGTTTTGGAGTATATGGATATGGCTGGGGTGGATGGCGCGGTATTGATGCAATCAATTATGTATGGGCAGCATAATGAATATTTAGCAGATTTAGTAAAAAAGTACCCTGATAAATTTATTGCTGCTTTTGCTTTTGTAGATCCCCGTAAGGGTGAAGATGCTATAGATGAGCTAGATTTTATTAAAGATTTGGATCTGGTTGGTGTTAAAATTGAACCGCCAGATATGCCTTTCTGGCTAGATGATGAACAATATGATACTTTTTGGAAAAAGATGGAGAAATTAGGGTTAATATTTTCTGTAGATTTGGGATGGGATCCTCCTGTGCATGAATATAATTTTCAGATTGAACAGTTAGAAAATGTAATTAAAAGATTTCCCGATATGATAGTACTTATTCAGCATTTAGGTGTAAGTTACCTCTGGGATGAAAATCAAAAGCCTCCTTTCCCTACATTACAAAGGACTCTTAAACTTAAGAAATATCCTAATGTGATGTTTGATATAACCGGATTACCCGAATTTTGCCCATCTGAGGAATATCCTTTTCCAAGGGCTCAGAAAATTATGGAGGTAGCTGTAGAAACTGTGGGGGCAGAGAGAATTATCTGGGGAAGTGACTTTCCGGGAATTCTTCCTGAGGATGTTACTTATAAGCAGACTTTAAATGTAGTGAAAAATCATTGTGATTTTTTTACTGAAAAACAGATGGGTTTGATTTTAAGTGGAAATGCACTTAAATTATTTAAAAACAACAGTTAGTACTTTGATTAATTATTAATAAATAAATTTATAAGCTTCAAGATAGCTTTAAGGAGGATTACCGAGGATTGTAGAACAAAAATTATAAGAATCTGGTGTGGAGTCGCCTACACTACCTGAACCAGCAGCAGCTTTTATTCCTTACCGCAAAACGGGAAATTTAGTTTTCTCTCAGGTCAGGATTGCACTTTTAATGGCAAATTAAAGTATGTGGGTAAGATAGGCAAGGAGGTTAGTCAAGAAGAGGGCTAAAAAGCGGCAAAGATTGTGGCTAGTAATGCCCTGGAGGTTTTAAAAAAAGTGATTGGTAATCTGAATAAGATTGTTAAATAGTTAATTTAAAGGGCCTTGTTAATAGTGCTGAGGGTTTTTGGTCGACAGTCACAGGTTGTCAATGGAGCTTCAGAATTTTTGGTTAAAGTTTTGGGTAACAAAGGCAAACATCCAAGTTGTGCTTTATCTTGTAATATACTACCAAATAATTCTCAGGTTGAGCTGGTGATGATCCTAGAAGTGGAAGAATAAGACATGTTAGATAAATGAAATATAGGATAATCTGAGCTTAGGTGAGATTGGAGGTGAGAATAGAGATGTGAGTATAGTATATTTTTTAACGATCAGTATTAAGTAAGGAGTAGAGTTGAAAACTTTGTTTTGCTGAAAAAACATTTAAAAATTAAAGGAGGAGAATAATGATTATTAAAAAGGGTTTATATACCTTAATGTTATTAATGTTAGTTGTAGGAATGCTATTAGCAACAGTCGTTTATTCCGCAGAGCCTACAGGAACTTTAACTATTAGTTGGCCGGAGACTTTTAGAGCAATCGATCCCCATTATCATGACAATCAAAGGATTTTTTGGTCAATAATTGCACCAGGTATCTTTGATCATTTAATTGAACGAACTGCAGATGGACAACTTGTTCCCGGTTTAGCTACATCGTGGAAGAATATTGAGCCTATAGTTTGGGAGTTTAAACTACGTAAAGGAGTTAAGTTTCATAATGGAGAGCCATTCAATGCAGAGGCAGTAAAATATACTTTTGAGCGTATGGTTGAAAAAAATGCACCGAGTTTATTCCTATTTAAAAATATTAAAAAGGTAGAGATAATTGATAACTATACTGTTCAGATTCATACTTTTCAACCATTTGGCGCTCTTCCATTAAGCTTAAAAATGGCTGAGATAGTTCCACCTGTGGCAGGGAAGAAACCGGAATTTAGTACTCATCCCGTAGGCACCGGTCCTTTCAAGTTTGAAGAGTGGATTAAAGGTGAGAAGTTTTCTATGGTAGCAAATGAGGATTACTGGGGTGAAGTACCAAAAGTAGAAAGGGTAATTCACTACCCACTTCTTGAACAAGCTAGCAGGACTGCAGGTTTGAGATCAGGTAAACTTGATATCATACATTCTGTCCCCGCGGAGGAGATAAGTTTATTAAGATCTTTGCCAGATATAAATGTTGTTACAATTCCAGGGAATGACACAATATCAATAGCATTTGATCATGATAAAAAATTTGGTGATATAAGAGTAAGAAAAGCAATAGCATATGCTATTAATACTAAGGAAATTGAAGAATACATCCTTGAAGACGTCGGAGTAGTAGCAAAGAGTTTCATTTCTCCAGCAGTATTTGGTTTTAAAGATGTTTCTAAATATTTACCTGATTATAATATTGCAAAAGCTAAGGAACTTTTGAAAGAAGCCGGCTATCCTAATGGTTTTTCAACCGAAGTTGTAGCTCCGGAAGGTTTTTATCCGAAAGATAGGGAAATACTTGAATATATGAAAGCAAATCTATCAAAGGTAGGTATAAATCTAAAAATAAGATTACTTGAACCGGCTGCAGCTTGGCCGATATTGGACTCAAGTGATTTTGAACTTTTCTTGGCTGGTTGGGCAGCAATGACTATGGATGCTGATCTTGGGCTTTACAGGAATTTCCATTCCAGTAACACGAGGGAAGGTTTTGCTAATGACCTAGTGGATGAAATGCTTGATAAAGGAAGAAGTAGTACAGATCCGGAAGTTCGCAAAGAGGCTTATGGAAAGGCTCTAGTAGAAATTGCAGAAAAACTGTTACGATTACCAATTTATCATGCTAATATTATTTATGGTATAAGTGGAAGGGTTGAAGGATTTGTGCCAAGAGATGATGAAATATATGATTTAATTAATGTAACCGTAAAACAATAGTTAAAAAACACATTGGGGGGGAGCACTGAAAATTAAAATAAATCTAGTTAAATATATAATAATAAAAATTATAGTGTTTCCCCCATTTTTGAAAATTTATGATAATATAGAAAGGAGAATTTATGATGAAGTTAGGGATTGGAGTTATTGGAACGGGGTTAATGGGGGGCATGCATGCAAGTATTTATTCTAACCTGCCTAATTGTAATCTTATTGCTGTGGCAGATTTAGATGAAGGTGCTTTAAAAAGAGTAAGTCAAGATTTAAATGTAAAAGGATATAAAGATTATAAAAAAATGCTGGATAATGAGCCTGAAATTAAGATAGTCAGTATATGTACTCCAGATAAAACCCATTTACAGGTTGCTAAGGAAGTAATCAAACGGGAAATAAATTTATTAATCGAAAAGCCGATAGCGAGAACAATAGAAGATTCTAAAAAAATAATTGATCTTGCAGAAGAGAATGATGTTAAACTAATGACTGCACATCTTTTAAGGTTTGATGCCAGTTATGCACAGGCATATCAGTCTGTAAGAACAGGAGAAATTGGTAAGATAGTCCAAATATATACCCGTAGAAATGATATCATAACTGATGCCCGAAGACTTGGTGGTAGGACTACTTTACCCCTATACTTGGGGGTTCATGATTACGATATTATGAATTGGTTTATACAGGAAAAAGCAGAAAGCGTCTATGGTGTTTCAAATTCATTGGTTCTTAAAGATCTTAATATTCCTGATAGTATTTTTGCTACTTTTAAGTATAAGGATGGAACGATTGCCTGTTGGGAAGGATCCTGGATTATGCCCGAAAGTATTGGCAAATCGGATATGGCAATGGAAATAGTGGGGACTAAGGGTACGATATATGTTGATGCTTACAATACGGGTTTAAGGATTCATACTGATAATTTTAAAATGCCAGATACAATGTATAATGCTAAAGTAGGTAAAAGAAGTACTGGGGCATTACGGGAACAGCTAATCCATTTTGTTGATTGTGTTATCAATGATAAAAAGCCTTTAATTTCCGGTTCCGATGCATTAGAGGCAGTACGAATGGCCTGTGCTGTTGAAGAGTCAATTAATGAAGGAAAAGTAGTATTAATTTAGTGAATTACGTAATTTGAGGATTAAACATTATTATAAATATAAAAGATGTACAAAAAATAGTTAATTATTGTAAGCCTTAAG
>SDBT01017898.1_pt1 | contig 11165 bp, 9 predicted proteins | sample 2277101 | NCBI WGS metagenome assembly SDBT01 (sample SAMN10404973, study PRJNA504765) | marine sediment metagenome | isolation source: marine sediment core GS10_PC15, 103 cmbsf | place: Arctic Ocean: Southern Knipovich Ridge | collected 2010 | reverse complement strand
ACGGCATGCTCCGGCTCACGCTGCCCAAGCGTGAGGCGCTCAAGCCCAAACGCATCGAAGTCAAGGCAGGCTGAAACCTGCTCTAACCCCAACCCCGCACCCGCAACCACCACCCCGCGGGTGCGGGTTCTTTTTGCTCAAGGCGCCGATGAAAGATAATTGCCCCTAACGCCTTCTATCCAATCCGAAGATCAGTATTTCCAGTCCCGGCTTCATCGGGATTTGGCCGGTGATTACTGAGGATTCTGTGACCGCAGCTTGATGAGAGCTCTTTTTGCTCCCAGGTGTCCCTGCGCTACGGCTTTACGATACCACTTGACCGCTTCTTTGTGGTCCTGGTTTACCCCTTGGCCCCACTTATACATAAAGCCGAGATTGTTTTGGGCTCGGGGGTAATTCTGCGCTGCGGCTTTCTGGAACCACTTGACGGCTTCTTTGTGGTCCTGGTTCACCCCTTGCCCCTCGCCATACATCACGCCGAGGTAATTTTGGGCGCGGGGGTGATTTTGTGCCGCCGCCTTGCGGAAGTATTCAATCGCTTCTTTATAATTCTTCGATTTTAACAGCTTAACCGCTGTGTCAAAATTCTTCTCTGGCGTTGCGGACCCCGGCAAGTAGTGTAAAAGAAGAACCACTGCGAGCACGGACAAAGCCAAGACAACACCCACTACAATCAATTTTTTCATCACCGATTCCTTTGGCCGCGGGTCTCGAAATGCTGCCAACCTGCATTCCGGCCTATTTCGCCCTAAAGCGGCTTTGTTCTAACCATAAACTACACCGGCACGGCCCGCCTGTCAACACGTCATTCGACATGTTGAGGGGCTGCCTGATATGGGCGGTGAGGTGTGCGGAGTTGAGCCCTTTGGGCGACTGGATATTAGCCCACAGCGGAGCGTATGCGAAGCTGTGGGAATTGGGATTAACCATTTATTTTTCACCCCGCGCCGGGATTGAGCACGTGCTCAATCCCGGCGCGGGGCAATTTTTTCACTGCCCATTTCCCATAGCTGCGCTGTGCTTGCTATGGGCTAAGTTCCAAACGCTGCCTGCGGCAGCTTTACGGTATGTCAGGGGAATGGGGGTTCTGGGTTCAGTAGCGGTAGAATTCGGGTTTGTAGGGGCCGTCCACCGGGAAGCCGATGTAGCCGGCCTGTTCCTGAGTCATCGTGGTGAGGTGGGCGCCGACCTTCTCGAGGTGGAGCCGGGCGACTTCCTCATCGAGCTTCTTCGGCAGCATATACACGCCGACCTCGCGCCGGGAGGTCCACAGGTCAATCATGGCCAGCACCTGGTTGGTGAACGAGTTGCTCATCACGAAGCTGGGATGACCGGTGGCGCAGCCAAGGTTTACCAACCGGCCCTCGGCCAGCAGGTAGATTTCGTGCCCGTCCGGGAAGACGTACTTGTCCACCTGCGGCTTGATATTGACCTTCTTGATGCCGGGCCAGGCGTTAAGCTTGTCCACCTGGATTTCGTTGTCGAAGTGGCCGATGTTGCAGACGATGGCCTGGTCTTTCATCGCGGCCATGTGCTCAGCAGTGATCACGTCGCAATTGCCGGTGGCGGTGACGAAGATGCCGGCATAGGGCAAGGCGTCCTCGAGGGTAACGACCTGATGGCCTTCCATGGCCGCCTGGAGCGCGCAGATCGGGTCGATCTCAGCGACGACGACGCGGCAGCCCAGGCCCTCGAGGGCCTGCACGCTGCCTTTGCCCACGTCGCCATAGCCGCAGACCACGGCTACCTTGCCGGCCACCATCACGTCGGTGGCCCGCTTGATCCCGTCCACCAGTGATTCACGGCAGCCGTAGAGGTTATCGAACTTGGACTTGGTGACCGAATCGTTGACGTTCATGGCCGGCACCAGCAGTTCGCCCCGCTCGAACATCTGGTAGAGGCGGTGGACCCCGGTGGTCGTCTCCTCGGAAATGCCCTGCCATTCCTTGACTACCTCGTGCCAGAAGCCCGGCTCGTTTACCAGGGTCTCCTTGAGCACAGCATTAACAATTTTCAGGTCCTTGTTGTCGGTCGGTTCATCGAGGATGGCCGGGTTGTCTTCGGCCTCATACCCGCGATGGATCATCAACGTGGCGTCGCCGCCGTCGTCCACGACCAGGTGCGGCCCCTTGCCGCCGGGGAAGGTGAGCGCCTGCTTGGTGAACTGCCAGTATTCCTCGAGCGACTCGCCCTTATAGGCATAAACCGGGATGCCGGCGGCCGCGACCGCGGCCGCGGCATGGTCCTGGGTGCTGAAGATGTTGCATGAGGCCCAGCGCGCCTCGCCGCCGAGTTCGATTACGGTCTGCACCAACACCGCCGTCTGAATGGTCATGTGCAGGCTGCCGGCGATGCGCGCGCCCCGCAGCGGCTTGGTCGTGCCGTACTTTTCGCGGGCGGCCATCAGGCCGGGCATCTCGTGCTCGGCGATCTCGATTTCCCGGCGCCCGAGTTCGGCCTGGCGGCGGAATTCCGCCTCGTCATCCATGTTTGCGACGTTGCAGTCGCAGAGCGTATCGGCAACTGTATTCATGGCAGTGTCTCCTTGATTTGATTCCAGCGTTCAATAGCAATGTTTGCCCCCAGCACCTGCACGACCGCCGCGCCCAGGAGCGCGCCGCAGGCGCCGCAGACCGCCAAGTCCTTGCCACTTAGATGTCCATAAAGAAAACCCGCGGCCCACAGGTCGCCCGCGCCGGTGGTGTCAACCGCCTTAACCTTCTGCGCGTTGACCTTGGTCTTTTCAGTCCCCCGCTGAAGCCAGGCGCCCTCGGCCCCGAGCTTGACCGCGGCAATCCTGCAATGCTTCGCCAGCGCTTCGAGCGCCGTTTCCGGGTCAGTGGCCCCGGAGTAGGCGTTGGCCTCATCCTCGTTGGCGAAGACGATGTCCACGTAGTCCTCGAGCAGGTCGTCCAGAATATCGGCGTTGGCCCGGACAATCTCGAAGGCAGCCAGGTCAAGGCTGACGGTGCAGCCGGCGGCCTTGGCGCTTTCGAGGATTTTGATGGTCAGTTCGCGGTTGAACAGCGTGTACCCTTCGATGTGAGCGTGCGTAGCGCCCTTGAAGTCGTCCGGGTCGACCTCAGAGGCGCTGAGGATGCTGGCTGCGCCGAGGAAGGTGCGGCAGGTGCGTTCCGAGTCCGGGGTCACCAGGCACAGGCACTGGCCGGTGGGCAGCCCGTCATCGTATTTGAACCGGGGGGCAAGCACGCCGGCGGCAGCGCAGTTTGCCTGGTAGAATCCGCCCAGATCGTCCCGGCCCAGCTTCCCTAGAAGCGTGGTTGACAAGCCCAGCCTGGCCAGGGCCAGCACGGTGTTGGCCGCGGAACCGCCGGGGGCTTTGACCGGTGGTTCCGGCAGGTTGCCCACCAGCTCGGCCATAGCCTCGTCATTGACCAGTTCCATGCCGCCCTTGGCGCCTTTGATGCCCGCCACGAATTCCTCGCTCACGTGGGCCAGGATGTCCACCAGCGGCGAACCCACGCCGATAACCTGAACCTGCTCAGCCATTCAACTGGCCTCCGCGGCCTGGCGCAGCGTGTCAGCCTTGCCGGTTTTTTCCCAGGGGAAAATGTCGCGGCCAAAGTGGCCATAGACCGCGGTCTGACGGTAGTTCCAGCCCGCGGCGGCGGGCTGTTTCAAACCGAATTCGGCAATGATGTGCGCCGGGCGCAGGTCAAAAATCTCGCCGTCCTCGAGGATTTTCTGCAACGCCTCGTCCTCGATCTTGCCGGTGCCGTAGGTGTCGACATTAATGCTGAGCGGGCGGGCCACGCCGATGGCATAGGCCACCTGCACCTCGCACTTGCCCGCCAGCCCGGCGGCCACGATGTTCTTGGCGATGCAGCGGCACATGTAGGCCGCGGAACGGTCCACTTTCGAGGGGTCCTTGCCGCTGAACGAGCCGCCGCCGTGGCTGCCCACCCCGCCGTAAGTGTCAACGATGATCTTGCGCCCGGTCAACCCGCTGTCGCCGTGGGGTCCGCCGATGACGAAGCGGCCGGTCGGATTTACGTAGTACTTCACGTTGTTCTGCCGTAGTTCCGCGGGCACGACCTCGGCCACAACCTGGTGCACCAGATCTTCGAGGGTCCCGCGGGCCATGTCCTCGCGGTGCTGGTGCGATACCACCACCGTTTCGAGGGCTACGGGCTGGCCGCCCTCATAGCGGATCGAGATCTGGCTCTTCCCGTCCGGCCGCAGGAAACGGTATTTCGCCGCCTCAGGCCCTTTGCGCAGCGCGGCCAGGTGTTCGAGGATTTTGTGCGCGTAGTAAATCGGCGCGGGCATCAACGCGGGTGTTTCATCGCTGGCATAGCCGAACATCATCCCCTGGTCGCCGGCCCCCTGCTCCTGGAACAGTCCTTCGCCCGCGGTCACGCCCTGTGAAATGTCCGGCGACTGCGTGTGGACGTACACCTGCACCTTACAGGTATCGGCGCAAAAGCCGATGTCGTCGCTGGTATAGCCGATCTGGCGAATGGCCTCGCGGGCCACCGCCTCGTAGTCCACCGCCGTCCGCGTCGTAACTTCCCCGGCGACGATTGCCAAGTCTGTGGTTACCAGGCATTCGCAGGCCACCCGGCTGTCGGGGTCGCCTGCCTGGCAGGCGTCGAGCACGGCATCGGAAATCTGGTCGCAGACTTTGTCCGGGTGGCCTTCGGAAACTGATTCGGAGGTATAGACATGGCTGATGTTGATCTTGCTCATCGGGTTCACCTTTCTGTTCCGGGCGGCTGCATTCGTTTATGCGAATAGACGAATATCAACCTGCCCGCATTCTCGCCGTTTGCAAACTATCTTCATTGCTTTTGGTGAAATTCCGGGGGAGACGGCCCGGAATTGGCTGATAACGGTTTCGAGGCCTTGCATTTTGCCGGCTCAGGTTTATACTGTTCAGCATAATGAGGGAGCATATACGCCGTGGAGACTCCCACCACAGCCACAATAGATGACACTGCGATCCCCGCCTCGATCATCGTGGCGGATGACGATCCGGCCACGCTGCTGATGTACAAACGCATCCTGCAGGACCGTTACGAGGTGCGCACCTGCACCAATGGCGCGGAAGTGCTGAGCGAATTCACCCTTAAGCCGGCCGACCTGGTGATCCTCGACAACCAAATGCCGGAAATGGATGGCCGGGAAACTACCGAGGCGCTGCGGCGCTCCTCGGCAAGCTGGAACGTGCCGATCATTATCGTCTCGGCCCAGGACAGCGAGGAAAATATCCTCGACGGTCTGTCCTACGGCGCGAATGATTACATCGTCAAGCCGTTGAAGGCCGCGGAACTCCTGGCAAAGATCACCGTGGCGTTGCGCAAGCGGGAGAGCGGCACGCCGGACGCCGGCCTGGGCCCAGGCAGCGTTTTCGACGGTAAATACCAGATCGACCGGGTGTTGGGTGAGGGCGGCTACAGCCAGGTCTTTGCCGCGCGCAACATCAAGGCCGAAGACAGCCCGTGGGTGGCGCTGAAGATCTTCGACCTGCCCAGCCTGAAACAACGCTCGTTCGGCATGAAGCACTTCCTGCGCGAGGCTTACCAGCATTCACGGCTGAACCATCCCAATATCGTTAAGCTCTTTGACTTCGGCCAGGTTGACACCTTCTACTTCCTGGCTATGGAATACCTCGAGGGCGTGATCCTTACCGACCGCCTCCACGAGGACGGGCAGCTCCCGGAAGCGGAACTGTTCCGCATTGCCCGCGAGGTCGGCAAGGCCCTGGCCTGCATCAACAGTCATAACCTCATCCATCGCGACGTCAAACCCGCGAACATCATGCTCTGCCACAACGGCGAGATTAAGCTGCTGGACTTCGGCCTGGCCAAGAACCCCAGCGAAGACACCATCAGTATCGAGGAGGTATTCCGCGGCACTCCCCATTTCACCTCACCCGAACACATCCTGCACGCCAAAGACATTGATATTCGTTCGGACCTTTACTCGTTGGGCGCCACGCTCTATTTCGCGGCCACCGGCGTCTATCCTTTCGACGCCGATTCACCCGTGGGCGTCCTCCGCCAGCACCTCCACGCGGACCCGAAACCTATCCGCGACTTGCGCCCGGAATTGAACAAGGGCCTTGCCAAACTGATTCACCAGTGTCTCAAGCGTAATCGCGACGACCGGCCTACCGTTGCCGAGTTCCAGGCAGTCTGCGACTCCCTGACCCCCGCATAAGCCGATTCGATTCAGTGTTCAGTGTTCAGTGTTCAGTGTTCAGTATTCGGTATTCAGTGGGGAACGGAGGCAAGATGTGAAAGGACACCGAATACTGAATACCGGATACCGTCACTCCGACAGGATCTGGCGCACGACCGCGGCGTTTTCGGCCACTTGGTTCTTGTGCTTCTGAAACATCCCCACGTTCACGATGTCCACAGGCTTGATGTTGGCGAACGCAGAGCTGAACGCCTCTCTGGTTGTCTCCGGCGTGCGGCAGTGCCGGCTCGCGGCCAGAATTTTGAAGCCGATGCAGGGCTTTTGGACCTGGCGCATGATGGCCGTCATCCGCCCCGGATCTGCCGCCGGGAACCCGTCTTTCGCATAAGGGTCCGGCTCCACCGCCACCAGCGGCTTGCGCTCCCGGGCCAGGTTGTAGAAAGAACACATGTAGAAATCCGTTTCCCAGCCCTTCTCCTCCATATATTCGATCACTTCGGGAATATGGCTGCCCACTCCCGCGGGCAGACCCTGGTCATGGATGGCCTTCACCAGATCATGGATCGTGTCGATCTTGCCGACATGCCAACTGTTGTCCGTATGCGTGCCGTGATGATAAATCGCGATCGGTTCGTAACGCGCAAGTTCCGCGATATTCGCCGGAATACTCGCCAGTTCGGACGCCGTTTGCGCAATCCACTGCATCTTGCCCCCCTTCAGCCGATGCCCCAGGTACGCCCGCATCATGTGGCGGTCGCCCCGGGATTGAAGCGTGTTGATGCCCTGCGCCCAGCACTCATCGAGCAACGCCTGGATATTCGGCATGGTGTAATACTCGATCATCTCCCGGTCAAGCTCGGCCGAGACGTGCGAGAACCCGCTGATTGGATTACCCCCGCAAATCAGCCGCGTCACCTGCTTCCCGCAAAAATCAACCGTCGCCAGCATAAACAACTCCTCCGCTCAACCTAATCCCACCCACACTTTTTACCAACCTTCCCACCCGATTTCATCCCGCCCGCAGGGCGCCTTCGTAATCGTAATCATAATCGTGATCGTCCTCTATTTCAGTATTCAGTATTCAGTGTTCGGTGTTCAGTGTGGAAGCTTTGCGGGCAAAACCATCCCGCGATTCCTTGTCCCAGTTGTTGTAGCCACGGCACTGTGTTGCCGTGTCCCTTCTTGAATGTGGGAGCGGCAGACGTGCCGAAGGCGTCAGACGCGCCGAAGGCGCAAAGCGAGCCGCAGGCGAGAGCGAAGCGGCAGTCTGTCTCGCGCAGGATCGCCGGACAGATTCCGGCGCTACAAAGGAATCGGAAAAGGAAGGGACGATTACGATTATGATTACGATTACGATTACGAACGCGCCCTGCGGCGCGCTTTCAGGCCTCCGCAATCCCTACGGGATTGAACGTGAATAGTCCCGACTTGTCGGGTGAAGCGAGCGTCAGCGAGCGCAACCCGTGGTAAATCGGCGTACGAAAATCAACCCTGGAGGGGTTGAACAAATCCTCGGATTGTCCGGCGGACCTTGTCCGGAGCTTTGTCAATCAGGTTTCTTCTTCGATTAAGTTCCGGATTAAGTTCCAGATTAAGTTGCTCCCCTGTCCGGCCCCGTCAACTCCGATATTCCTTTTCATTCCGATCCTGGTAGGTCCCGCCCGGCGGTCGGGACTCGGAAGCGCCGCCGGGCCGTCGGCGCCTACTTTTGCCGGGGGCGGCAGCGAAGCCACAGGCTGGAAAGCCTGTGCTACTTTCGGAATTGGAGACCGCGGCCACGCGGGAATGTCACCCTCCAGGGGAATCGGTAAAATTTGGGTAAGGTTTTGTCTTGGACAGATGTGATTAGGGCTATATTGTAACATTGCAATGATTGTAGCTGAGATGTTGAGTAAGCGGTTTCGGCAGTTTTGGGTTGTGGGCGTTTTTCTGCTGTGGGTGTCTGGTGCGTGGGCGGGGCGGCCGGCGTGGGTCGAGGTGGTCATTCTGCACAGCACAGATGTGCACGCGCACGTGGCCGGCAGTTCCAGCGCGCCCGGCTGGCTGCGTCTGGCCAGCGCCGTCAAGGCCGAACGGACCAAGGCCGGCGGGCCGGAGCGGGTGCTGCTGATCGATACCGGCGACACGATCCAGGGCACGCTGCTGGGTACGCTGTCGCAAGGCGGGTTCGCCGTGGCCATGCTGGACCACCTGAAATACGATGCCTGGGTCCTCGGCAACCACGAACTTGATTACGGCGTGGCCCGGCTGAAACAGCTTGTCCATCAAACAAAAACGCCCGTGCTGAACGGCAACTTCACGCTGCCGGGGATCGAGCCGTTCCCGGCCTGGCGGCTTTACCATAAGAACGGGGTGCGCATCGCCGTTATCGGAATGAACACGCCGCACCTGCCGTACTGGTTTTACGGCAAGAAATATGCGGGGTACAAGGTTTGGAGCGCGGTCCGGGCCGTCGAGCGTCTCCTGCCCGAGCTGCAGAAACAGAAGCCGCACATGATCATCCTGGCGATCCACCAAGGCTACATGGAAAAGGACCCGCTGCTGGCCAGCCAGGTGAAGGAATTGGCGTACCGGTTTCCGCAACTCGATCTGATCCTGGGCGGTCACACGCACCGGATTTTTCCCGGGAAACGTGTGGGCGGCGCTTACTATGTGCAGCCCGGCGCGCACGGCGAGTTTCTGGGTAAGATCACGGCCCGGGTTGACCTCGAACGCCGGCGAGTGCTGCGGTTCGAGTCCAGCCTCATCCGCTGTGCGCGGTACAAGCCCGACCCGGCAAGCCGGGCCGTGCTTGCAGACTGGCTCGAACGGGCCAAGCGCTTCCGCCAACAACCCGTAGTCGAGGTGCGGAAGCTGATTCCGGCCACTGGGTTGCCGGGCCGGGACTGCTGGCAGAGCGAGCTTGTCTGCCGGGCCATTGCCTGGAAAACCGGCGCCAAGGTGGTGTTTCACGCGCGGCTCAGCAACCATGCGTGGGAACCGGGAACGTTGACCGAAGAAGGGCTGTTCCAGACCATCCCCTACGAAAATTCGGTCGGCGTGGCCAATCTTAGCAAGGCCGAGCTCAAGGAGATTTTGACGGAACAGCTTCGGTACGCCAAGCGCCGTACAATGAACGGACTGTGGGGATTGCACGCGAAGGTGGACCTGAAGGCCAGGAAGGTGCTCGAATTGGAATTTCCCGCCGCCGCGGAACGGGTGGCGGTGGCGTTTAACAGCTACACCATTGCCGGCGGCGGCGGGCGGTTCCCGAAACTCAGGGCGATTCTGCGCCGGTCCGAGGTGATCCTGCGCGAATTCGACCTTAACCCCCGGGACATAGTCCGGGCCTATCTGCAGGCGGTAAGCAATTGGGACACGCCACCGGAAGCGTGGCTGCAACCGGTGAATCTCAAGCAGCGCAAAAAAATCTTGCCCGCAAAGACAAAATCGCGCTGATCGGGGTTGCCATTCACGGCAAGGCGGTTTATTATATTAGGTTGTAAACGAGAATGCAACCCAGAAGGATTTTCCCAAGATGACTGAAGAACGCCGAAAACTGAACATCGGCCTGGCCCAGATGCTCTGCGGCGGGGTGATTATGGACGTAACCAACGTCGAACAGGCTAAAATCGCCGAGGACGCCGGGGCGGTCTCGGTAATGGCGCTCGAGCGGATTCCCTCCGACATCCGGAAAACCGGGGGCGTGGCGCGGATGAGCGACCCGGAAATGATCCTGGCGATCAAGGCGGCCGTCTCGATCCCCGTGATGGCCAAGTGCCGCATCGGTCATTTCGCCGAGGCGCAGATTCTCCAGGAACTGGCCATTGACTTTATTGACGAAAGCGAGGTCCTGACCCCGGCCGATGAGGAGCATCACGTGAACAAGTGGGCCTTCAAGGCCCCGTTCGTGTGCGGGGCTTGCAACCTGGGCGAGGCGCTGCGACGGATTGGCGAGGGCGCGTCGCTGATCCGCACCAAGGGCGAAGCCGGCACCGGCGACGTGGTCGAAGGCGTGCGGCACATGCGCAGCATTGTGCGGGCCATCAAGGCCCTGACCCAGCGCGACCCGGACGAGCTTGCCACCGAGGCCAAGAACCTCCAGGCCCCGTTCGACGTGGTCAAGGACGTGGCCGAGCACGGCAAGCTGCCCGTGCCGAATTTCGCCGCCGGCGGCGTGGCTACCCCGGCGGACGCGGCGCTGCTGATGCAGCTTGGGGCCGAGTCGGTCTTTGTCGGCAGCGGCATCTTCCGCTCGTCCGACCCGGCGAAGTTCGCTCGCAGCATTGTCAAGGCCGTGACTCATTATAAAGAGCCGGGGGTGTTGCTCGAGGTGTCGCGCCAGTTGGGCACGCCCATGCCCAGCATCGCGATGGGAGAGCTCGAGGAGCATGAAAAGATTCAGCATCGCGGCTGGTAAGCGATGACCATCGGCATTCTGGGGCTGCAGGGCTGCTGTGAACCGCATCTGCGCAAGTTCGCCGAACTCGGCGCGTCGGCCCGGCGGATTATCTATCCGGGGGAGTTGAAGGAGATTACCGGGCTGGTCATCCCCGGCGGCGAAACCACCACCATGCTCAAGGCGCTTACCGCCGGGCTGTGGGAGGAACTGCTCAGTTTTGGCGAACACCGGCCAATATGGGGCATTTGCGCCGGCTGCATTCTCCTGGCCAAGCATGTCTTCGACCCGGAACAGCCGAGCCTGGGCCTGCTGGATATTGACGTGACCCGCAACGCCTACGGCGCGCAGAATGAAAGCTTTGTCGCTCCCCTTCAGGTCCGGCTGGAAAGTAAATTCGAGGCTGAAGGCGTGTTCATCCGCGCCCCGAAGATCAGCCGCCTCGGCGCCGGCATCGAGGTGCTTGCCCGGCACGAGGGCGAGCCCGTCATGGTCCAAGGCGGCAGGCTACTGGCCACCACCTTCCACCCCGAGTTGACCGACTGCACCGAGTTCCACCGCCACTTCCTCCATCAACTCGAAACCGCCGCCAATAATTAACCTTCCATGCCGAGTCCCCTTG
>SDBT01017897.1_pt1 | contig 11165 bp, 7 predicted proteins | sample 2277101 | NCBI WGS metagenome assembly SDBT01 (sample SAMN10404973, study PRJNA504765) | marine sediment metagenome | isolation source: marine sediment core GS10_PC15, 103 cmbsf | place: Arctic Ocean: Southern Knipovich Ridge | collected 2010 | reverse complement strand
ATGACGTATTGTTACTGGGGTCCCTAGGCTAGCAGTACCTCCGTCTCAATTGTCGTAACTACATTCCGCACGCTCCACGATTAGCTTTCAGTAGCTAACTTTGTCTCATATTCGGTAGCAGTCGCACCCTGTCAATTTGTAAAACCCGGCCGCACAGCTCGCCCTCCGCCAACGTTATGGGCTTTCTGTTAGTAGGGACGCTTGTAAAATCTATCCCACATATCTTCACCGCTATTCTCCATTGTTCCCTTACCCGGTCACATCGTTAGCTCTATTCAATTCGATAATTGCCCAGTCAACGGTGTGTGGCAGATTGGTGTAATTAACAGCCCAGTGGCATCATAAACTTGCTCCCAAGAGATTGAATGAGCTATGAGGTCATATCCGATTCTATTCCTTTATTCGGTCATCAATCAACCCCCGAATTGGTTCGTAACAAAAGCTTATTTTGTTACCTAGGGAAAAACATTCCTTTTTTACCTTACAGTTTCACGCGTATACTTTAAGCGTGACATTGAGCGCACCTTTTTTATACATTCATTGGTCAAAAGATTTACCTTCCTTTAGCCGTATAATCGTGATAATGGCATTTATTTCAAATGTACAATTCTGAGAGTATAATCTATGTAAACAGAGCGAATCTAATTCTACGGAGTATCTCCTGATAGTTCCACTCGGAGACCATGAATGGATGATTCTAAATTTTGGAATGAACCTAACCTAAGTCCGACGAAGGTAAAAAGGCAGCATTATGTACCTCAGGTACTACTTCGTGCGTTTGCTGTAAATGGTAAGGTTCGGGTAGTTGACTTAGACAGTGAAGGTAAGGAGTACAAGACATCTACTGCTAATATAGCAGTAGAGAAGCACTTCTACAATGTGGACCTTTCGGATATCCAAGTCTCTACGGAAGATTGGTTAGCTAAACTTGAAGGTAATGCCGCTCCTGTGATTACAAAACTGGTCCAAGACCCGGATAGTATCACGTCTCTTTCTATCGAAGAGGAGTTATATATGGCACGGTTCATCGTTGCCCTGCGTTTCCGTACACCATCATTCCGAGATTGGAACGACAATATGATCAAGCCTATTCTCCAACAAATTAAGGACATGGCTAAAAAACAAGTATATCATCAACACAGTAAGAGCAAAGCTGATACTATCTGGGGCGAGATGAAGGATAAGCCCGATCACTGGTGGTTCAACGAGCCAGAACCACAACAGCCGGCTACGACTACAGCATTCATGCTGAGTGAAGTGAAGGGGTTCTCCAATCTTATTCGAGCTGCACCCTGGCGTATAGGTACAGCACCAGAATCGATACAATTATACACATCAGATAATCCGGTGGCGGGTTATTTGAATCCAGTCCGCCCATGGTGGGAAGGGGCTGCTTTCGCTTCTTTTACATACTATGTGCCTTTGTCTCCGAAAGTACTATTAAAGATTGAGCGAAGGCCAGATCGAAAGGATGGTGAAGATCTACAGCCGCAGGGCGAAAGACGCCGTAGTGACTTCTCATCATGGGAAATTTCATTTGCCCGACATATAATAACCAACGATGCTAGGAAATATCTATATGGCGAAGGATTGGTAGTAAGTAGAGAATGTGCCAGTAGCTGTCTTGAGCGAATAGATCGAGCTAAATTAGAATTTGCTATGCACTATCTGGGCTTCAATCCCCGTCCACCTAAGGTTGGATCATGAGTGTCATGATCTAAGATAAGAATTCATGACGCGTAATACTGAGCTTTGCGCTATGCGCTAAAAAAGGTGCGCTCAATGTCACCCCAAATTCTAGGCGTGGTAATACAACGCAAAAAAGGAACCTTTTTAACGGATGGTGAACAATCCATCACAATGTTACCCGTAAATTTGTAGCGTGCGGAATGTAGTTAAGACTTTATAAAGGAGATGGTGTTAAATTAGGAAATGCGAGGCACAGTCTACTTCTCTGTTTGCTTGGTAAATGCTTCGCCATCAGTTGTTATTATGGTAGTGCCATGAATATCGGTGCCATATATCTCAGCACCAGCCTCAGTAAGAGCGGTGAGAGTCTCCTCGTGTGGATGACCATACCTATTGCTTTCCCCAGCCATATAGATGGCGAGCTGTGGCTTTACAGCATTCAGGAATTGAGGTGATGACGAGGTTTTGGAACAGTGATGACCAACCTTTAGTATGTTCGCTTGGACAGTTAGTCCCGATTCAAGGATACTGGCCTCTGCTTCCTTCTCAGCATCTCCAGTAAACAGGAAATCTATGTCACCATAACTTAACCTGAGCACAATGGAGTTATTATTAGTGTCACCAACAAGGGGCTTAACTGGATGAAGGATAAGGAAAGTGAGACTGTCCACTTCTATCGATTGCCCTCGCAGAGCCTCGTTGATAGAGGTACCTTCCGTATTAACTCGGCTCATAAACTCTTTATAGGTCTTGGAGGTTGATGTGTCGCCATTAAGCCAAATTTCCTCAACTTCAAAGGAATCCAATACTGCGATTAGCCCTCCGATATGGTCTGCATGGGGATGACTTGCGACTATCACCTCAATTGCTCCGTCCACATAGTCATTAAGATATGCAACTACACCAGGTGATTTCCCCCCTCCATCAATCAGAATCTCAATCTCTCCCAAATCAATTAGAATTGCATCACCTTGACCAACATCTATGAAATGAACCTTTAGTTCCTCAACAATAGGTGTGGGAGTAGGGGCAGGGGTAGTAGGTTCTGGTGTTGGTTGTTCTGCCGGTGAAGGCGTAGGAGGAGTTGGTGCTGGAACTGGTTCGGCTGGTGTAGGTGCCGGTGCCGGAGTAGGTGGTGCAGCTGTAGGAGCACAAGCACCGAACAAAACTAGACTAATAACTATAATCACTAATACTAGTCGCTTTATTTAAACCTCCTCATCTTTGTTTGTAGTAACCAAAAAGGGCACCAACTACCGCTATTAAGTTAGCGGTTTCACTCTGTTCCTCCTTTCTCTTGTCCCCTCAGGGTGTCGCTATAAATCTCTAAAGCAGTTAGCTCCTTCACAGTTTAATGTTAGCAGTTATAGTGACTGTCAATATCCAATATCTTCCACTATCCAAGGGCGACTGTATTCCATAGATATAGTAGTAGTGCCTTTCTTACAGCGCCTTAAAAGTCCATACTTCTTCGCCAGAAGTGCCTGGTGGTTTATCAATCCCTGGTCCCACAAACTTGTGGCTTACCTGCTTGATTACACTCTCGTCACTAATCTCTGCGAACTCCGACCACCTAAAGCCTGTTGTTGGATTGGAGCCTAAAGTTACCGTGAGCTCCTCTCCTGCTATGGCGTGCATCACTACATCAATGTGTGGATGATTTGGGAATTCCTCAATAGGAATAGATACTGTGGAATACGGAGTAGGAGGCGTTGGTGCTGGAGCACAAGTGATTGACAGACTAAGAATAAGAATAAGGACCAGTGAAAATAGTACGCTAGTCGCCTTTCTAGTCATTATTCACACTCCTTTTTTACTGTTACCATCTTAAATAGTTAAAGGGCACCAGCCACTACTTTACTACAAAGCGATTTCGGTGCCCTTGTTTCATCATCATCCCTAATCCCGCTCTTAATATTCTTAAGGTTTTTTCACATTTTTATAGTTTTTTATATATTGGAACTTGAGTTTAGTCCTGCTATAAGGGTTTGTCAATACTCCCACGAATCCCCTTGAATGACCACTCGGGCAGGGATAGCTGAGTCCGTTCAGATTTATAAAAAAGGAACCATATTTTGTGGGAGGCACTATGGAAAGAAACCCTCATAATCCCGAGGTGGAATTTATGACATCTATCAGATTATCAGACACTTCCTTTAATGCAGCTTCAAAAGTAGGTATGTCTGGATGCTGCTCAACTATCTCGGAAAATTGGCGAATACTCACAACCGCCTTGCCTGTTTTCTCGAGTAAGTCACCACCGATGGCCTCCGCATCAGCAAGCGCAGTAAAACTGTCTACCATTGCCACCTGTATGTTTTGTCTTACCCGCTTCAGTTTCTGTTCGACGGTCAGTCCTCGTCCGCTCAATGGAGTAGCAGTAAGCAGCCGATGGGAATCAGTTGCCCAACTACGTATCCTGTCCAAAGCTCGGCTACGACGGTTCTCTTGGATACTTCCACGATGTATATGGGCGGTCTTCCGTATGGACAAAAAAGCCGCAACAGCGAGAGCAAGCGTAGCAAGGGCACTGATGCCTATGAGCCAGTCCGTGACATCCATGCGTGTATTATATCAACGTTCTAGAATTGAGGCAATCGGGCAGGAGAAGTATGCCCAAGACAAAGACTGGCTTATTGTTCAGTAACAATTAGATGAAATGTTTAGCTTGACTGGATGCTAAACAAAACGATGGAATGTTAAATGCTATGGGATAGAATGATTCCCAGGATGTGCCGTAGTAATTGCACAGGCGGGAGTATAAATGGCAACTGATGGTTTGAATGAGTTAGCTCTTACCTTTGACGTTTAAGAGAATCAATCTTGTTGATCATGTCTGAGAACTCTTTGAATTTCTTTATATTTTGTGTAATTGAAGCGATTCCTATAGCGGTTTTCAAATGTCTCATTGCATTGTCATAACGTTCAGTCGGAGAAACCTTGAATTTGTCCAAGTCCTCTTTGCTCATTTGTTGATATGTTTCCAGAACCTTATCGTATTCCGTAACCACTTTTGTGATTTCACCATTTAGGAGGTAAGCATGACCTAATTCGCCTATAACATTTGCCAAGCGGTGCATATCTTCTTCTCCAGATTCAAGTAGCTCTTTCCTCCTATTCTGGCTCATCTCGAAATACCGTATTGCCGTTCCAAAGTCGTTTAACATGAGGAACAGTTTACCAAGCCTCTCATATGCCGCAAGAATATCCTGTATAGGTGGTGATGTTACCATCTCGTAATACTCGACTGCCTTTTCGTAAGACTCAACAGCCTTATCCGGATATAGTCTCCCTAGATTGTAGTAGGTCTGCCCCATGCCCCGCATGTCTCCTAGTTTCTCTCTATTCGGCAGATTTTTCTTATGGTACTCAATCGCTTCATCTAGCCTTCTTTGTCTCGTGTAGATTATTGCAATATTGTTTATGGTCTGAGTAACTCCCCAATCATCATTTATTTTTACTGACAATTCAATAGCCTCATTCTGCTGAGTCAGTGCCTTCTCTAAATCATCTCCTTTATTACGCTGATAATACGCCAGACCGAGTACCCTCCGAGCTTGAATTATAGTCTGAATATCTCCGATGGTCTGAACTCTTGTAAGAGTTGGTTCAAGATATTCGATTGCCTTATCGGCAAGCTTCTGTTTGTAATACGTTAATCCTAGTCCTATTCTAGTGCCAAGAACATCACGCTCATCCGCTTCGCTTTCCTCTAGCAGACTCAAACTCTCGTCATACAGGGTAATAGCTTTATTCCACAGATCTTGCTTGTATAAAAGATAGGCAAGTCCGCTCTTGGCAACGCCCATCCCTGCTTTGTGACCAACGCCTTCAGATATGGCTAGGCTTTCTTTGTAGGCTTCTTCAGTCTTCTGCCAATTGTTTATGTCGGTATAGGCAGCACCCACGTCATTTAAAAGTCTCATCCTTTTCAAGGGATTGGCTTTTTGAGATAAGCCTCTCGCTCTTTCAAAGAGTTCAATCGAAGTCCTCAATTGCCCTATGTGACGCATCACATTTGCAACGATATGCACCTTGTCAGTGACCTCAATTGCGTTACTCCAGTCGGTAAGACAGTTCCTAACAAAGCTATCGTCAAACTCAGTCGTCCTCTCTTCAATCCCAAAACCAAACGTTCTGTTCAAATTCATGAACATCTCATTCAAATCAGCTCTGTATACTCTGGCGTTAAACTTCTTAATTAAGGAATCTGCTTGCAAAGTTGGCTGCGAATCAGGTTTCATCAACCAGCAAATGTCCTTACAATTGGACTCCTTTACTACTGGATAAATATCTAAGTCGTATCCGCTGTACCCAACAAAGAAGACCGTGTGATTTTCAAGGACGAACTTCAATACATCGGCTTTCTTGTCAGGCAACCTCAATCCGACACCTCTTAAGGTTGTTATCACGGATGCCTCATTTTGCACCGTGCCATGGAGTTTGAATATGTCTATTAGTTCGTTTTCTGAATCAGAGAATTCCTCATTCGTAGAGTGAGTCAAGAAATCTTCAGACTCCCTTAGACCTACATGTTTCATTGCGTCTTCTAAAAGGCGATCGAAGTTTGTAGTTACTATTAGCGTTTTGTGGCCCGACTCCCTGTTTCGCAGTAAGAAACGAGCAAGGAACTCATGATTAGAGTTGTAATTAGCAAGTCTGCAGAATTTAAGGGCTTTTATTGCATAGGTTCCTCGTATTTCTTCCGCTATCTGAAATATCACCTCTGGCATTAATTCGTACATGCTTTGTGGCAACTTATCGATATTCGCGTCCCAGCGCCCTTCAGGAAAACAATTTTGGAATAGCTCGTTCAGATAGTCTATATCCCTACATAGAGATTCGATGACCAGCCTCTTGAGGTTATAGCCGTCAGGAAGGCACGAAGGCTCTTTCATAGAGATGGCAGAACCAACAAAGAATACGCAATTGCCGGCATTTAGACGATCAAGTAAGTCTTTTTCCTTCAACTCAATCATTGTGTCCTCATCAAGTAGTCTATCTATAATTCCTGAGGAATGCAAGAGGTACACTTGGAAATAAGGAACTTGAAGGGACTTCTTAACCTCCCCGACTTGACTCTCAATTCCAACATTGTAATCACGTTCCGCACGGACAAGGATTCATTTCTAGCGCAGGTAGAAATCTTGTTTTTCAATTAGTATCACACTTTCTGGCTGTTTGTTATCTCAGTGTGAGCTGGGTTGTTTACTTGGGCCAGACTACGCCGCAACCGGCATAGAATAAGCCCCTACACATACTATGTCCATTGTGGTATAATATTTATGGTTCCAAAGGGCAAGCGCCATGTTAGTGGCGGCCCCGGTGGCAGAGTTGGCACTAGCTCTTCGAGCCAAAACGCATTGCCTCACTGTAAAAGCACTGTAAGTTAGGCCCCCCTACGACGAAGGCACCTGCCGGAGGTAAGTTTGAAGATCGCTTTCATTGCACATAGTGTTAATCATCAAGCAGGGCCAGCAAAAGTCACCGCTGCGTTGATCGAGAGGCTCTACGAAGACCATCAGGTTTCGGTTTTCTCTCACACTATCAAGGGAATTGACCTATCTAAAATCAAGCATCATAAGGTGCCAGCAGTTACGCATCCCAAGTTTTTAGAATACATTACTTTCCTGATATCCAGCACCATCATCCTTGCCATTCTTTCCCTCCTCAGGAAAAGGGATTTTGATATCATCCATGGGTATGTTTGTGCCTTTTCCACTGATGTTATCACCTCCCATTTCTGCGAGAAGGAGGGCATTCGTCTCGAAGCAGCCAACATAATTGAGATACCTCATATGAGTGCATCGCAAAAACTGAAAGCCCTTGACCATAGGATATATCGCAGATTAGCAGCCTTTGTTGAGGGACTAATATTCGGCCACGATGGCTCCGAAGTACGTATCGTAGTTTCACAGTCCATGAAAAGGGAGTTCGTTTACCACTACGGCGATGCCACCGAAAGTATTATTGTAATCCCCAATGGGGTAGATCTGAAGATGTTTACTCCAGCAAATCGGCCACTCTACAGGGATAGGACCAGACAGAAGTATGGCATATCCCGTAACGCCCCGGTACTGATGTTCGCTGGAGGGGATTGGGAGAGAAAAGGAGTGCGTTATATCATAGAAGCACTTTCGCTAATTCCGAGGCCAGATGTCAAACTTTTAATCGTTGGTAGCGGCGACGAGAAATTCTATGGTCAGCTTGCAGAGCTAAAACAGGTGAATGAAAGAGTAATATTTATTTCTCACAGCAGTAATCTTTGGGAATACTATGCTGCCAGTGATGTGTTTGTTTTTCCTACCATATACGAGCCATTTGGTCTGGTCATCGTCGAGGCTATGGCCAGTGGCTTGCCTGTCATCAGCAGCAGGGTTGCCGGAGCTGCCGACCTCATAATCGATGGAGTAAATGGCATCCTACTTAGAGATCCCTCCGATGTCAACGACCTGGCAGAAAAAATCAAGTTGCTGCTTTCAAACGCCGAACTTAGAAAGACCATGGGTGAGCGTGCCAGGGAGACCGCAGAAAAACTTTCATGGGAGCGGGTAGTTCAGAAAACACTAGAGGTTTATAATATGGTATTAAGCCGAGAGGTCTACGGGGGTGCATTAAACCAGGAGAGGAGAGTAATCTAACAACTAACATGCCTAGAGACTTACCCGTAGGTAATGGCAACCTGCTAATCAACTTCGATATTGATTACAACATCCGGGATATCTACTATCCTTATGTCGGTAAGGAGAACCATGCTGAAGGTTGTGTATCACGCACTGGCATCTGGGTTGATGGAAACTTCGCATGGCTTGACAGCCCCGAATGGCAGAAGGAAATGGTCTATGAAAGCGAGAGCCTGGTCACCCATGTTACTGCCACTAATCCCAAGATAGGGCTTACCCTCACCTTTTCTGACCTCGTGGACTTTCACCGGGACATCTTCTTCAGGCAGGTTGATATAGCCAATCAACAGGACCACCCCCGCGACGTGCGCCTATTCTTCCACTATGAGCTACGGATTCTAGGCAGGGAAATCGGCGATACTATCTACTACCACCCAAGACTAAGAGCATTGGTGATGTATAAAGAGCAGCGTTACTTCCTGGCAGGTGGCCAGGTAAATGGAAGAATTGGCATTGACGACTGGACAACCGGAAGCACAAAACGAGAGGATAAGCAAAGTGCATGGCGCGATGCCGAAGATGGCGAATTGGGAAAGGTGCCTCTTACCTGTGGATTCGCTGAGGGCGTCATCGGGCTTTATGATGCCGCTGTGCCCCCCAGGGGAAATTCAACCATTTATCACTGGCTGGCGGTAAGTACTCGCTTCCACGGAGTCGTGGAACTCGACGCTCTGGTCAAGAAACGTGGACCTGAGTCATTCATCATGCGCACCCGTGATTACTGGCGAGCTTGGGTAAATAAGGAATCGCTGGACTTTGCCGACCTGCCGACCTCTATATTGGATTTGTACAAGCGCAGCTTGCTCACTATGCGTGTGCAAATTGATAACCGGGGTGCTATCATCGCCAGCACTGACTCGGACATCACCGGACTCTTGGAGGATACTTATTCTTATGTGTGGGGTCGTGACGGTGCTTTCGTAGCTAAGGCATTTGACATGGCCAACTATCATGAAGTCAGTCGCCAGTTCTTCGATTTTTGTGGCAATGCCATTACCAGCGACGGTTATCTCCTTCACAAGTATACCTCTGATGGCTACCTAGCAGGCCAGTGGATGCCCTGGGCAGACGAGCAAGGTAAGCTGCAACTGCCAATTCAAGAGGATGAGACTGCTTTGGTAATATACAACCTTTGGCACCACTACAATAAGTTCCGCAATGTAGAGTCCATCCGTCCTCTTTATCGAAAGCTGATTAAGAACGCTGCCGACTTTATGGTGAGCTATAGAGAGCCTCACACGAACCTCCCCGCACCTTCATACGACCTTTGGGAGGAACGCCGTGGCATCCACTCTTTTACGGTGGCTGCGGTCTGGGCAGGCTTACAAGCTGCGGCCAACTTTACGGAAATGTTTGGCGAGGTAGCACTCACCAAACAGTACCGCCAGGCAGCTGCTGAGATAAAAGAGGCCGCTATTAAGTATCTTTTTGACCAGAAGCTAGGATGCTTCCTGCGCTCGATCACAGTTGACGCTGATGGTGTGGTGGAACCGGACTACACTATCGATAGCAGTATTTGCGGTCCTTTTCTCTTCGGCATGCTCCAAGCTACCGACCCCCTTATTAAGAGCACGATGACGGCACTTATAGACAGGCTATGGTGCAAGACCGAGGTGGGAGGCATCGCCCGCTATGAGAACGACCACTATCAGCAAGTCAGTCAGGACATTGCCAATATCCCCGGTAACCCCTGGTTTACCTGCACAATATGGGTAGCACAATACCACATTGCCAGGGCTCAATCGGTGGATGATCTAAAGCCAGCCCTCCAAATCCTCACTTGGGCTCAGCACTGTGCGCTCCCCAGTGGTATTCTTGCCGAGCAGGTTCATCCCTATAACCATGCCCCGCTTTGTGTATCACCGCTGAGCTGGAGCCATGCCAGTGTGGTGATGGCAATCCATGAATATATCGACAAGTACCATGAACTTCAAGCACAGCTACACCATAAGGAAAAAGGTACGTAGTCCGCTTATCTCAGTCCTTAAATCTCCCGTTGAACAATATGACGTAAAGTTCAGCGAAGTAGGTTTTTACCACCTGCAGACTGGCTCACTCACAAGCCAGGCTTCAGACCTTTCAATCCTTTGGAGAATGGCTGTAAACCTTGGCAAGACTTGAGTTTAGGTTTCTGATCTAATACATCTTGCCTGACAATCGAGACTATTCAAGCTATTTCGAGTTTCTACGTCACAATATACTTCTTCGTTACCTAATTCTGAAAGGTTGTTAAATTTTCCAGCCTACCAGGAAGACAGTTAGTGGTAAAACAGGTATAATACACCAAACTAAGGAGATTGATTAGGTCAACGTGCAGGCTACCAAATGGTGTGGATAAGCGATGACAATTTCGGGGCTAATCTCCAGCGGGTTCATCAGATAATGGAAGGTATCATCAAGCTCGGAATCGATATGTCGTTTGCTTTTAGCGAGTGGGCAAGATCGGCTGATGAAGATGTCTACAAACTGTGTAAAGAAGCCGGGGTAAGAATAATAAGTTTCGGTTTAGAATCAGGCAATCAGGATGTCTTGGACTTTTATGGGAAACCGATAACCTTGGAGGCAAGTCGGCGTGCTGTGGAGTTGGCGAATAAGTATGATTTGTTTACCGCCGGGAACTTCATATTCGGGGCACCAATCGAAACGAGGATGCACTTGGAAAAAACCCTCGAATTTGCCAAAAGTCTGCCTCTGGACACTGTGAACTTCAAGATACTGGGATACATGGCTGGATCAGAATTGTGGTTTGAAGCAGTGAGGATGGGACTCATACGAGAAGACGAAAGAAACGTC
>SDBT01017896.1_pt1 | contig 11166 bp, 7 predicted proteins | sample 2277101 | NCBI WGS metagenome assembly SDBT01 (sample SAMN10404973, study PRJNA504765) | marine sediment metagenome | isolation source: marine sediment core GS10_PC15, 103 cmbsf | place: Arctic Ocean: Southern Knipovich Ridge | collected 2010 | reverse complement strand
AAAGCTGTCGCCGCAACAAAAGGTTGACAAAACTCTGCCGTTAGCGCACATTGCTACGGTGCCCTTGAGGAGGGGTTTATGCCTGAAGTAATAGTCAAATATGAAGACAAGGTTATCGAGAAATTCATAACCGAAAAAAAGAGAGTCACCATCGGGCGAACCCCGGATAACGACATCGTCCTTGATAACAGAGGAGTCTCCCGTCGTCACTCACAGATTGAGTTCGGTGACGGCCAGGCTGTTATAATAGATAACGAGAGCCTGAACGGCACTTTTGTCAACTCCCGCAGGATCTCCGAGGATGTTTTAAAGGACAACGATGTAATTACGATTGGCAAATACTCACTTGTCTACCATGCAGTACCTGAGAAATCGGGATCGCCATTCAACTCCGACGGAACCATGGTTCTGCAAACCAAAAAGCAAAGGGAGCTTCTCGCCAAGGATAAGAGGGATAAAGAACTAACAGTCCTGGCCGGCACCTCGGTTCTTCAGGGTGAGGCAGGGGCGGATTTTGATCAATACCCACTGAATCGAAGCGTTATTACAATAGGAAGATCCTCCTTAGCCAACGTTAAGGCCAAGGGCTTGTTCCTCTCCGGGATTCAGGCCAAGATCGTGCATGAAGATGATGGATTCTGGGTTGTAAACCTTGGAAAGAAAGGCAAAACAAAGATCAACGGCGAGGAAGTCGACCGCTATATGCTGAGAAACGATGACATTATTCAGGTCGGCAAGACAGTCTACAGGTTCGTTGAAAGCAGATCCTAATGAGATACGGTTTCTTCTCTGACGTACACGCCAACCTGGAAGCTCTAAACGCCTGTATACTGGATTTCAGAGCTGAAAAAATCGATAAACTTTTTTTCCTGGGCGACGCCGTCGGCTATGGCCCTGACCCCGACGAATGCGTCAAGCTTATCCATGAAATCTCCGAAATCGAATTGATGGGCAACCATGATTACGCCGCCCTGGGACTCATGAGAACGGAGTATTTTAACCAGTATGCGGCCCAATCAATGGGGTGGACGAAGGATTCTCTATCGGATAAATCCATCGAAATAATGTCCGATTTCGAACTGACACACCAGATCGATGATATATACATGGTGCATTCGTCGCCCAGAGATCCCGAAAACTGGTACTACATTTTAGATATGGATGACGCTGAGGAAAGCTTCGATTTTTTCGAGCAAAGGATCTGCCTCGTTGGACATACACATCGGCCATATATAGTCTGCAAAAGCCCGTCGGAGGGGGCCGTCCTCTCCGATCAGACTGAGGAAATTCTGATAGAAGATTGCCGCTATCTGATAAATATCGGCTCGGTGGGGCAGCCGCGGGACGGCGATCCTCGGAGCTGTTATTTGATTTATGACAATGAAACGAAAACTGTTAAACTACAGCGAGTTCAGTACGATATCAAAAACACTCAGGACAACATGGCAAAGCGGGGCCTGCCCGAGTATCTTATCGAGCGACTGACCGTTGGAAGATAGTGATATCCGGGAGGGGTATTGTCTTTCATACTAAGAATCGCCATATTCTTGCTTGCGCTGGTGGGTATGATAGCGATTTCCAGCCTCATAATGCCCCTGTAAGAATACCTCTGAAAAACATGCATTATATATTCTTAATTTTATCAGGAGAATATGCCTTCTGCCGGCCATGCTGAGAGCCAATCCATATCCCCTTCAGCCAGATAAGAGTTTTCTAAATATTTTCAAAATGATGCCGATTCCTTAATCAGTGACCGGCTGTCGTCTCGACATATCTATACAGGCGATTTGACGGCGAAAGTCAGGAGATGTTATCGAAATGACAAAGAAATTTTCGGGTTTTATCTTATATGTCCTCATCACGGTTCTGGTTATCAGTGTTTATATAGACAGCCCGAGCAGTCTAGAGAGTCTAGGGCAGTTTATTCAGGACACTATGTTCAGATTACGGGGTGAAAAGACCGTTGCAGAGGATATAGTCATCGTGAGCATTGATGATGTCAGTCTGGAATCTGTTGGCGATTGGCCCTGGAATCGAGATAAGACTGCGGCCTTGATAAATGCAATTTCCGCCCAGGGCCCGAATACTATCATGCTCGGCCTGACATTCGCCCCTGACGAGTATCAAAAGGCAGCCGGATATACGGATTCGCTGGCCAATGCCATAGCCAGGGCAGGCAATGTTATCTCCAGCTACTATTTTTCGCGCTCCGAGCTTCCACGTCAGGGTGAGACCCTGCCCGTTGGTTTGTCCAGGAGCGCATTCCGTGCGATAGACAACCCCAGGAAATTTTCCAGATTTCCCCCAACGGGCGCCTCGGCCATTCACTCCCCGGCCTCCTCGATTGCGGATTCGGCAGCTTACGCCGGATTCATCAATACCATGCCCGATAAAGACCGCAGCGTTCGGTGGCAGCCCTTAATAGTAGGATATAGAGGAGAGTTTTATCCTTCAGCGTCAGTGTTGGCAGCCATGCAGTTTCTCGGTGTTAGCAATATCGGTGTGCATGTGGGTGAATCTATTGTCATTGGAAATCGGAGTATTCCTACCGACGAAACAGGCCGGCTGATTATCAACTTCAGCGGACCCGAGAGATCATTCAAATATTATTCTGCCGCGGATATAATGAATAAAATGACTGCTCCCAGGGAGCTCTCCGGAAAACTGGTTATTGTCGGATATACGGCGTTTGCAGCAACCGACATTTACTCAACCCCGGTCGGCCGAAGCCTTCCTGGCGTCGAAATACTGGCAAACGTCACGGAGAATATAGTCCATGGGAATATATTGAAAAGCATGTCCAGACAGTTTAATATCAATCTGGGGATACTTATTGGCATCGGTCTTTTCTGTGCCTTTGTTTTGCCGCAGGTATCGCTGATTAACCGTATTGCCGTCTTGCTCCTGTTCCTCATTGTACTTGTAAATATGAGCTATGTCCTGTTTTCCTCGTTTGATATTAGCACTAACAGCCTTTACCCGGCTCTTCAGATTGTGATCATGTTAACCATGGCCCCGTTTGTGAAGTCGCCATCCAGCATATCGGTTGAGCAGAGAGTCGATGATGATGAAGAGTTAGATTACGAGGCTTTGCTCTCATCGAGCGATACGATATCCATCGGCGGCATGGCAGACCAAACCCCTGGTACAAGATATCCTGAAACGGTGATGGCGCAGGCGCAGGCTACCGGAGGATCTACGTTTCCAGGAGCCGAAACGGTGGGAGGCGAAGGCACTATTCCTTTAACTTCCTCTGGAAACGGTGGCGTCGTTGCGACCACTATGGATCATTTCGGCCGATACAAGATTCTGGGCAATCTCGGTAAGGGGGCTATGGGGATGGTTTACAAAGGACTCGATCCCGCAATCGATAGACCGGTTGCTTTGAAGACCATCAGGATGGATCAGATTTTTGAGCCAGGGGAGGCCAAGGAACTGCGCGAGAGACTCAACCGGGAGGCGAAGGCGGCCGGGAAGTTATCTCACCCCAACATTGTGACCATATATGATGTCGGTGAAGAAGGCAATATACAGTATATCGCCATGGAGTTTTTACTCGGCAATACTCTGGAATCGCTTATCCAAAAGGGGCTTAACTGGGATTACAAGACATTATCCAGAGTAATGATTCAGGTTTGCGAAGCTCTCGACTACGCTCACGAAAATGGAATAGTTCATCGCGACATCAAACCCGCCAATGTAATGATTCTCGAGGGAAACAAAGTAAAGGTAATGGATTTCGGCATAGCACGGCTTGATAAATCGGCCTCCATGACCCAGACGGGCACGGCGCTGGGAACTCCGAACTACATATCCCCGGAGCAGCTCAAAGGACAGCCTGTCGATAGAAGGTCTGATATCTTCTCGCTGGGAGTGGTTTTCTACGAACTCCTGACGGCGCAGAAACCATTTAAGGGAGAGACTATCTCGGCATTAATATATTCTATATTGCACACAGAGCCTCCACCGCCATCGGAGGTCAATCTCGATGTACCCAGGATATTCGACAAGATTATCGCCAAGGCACTGGTTAAAGATCCTGATCTCAGATTCGGCAGAGCCAGAGATATGGCCGACATCCTTCGCAAGCTGATATAGGGCTCAATTCAGAATATGAGGGGGAAGCCTCGGGACTTCGGTCGCGGGGCTTTTCCTTTTCGGACAATTTTAAGCAGTCCGGGGCAGCCGTTTCTTCATACCATGATGACGCTGGGTGTGCTGGCCGTGATATTTGCCTTACTTTACTTGTTGATCGGTCATGAGAAAGGAAGAAAATTCTCACGTTGTGTCTACCTTTTGCCCGGAACTTTTCCCTTGAACCTCTATATACAACCCCATATACTGCTTAAGGCAAAAAGGGGAAAGATCTTATGGTAATAAAGGCCATCAAAAAAGTTTTCGGCAGCAAATCGGAGAGAGACGTCAAAAAGCTAAAGCCGATCGTCGCCGAAATTAACGAGATATTCGAAACCCTGAAAGATAAGAGCAGTGACTGGTTCCCTCAGCGCACCGAGGAGTTAAAAGCTGAACTGGCGGCCTATCTGGAGGAGATTGCCGGGGACTTAGATCGCGACACGATGGATCCCGACGTTTATAAAAAGGAGTACAGGAAAAGAATCAATGAGAAATTGGAGCAGATCCTGCCGGAAGCTTTTGCCATGGTCAAGGAGTCATGCAGGCGACTGGTTGGACAATCCTGGGATATTAACGGGATAGAGACCTCTTGGGAGATGATCCCTTATGACGTTCAATTGATCGGCGCGGTAGTCCTTCACCAGGGTAGGATAGCCGAGATGGCCACCGGCGAGGGAAAAACACTGGTTGCAACCATGCCGTTATATCTCAATGCCCTCGTCGGCAAGGGCGCTCATCTTGTTACCGTCAACGATTACCTGGCCAGCCGCGACGCTCGATGGATGGGGAAGGTTTACGAGTTTCTGGGGCTAACGGTGGGCTGCATTCAAAATGATATGTCACCCTTCGAGCGAAAACAGCAATACAGCTGCGATGTTACCTATGGCACAAACAATGAATTCGGATTCGATTACCTGCGCGATAACATGTCGGTGCGCGCGGAGGATCAGGTGCACCGCGAGTTCTCCTACGCCATTGTTGACGAGGTTGATTCGGTACTCATCGATGAAGCCCGGACGCCTTTGATAATATCAGGCCCTGTCGAATCCACCCTGAATATCAGGTTCAATGAGATGAAGCCTTTGGTGGCCAGCCTCGTCAAACGTCAAAACCAGTTTGTGGCCAAACTAATTTCCGAGGCTGAGAAGGTGCTTGAGAGCGATGGGGATCAAACCGAGGCGGCCGAAAAGCTCTTGATGGCGCATCGCGGCGCTCCCAAGAATAAACGGCTCTTGAAGCTTTACAAGGAAAAGGGAATCCGACAGATGGTCGAGCAGCAGGAGCTTCTCTACCGGCGCGACAAGAAACTTTATGAGGTCGATGAAAAATTGTATTTCAGTATCGATGAACGCGAGCATACGGTCTATCTCAATGAGCCCGGGCATAAGATGCTCGCCCCTGACGATCAAAAGCTGTTCGAGATACCTGATATCACCGAAGGGCTGGTGATGATCGACTCGGATGAAAATTACACTCCCGAACAGAAGATCAAAAAGAAAGAGGAGCTTTACAGCCTTCACGGAGAGAAGTCCGAGAAAAACCACGCCATCAACCAAATTTTGCGCGCCTACCAGCTTTTCGAAAAAGATGTTGAATATGTCGTGCAGGAAGGCAAGGTCTTGATCGTCGACGAATTCACCGGACGACTGATGCCGGGCCGCCGCTATTCCGACGGTTTACATCAGGCTATCGAGGCCAAAGAAAGCGTCACTATCGAGGGCGAGACGCAGACCTTAGCCACCATCACGCTCCAGAATTACTTTAGAATGTACATCAAGCTGGCCGGCATGACCGGTACCGCCGAGACGGAGGCGGCCGAGTTTTTCGAGATATACAAGCTCGACGTTGTCGTGGTCCCGACCAACAGGCCGGTGAGAAGGTTCGATTACGATGATGTTATCTTTCGCACGCGCCGCGAGAAATACAACTCCATCATAGAGGAGATCATAAGGCTGCATAATAAGGGTCTGCCGGTGCTCGTAGGTACGGTATCGGTTGATATTTCGGAAACGCTTTCCCGTATGTTGAAACGTCAGGGGATAGGCCATTCGGTTCTCAACGCCAAATATCACCAGCAGGAGGCGGAGATCGTGGCCAAGGCCGGTCTCCCCTCAGCGGTAACTATCGCCACCAACATGGCCGGACGCGGCACCGATATCAAACTCCATGGCGAGGTTTTAAAATCGAAGGCCTGCATGCTGATTTCTCCGGCGGTGCCGGATCAGAGGTGCCCGTTCTATGACGAATTGAAATGCGAGGGGGACGTTCCCTGCGGTCTGCATATTATCGGCACCGACCTGCACGAATCGAGGCGTATAGACCGTCAGCTGCGAGGCCGTGCCGCTCGCCAGGGCGATCCCGGGGCCTCGACATTCTATATCTCTTTGGAAGACGATATGATGCGGATTTTCGGCGGCGGCCGGATCGAAAAGGTCATGGATACGCTCGGCTGGAAGGAGGGCGAATCCATCAACCACCGGATGGTAACAAAAGCTATCGAGCGGGCCAGGAAACAGGTGGAATATAACAATTTCTCTATAAGAAAAAATCTGCTCGAGTATGATAACGTCATGAACGCCCAGCGTATAGTAATCTACGAGCGTCGGAGCGCTATCCTGAGAGGGAAGAACCTCAAGGAAGAAGCGCTGGAGATGGTCGAGAGTATAATCGAAGGAAAAGTCTGGGAGTATTGCCCCGAAAAAACTTATTCCGAGGAATGGAACCTGTTGGGACTGCGGGAGGAGCTTCGCAAGATATTCCTTTTAGATATTCATTATCCCGATTCGGAGATCGAGAACCTCAAGCAGGAAAAATTGATCGCGGATATTACAACCGTCGCTAAAAAGATCTACGAGGAGAAAGAGGTGCTACTTGGCGAGGAGATCATGCGGCGGCTGGAGCGGTTCGCATTTCTCTCCGTCTACGATACCCACTGGAAAGAGCATCTCTACGAGATGGATCATCTTAAGACCGGTATCGGCCTGCGAGCCTACGGGCAGCGCGACCCGGTGATCGAGTATAAAAAGGAGGCCTTCGGCGCCTTCGAGGTGATGATGGGGCGTATCGACGAAGAAGCGGTAGGGATGATCTACAAGATGAAACCGGCCACCGAACCGACCCGCCTCCCAGCTGGCCAGATGGTGGCCGCCAAGCAATCGGCGGTCGGTATGGGCGTGCAGGTGGGCGCGGCGCAAGCGGCTGCCGGAGATGATGCCATGGATGGACCGGTTCGCAAGGCGCAGGACCCTTCCGAAGTCAAACAGAAGCCTATCCGCGCCACCAAAACCCCCGGCCGTAACGCACCCTGCCCCTGCGGCTCCGGCAAAAAGTACAAGCACTGCCACGGGCAGTAGGGTATAGCGCTATTAAGGGATTTCTGACGATAAAAAAGAGTTAATTATGTGTGACAAATCCCATGAAAATCAAGAACCCATACATGAGGCAAGAGTGCATGGTATTAAGACATTTATTGGAGAATATAAGGACTCAATTAACACGATAGTAAAGATAATCGGTATCTGCGTAGCATTGTCTACTCTTATACTTATCAAATGCCAAATTGACGGAATATCTAAACAAAACAAAGCTATTTGGTATTCTAATAGGCCAATACTAAGGATTCTTCCTATCAAGCCGGCAACGGATCTTCACTTGTCTTCTCAAAATATAGTCCCCTTACCTGACAGTACACTACGATACGTACTAAATTTAACAATTGAGAATGTAGGATATACGCCCGCTTCATTTGATACCGTCTTTTATGAAGCGGTGGATGAAAGGGGATTGTATGGTAATACGGATAGTCAAGAAGGAATTATTTTATCTCCGAAGGATAAAATAGTTAAAGATGTTGCATTATATTTATCGATCCCTCAAAGTTCCATTTTCAGATTCAACATCTCTTATTCTTGGGAGAAATCAATCGATATATTTGATGTTTTTAACTATGAAAAATACTATGTGGTAAAATATATAAATGATTCGTGGCGCATTAAATTATTGTCACGAAAAGAATATTCATCTCGGAAAGCTGATTACTTAGGTGAAAATAAGAAGAAAAAGTAGGTCGGGTTTCACAATAGTCAAAGCTTGGAGAAACCCGACATCCGGGCGGGTCTTAGACCTGCCATTACATTCGACCACCGTCATCGCGACCCGTACGGGGTGGCAATCTCACTCCCGGCTATGTTTGAGATTGCTTCGTCGTCTCATACGAGTCCTACGGATCTGTAGGATCGCAGGACCTGCGGACTCCTCGCAATGACGATTCGCGGCATCAGGTCCTACGGCCATACGGCCCGTAGGGATCTGCAGGAATGTCAAAGATATTAAGGGTTCGGTCAGGTCGTAGTGAAACGTGAGCTGACGCCACGCCAAAGAGAGATTTATTCGGTTATATAATTATTCGGGAAATCGAAATCTATCCCCGGTTCCACCCAGCGTTCCTGGGGCGCGAAATAAAAATTCAATCGGGCGGTATGCTTCAAGAAAAATCCCGGCGCCGATTCCATATCCCTCGCCTCCTCCTCGTCTCCAAGCGGATGCCAGTGCACGAAACCCTGCTGGTCGGGAACGTCGTCGGCAGATACGACCCACATATCCTCATCGTCGCCCCAATGAGCCTCGGCCGGGATACCATGAACGATCCACCCGACATAATCGGTGCCGCCGATAGCAGTATCGCCCTCGGTGAACTCGATATACATAAAGCCGTGGATACCGCCGTTGTCGGTCATCTTTAATTCGTGGGTATTATCAAGGCTGTTGTCCCATTGAAAATTCCAGGGATCAGCATGGTCGCCCCAGCGATGGCCGGGACCGCCTTCCACCGTAAGAGGCGAGTTCTGTGCGCCGTCATCTGTGCCCTTTAACCCGATGGTGCTGCTTGCAGGATTATCACCGTTACCGCCACAGCCAGCGGTAATAATCAAAACGGCTGCGACCATGAGTGAAGGTATCAAAACGTCCTTCATCGCTCCTCCGTAGGTTTTTGTATCATGATTTCAAACATTATCCGTATTATCAAACTCCTTCTAACGGCTCCATGTTCCTGAATATAAAAGGGTGTTGACGAATTTCAATAATAGCCTATCTTGTTTAATGGAGCCTATGTTAAAAACGATTACGATGATGGTTGGTCTATCTGTGCAGGTCTTTGCACAGATCGAAACGAACGATTTCATTGCCGATTTCGAATCCGGCAATATCCACAACGTGCAGCAGGTGGGCATTGACAGTTTCACCTTCGAGATCAGGCTCGATGATAACCACGGCGATCTTCACGGCTGGTATTATTTCGCAATCGCCGATAACCGCGGTCGCACGGCGACATTATTCCTCACCAATCCCGATGGCTGGCAGAATTCTAACTGCAATCCGGTCATTTCGCCCGACAATACCAATTGGGGCAGGGTTCAAGACGTCTGGGGGCAAAGCGGCTGGCTATGTTTCCGGCAGTATCTCGTAGCCGATACTATCTGGTTCGCCCAGGTTTTCCCGTTTACTGTCAGCCGGATGGATGCATATCTGGATAGTATAGAAACGTCTCCCTTTCTAATGCGGCAAACACTGGGATATTCTGTCCACGAGAGGCCGATCGATAAGATTACCATCACCGATGATTTTTATCCTGCCGAATTTAAGAAAACCGCCTATCTGATATCGCGGCAGCATCCCATGGAATCGCCGCCGACATTTATTTTGACCGGCCTGATCGACATGGTTCTCAAGGAGAGCGATTTCGCCGATTATTTCCGCAGGGATATAACGCTGATAGTGGTTCCCATAGTGAATGTCGACGGTGTGGCCGAGGGTTTTTCGCGGCACAATGTCAACGGCATCAATTTAAACCGCAACTGGCAGCCCGATATTGAAAACGAACAGCCGGCGGTCAGGGTGGTGCATCGGGATATAGATAATTATGTATCAGCGGGCAACAGAATCGATCTTTTCATGGATCTGCACGCCGCCCCGGATTTCAGCGATTTCGGCTTCAGGATGTCTGAAGGTTATACCAGCCCCCCTTACTACGAAAACCAGGAGACGTTTCTGCATCTTCTGGAGACGTACGATCCCTGGCAGGATCGTTCACGCTGGAGGGATCTCGATACGTCATATGCTTACGGCGTCTCCTGTGTAATTATGTTCGATATGTACGATCTCGATGCTTTAACGACTGAAAACCCCTGGACTCGCCGCAATAATAATAGTTTCATAAACGTTCAAACGCTCTATAATCAGGGACCGGCCCTGGCCGAGACGATATATGATTATCTTTATCCTTTAACGATATATGACGAATATCAAGCGCGCCTCGATTCCATCACGCCGGGTCAGCCGTTTATGCCGATGGTGCGGGATTTCGACCGTCGAAGTGAAACCTCATTGGAGATAACAGCTCTTTGCTATGAAACGGCGGACTCCGAACTGGTGACTTTGTATAGAGAAAACTATGATGGTGAATATCTGCCCCTCTCCCCAATCCCGACCGATGATCTTGATGCTGTACCCGGTGATGGAATTGTGTCGCTCATAGCAGGTGGTGAACTCCGGGTCGCATATGAACAGCCGGCGATGCCCGACAGGACATGCGAACGAATCCTTGCCGTGGAGGAGCCGACCGGGATCTACGATAGCGATGTATCGCTGCCTCAGTTGGCATTGAGAGCTTATCCCAATCCATTTAATTCCTCCTGCAGGATATCGGTTGTCGGTGCCGATATTTCAACCGTGGAGATTTTTGATATTGCCGGCAGGATGGTGAATCGGCTATTGATTAATAATGGCCATACTATCTGGGATGGGCGAACGTCTGACAGGCGGCCGCTTGCGTCGGGGATCTACTTCGCCAGAGCGAGGATGCAAAATAATTACGGCACAATAAAACTACTGTATATTAGGTGAGTCGTAGGTCGGGGGTGATCTTCCCCCGAAAAGGTGGACACCGAATTAAGCCTATTTTATTATTTAGGCAGGAGGTGTCTTCTATGTCTGAAAAGAGGCGGAAGTTCGATCGCACTTTTAAGGTATCGG
>SDBT01017894.1_pt1 | contig 11166 bp, 17 predicted proteins | sample 2277101 | NCBI WGS metagenome assembly SDBT01 (sample SAMN10404973, study PRJNA504765) | marine sediment metagenome | isolation source: marine sediment core GS10_PC15, 103 cmbsf | place: Arctic Ocean: Southern Knipovich Ridge | collected 2010 | reverse complement strand
CTATTACCCCATTGTCACCGATCAGGGAAACGTGCGGGACCGTCTCGATTCTCCGCATATTGACGCCGTTTGCTTCGCCGGTACCACGGAGGAATCGATTAGGTTGGCGGTGAGACTTCTTCTGGGGAAGTTAGGATGTCACGCGTGACAGCATGTAGCAGTAGCACTGAGACGGGTGTGGTTGCGCCAACCAATCACCGGCCGATAGTGGGAGATTCGCGCAACCTGGAATCTATCGTGGACGAACCAGTCCATCTTGTGGTGACGTCCCCACCATATTGGAATCTCAAAGAATACCCGGACAGGGTTGGGCAACTCGGCAACATGGCGGATTATGAGGCCTTTGTAGACGAGATTGCCAGAGTCTGCCGGCAGTGCTATCACGTCCTAGTGCCGGGGGGAAGGATGGTCCTCGTGGTAGGCGATGTGTGTCTCTCCCGCCGACGACACGGTCGGCATCGTGTCATGCCCCTGCACGCAGACATAGCGGTTAGGTGCCGACGCATAGGCTTTGACAACCTGAATCCCATCATATGGCACAAGATTGCGAATGCGAGCTACGAGGTGGAAAACGGGACGAAGTTCTTCGGCAAGCCATATGAATGATATTGTATTCTTAGGATACATTAAAAAGGTTACATGGGTAGGGCAGGATGTGCGTGCTAAACAAAAATTCTATGAAGTACAATGTATCCCTAGGCCGAATGGTCGAGAAGGTAATACGATAGTAAACGATATGAACATAGTAAGTATATTTTCTAAATCTATACTTTGCGAAATGATTCAAGTGGACATATAATAATGGAAATCAATATTGTTAAAGGTGAAGAACTTAGAGTTATTGCTAAAGATGACAACGGGGAAGAACATGTTGCATTCATTAGTTATCAGCAAATCCTTAAAATGGGCGAAAGATTAATTGATGGTTTAACTCATGATGAAGTAGCTGAGCTAAGCGACAAAAAAAAGATAATGGCAATCAAGTTGGTTCGTTTAAGAACTGGTCTTGGTTTAAAGAAAGCTAAGGAAGTTGTTGATGCGTGGATAGAACGCAATAGGTGTTGTGGGCAATATCCTTATTGCGACCATCAACAACAAACCGATGGGCTGGACCGCACCCTACTAACAGCGAGCAACCAAGGAGACCTCTCGTTGCGTTGGATGTATAACGGTGAAATTACACAAGAACAAGCTAAAGGATTGATGCATCAAGAAGGATACAATCCTGATGACTTTGGATGTTGGTCATTCGAATCTGGAAATAATCACACAACGTGGTATTCCAATCGTTTAAAGTAAAGTGAGAATAAATGAAAATTGCAGTTAGTTGTGAGATGGACCATTTGGGTAAGCCCCAAATGACAAGGTCTGTGTGTAACATGGACTATATCGAATATACCATCGCAGCAGGATACAATCCGTTCATTGTCTGTGTTGGCATGAACGTCGAAGATATCGCAGATAGCATGGATGGTCTTCTCTTAACGGGCGGTAAAGATATCAGCCCGCTACTATATGGTGAAGACCTGGGCTGGAACGGGGCTCAGAAGTGCAACATCACGCGAGATGTCTTCGAACGTGACTTGTATGAAGCTTTCATTAGGCAAGGAAAGCCTGTGTTCGGCATCTGCAGAGGTTTCCAGCTTATTGTCTTATTCACAGCAGGTGAATTCATTAAGATGAGCCAAGATATCAATACTCTTAAAACAGTCACGTTACTGCATCAGCAAAGTAGCGCTGAGATTGTTGGGGATAACCCCGTTCACTTGATAGAGTGTCGTGGCGTCTTAAAGAAGTTGGTTGGCGAAACTCTCAGCGTTAACTCGTTCCACCATCAGGGCTTTGTATTGGCCAATAAAACCCAAGATACATCTTGGATTCGTCAATGCGAAGATATCTTTTGTTGGGCGCGTTCGCGAGAAGTTGCGCTAATCTTAGAAGCGTTTGGTATATTTGTTACCAACGACAATGGACACGAAGTAAAGGTGTCAGGCGTTCAGTATCATCCCGAGCGTTTGATGCGTCGTGAAACAGATAGGGATAATCATCTTAAACTGTTTCAATATACAATGGGCACACTTGAATGCGAGTACGAGCATATTGCTCCTGCTATCACACACGGTACAACGCCCACGCACGCGACCACATTAGGTATGAGTAAGTATCCGAAACAACATACTTCTAGAAGGTAAATAGCTATGTTCAAAACGTTTAAACTATGCAACATGCGTGATTGTCATGCACATGATGTGGAGCAGGTTCCGTTTAACGCCATCAATCCGTGCGAAGTCTTTTGGCACGAAGATAGTAATATGTGGTATCACATGCTTACTGGTGATGTAGTAAGAATGCATCTTACCGGCGACGGAACTATGTTTGACGTTCAAGAGTGGCTTCTTGTTCAAGCTGGGAAAGCCATGGAAGTTTGGTCATCAAAAACCAAAGTTCATGAGACTTACATCCGCGGAAGGCTGACACATAAACCTAGTCGGCCCGCTGCCATTGCGCCTAAGCATACAGCGGCGGAATTAGATGTGATTGCGAGTAACTTTATTCGCACACGCGGTAGTCGAAGAGACACCGTAGACGAGATACAAGAGATTGGTGAAGAAATTCGTGGTTATGCACGAATGCAAAGGAAATGGAAGAATAATGCTATGCTCAGCAATCGTCTCAAAGAACTGAGAGAACGCCGAGAAGCTCTTTCTTCTGTCCAATCTGATATGGATAAGGATTCAGGCGATGCTCGTTCTTATCTGAAAGAAGAGAACGGCTGGACTAAAAGGTGGACACTTGACAAAACTAACTGGAAAGATTTTGTGCTGGTGTGGCAAGACCCAAAGACTAGAAGCATATGGTCAATAGACCGACATGGTTTGAAGCTCAATGAGCATTATTTCTATCTTCCTGAAAGAGATAGAGCATTGACTGAATGCGTTGACCATGCTAAGAAGGAATTCGGAATTCCCACAGAAGCATGGAAGAAGATGGAAATACTAGGAGAAAAGATTGGCTCGCCGTTAAGGCGACATGGCAAGAAGAACGCTAATGGTAGCAGGATTGCTGCCCGCTTCGACCAAAAGAAGTATGCCGAAACTTGTATCGTGATGGTAAAACAAATGAAAGCACTGGGGATTAAAGTTAATGATATTTGTAAAGACAAGGAGTTGTTCCAATATTACTTGGACAACATTGCTCCTAAACTTCAAAGTCGGTAACACGGGGTTATCGGCCTTCGATATGGATAGATTGTAGGTAGCGCAACATGCTACCGCAGGTGCCTCATTAAATCCTGCCTATCCAAAGAGTCATTGCGCGGGCCGTTGCCCCGATGACTGATTGGTGTTCGGGCGTCCAAAACCCGCACCTATTCTCTAAGCGGTATTGCGAGAACGAAATAACCTTATAAAGTTCGAAACAATATCGGTCTGTCATTGATAACTTGCCTGTCAATGAATATCAGACGAGCTGGCATGTGGCGAATATCCATATCCGCCAAAGTCAAGCGTGCTTTAATTGGTCACTATCAGTTATCGCCAGAAAGACATATGGAAATCCCGATTGGCCCAATTACGGTTCAGGATTAGCTCCGGTTAAAACTGATAAACAATTGGGAAACAACTGGGGGGTTCAGAAGAACCCCCCAACTTTTTACCATGACTATTTCATATAAAAACGTCCGTGAACATAATACGCTAAGGCTTGCGGGTCTCTTCATAAAAATACTCTATAAACTTCAGTTTAAACTCTACATATCTGATGTGGGAGGAAGATACAAGCCAGTTTATAGTGATTCATTGAATTTTGACCAAGTTTCTTATCAAGGAAGCTTTGCATTCATAATGCTAAAAGGTGGGGAGCACGTATTATGTATGCTACATTCAACATTTCATCCTTGTATATATAATATAACAGAAGTCCCTATGGCTTATAGTAGAATGCCTGGGAGGGAATTACAAATAGAAGCTCGACGCATTTTATGCGTATTGATACCATGTTGTTAAAAAAAATAGTAGAAGAATGTTTTGAAGATATTCGCTCTAATAAAAACCCAAGTGAAGGAAAGATTAGATTTAATCATATTTGGGCTGCTTTAGCAAATAAACGGATTCGTTTCGTTGATAATGAATTATTTTTAACTTGGCGAACATTAAGTGCAGAGTTAGCAATCATTTACAATGAATGGTATGAACAGAAGTTTACAACAGATGCTTTTCTAAGAACTTCAAATCCATTAATGCCTATGGGGAGAGACAGTCTGTATGATGATACAATTATGCGTATCTATAAACATCCTGATTGTATGGGTATTTTTCTTGTAAGAATGGGTCCACCTGCAACTCAAAAAGATTTTGTTACAGTATTTCAGGAAACTGATGTGGTAACAGGGGAAGAATTGTATTATAAACAACCAGTCAAGAATGGACGTCCTATAGGTCCTAACGTAAGAATTACAAATGAAGAATACGAAGCAATTTGCTACTCGATAAGGTAAAAATCATGGCTATGAAAAAGAAAACTTGGAAAAGAACTAAACAAACTACGACATTAGTGCATGCTATTAGAAAAGTTCTATTAGATGCAGGATATGAAGAAGAATTGGCAATCACGCCTCTTCGAAGTCTTCTAAGTGTCATAGCGCGAAAAGGTGAAGACCATTTCAATATCAGGCTAAACAAAGAGACTTTAGAAATTGTTAGTCAAGAAAAATTAATTTATAACGTCAAACGTGATAACATTAGAAGAGTGTTTAGAGAACCGATATGCGTTCAAAACTAAATCGTGTATACCCGTATAGTAATGGGTTGATGCTTGGCTGTGAGTTAGATGTCATTCTAACTAATGAAAACAGCGAGCCAGTTGATGCGTCTGAACTTTTAGATGCCAAAGATTGGCCCAAAAGCACTACGCGAGCTGGTGGTGATGAAAGTGCCGAATCAAATGGCGAAAATACCATCAAGATACATAAAAGTCTAATACGATTACATAGTAGGCAGTCTTATTGCCGTGCATATACGACTGACAATATTTGGTGGATGTTAAAATCTTTGGTTAAAGGACTAAAGAAAAAAGCACAACTATCATATGTTCCGGCCATGTGGGGAGGCAGTGACAGCTTAGAAGAATATATTGCCGGTGGACACATGAAATGTTCCGTAAGACGCGATGAAATGTATGGTGGTGATACTAACCGCGACTTATTTAACATGACCTATAAAAAAATCGATGAAAGTCATGAACGATTAAAAAATAACTTTCGTGTAACCATTGGTTTGTTAAGCTTATTATTAGACCAAAGAGTAACTGCAGAACGACGTAGAAAACTATATGGGCCGTTCTGCAAAAAAGAATTTAGAGTTACAAATATGTTCTTTACATATCAAACTCCTACAAACTGGTGGTTGTTCTCTCCTATGCTAGCACATTTGATGTTTGGCGCGGTGCGTATGGCTTACTTCATCACTCTAAATAAAATTGAAAAAGAAATCTGGGAAGGATTTGAGCCCGGAGATGTAAATAATGCAATTTATTCCAGTTCTTACGATACAGGTAAAGAAATTTGGGATTTGGTTAATAGACGATTGGGTGATTCGGGCTACAAAGAATCCGATAATCCTTTCTGGCAACAGAGAGCACGCTTAATTGAATTCTTTATGGAATATGGAGTTGGCATAATTGGAGATGGTGTTTACAAAAACTGGAGAATGTCACGCAAGATGACCAACTACCAAGGACATTTCAGAGATTTGGCAGGTTGGGAATCTGGAGCATATGCTAAAGTATTTACAAAAAAACATCCTCAAATTAAATTACTCAATGATTTCTTAGGAAAAAAATAATGGACAGAGAAAAACAACTGAAAAGTAAAATTTCACGACTTACCAAACAAATTGGTCAAGCTAAAAAACAGCATGATTTCAATGAGATAGAAAATCTCAGAAAACGTCGTGGAACATTTACTCGACAGCTAATTGAAGAGTTTGGCTTAGGCTTTTGCATTAAAAATGGCAAAACAGTATTCCTACCTTTAGCTGAATTAGAGGAACATTATAGTGACCCTGATGTCAAAGCCAGAGTTGGTATTGCCAATGTAACTAATGATTTACTTCAATCTAGGGATATGTTGCAAGCAAGGAAGATGGAATTTCTTAGTAAAACAGCAGAAGAAGTTAGAGATTTACTTGTCAAAGAATTAGATAATGAAGTTGTAAATATAGAACGAATTATCACAGATATAAATGCAAATATAGGGAATGACCCTGTTGATTTTAAAAAGATAGATGAAAAACGGAAGACAGGCGATGACTTCTTAGATGGTATAGACCTGGATTCTTTAAAGTAAGAGAAAAATATGAATACAAAAAAGAAAAAAGAATTATTAAATTTCGGAGTTAAGGATAAAATCCTTGTAACTTACAAGTCTAAGTGGTATAATGTTATTGATGTGCCTGCCATTATTTTGGCTGCAAATCGTAGCAATGGTTGGCCTTTCATGGTTCGTTTAGAAGACGACAAAGGAAAGGTTATTAACCTTGGTCATGATGATGATGGCGGTGCGCCCGGCTCCGGCCCGTTTATGCATCTAGATTTCAAAAATATGAAACTCGTAGAAAAATACGTGCCCAAAAGGCTCGACGGAAAAGTTAAACTGGCTTGGAAAGTTGGAGACAGATTTATCCCCAAAGAAGGATTTTGCCTCGACCAACAGGAAACCGATGAAATTACGGGTGTTCAAAAGAGTATGGTTGAAGCTGTTGGAGAAGAAATGACCATAGCAACTATCATTCCGATGCTTGGAGTAGATTGGTTGGTTGATGCAACCCATAGTCACATGTGGTTGAAAGATTGGATTGACCCTGTTGAATAATTGGAGTAATAGAGAAATAAACCGTATGGCGGTTGTAGTAGAACTAGCTTCCTCTAGTGGCTGCATAATGCGTCATGGGTGTGCCATATATAGAAAGAATTTGACAGTGGGGCTTGGCGTTAATAAAGATAAGACACATCCCGCCGCAATGAACTGTCATTCTAAGTGTATTCATGCAGAATTCGCAGCTATATTGGCATCGAATAGAAAACATTTGCAAGGCGCCGATATTTATGTTGCACGCGTTAAGCGTAGTGAAGGGTCGCCTGTTAGCATAAGCAGACCGTGCTCGACGTGTATGAAAATGATTATTGATTCTGGAATCAAGAAAGTTTATTATACCCGACGAGATGGTAGCTGGACGATGGAGAAACTGTGAACTGTCCGAAGTGTAACAAAGTTATTCCGATTATACGCGTAATTAAATCGATTGATGATGCAGTCAATTGTATTTATTGTGAGCATGTAATAGCGTCGGAAACATTAGTGTGGAAAGATGGAAAATTTCATTTTGATATTCTGGGAGATGTAAGTGTTATTAAATTACAACACGGGCCCAGGAAATTAATGAAAAATCAATCAGCAAAAATCCTTGATATTCGTAAAATTCTAGCTAAAGCAAAAAAATATATTCGTGAAGAACCAAATATTAATTGTGTTTGTTCAGAATTTTTTATCACTGATAACGATATACGACTTGAACTTTTACTTGAAGAATTATAAATATGACTCCTTACACAACATTAGTTAAAGGTATGCGCGTAGGAATGTGTAGAAAAGTTTCCTGTGTAAATAGTAATCTATCAGAAAAAAGCATGGGAAAAGTTTTTATAGTGACTGGCTGGGATACCGCCGGAAGAAAACATAATCGTTATATTTCCATGGTTTTTTTAGAAGATACTAAGAGAAATAGATTTCAAGCTTCTATTGAAGAGTTGGGTGTTCTTAATCCAAACTTCGAACCAGAGTCAGAGTTTATTACATGTGTAGGATGTGGCGCTACTGTCACAGAAGATAAACTAAGAATTAAAAATAATTTACGTGGTATTAAAGCATGTCCTTCGTGTGGTATGTTAGAACCGCACGAATCATAGGACAAATAAACAAAACCATTGTGTAATATAGGATAGGAGACTATCATGGAATACAAAGAAACTATTATCCCTGCCAACAAATCTGCTGATAGCATTAAGAACGTTATTGGTGTTCTTTTTATTACTAGCGACCATGGCTTGGGTGCAATTGATACCGAACACCTTATGCTGATTGGGAGCGTAGAAGAGAAACTCGCACAATATAAGGCTCATACTGGTAAAGATTGGGAAGGTTTTGAAGAAAGAGCAGTTAGTGAACTTATTGTTCCTGAGAACGTTTCATTGGGACTGGGCCAGCCTAAACCCGATACGCGCGAAGTTAGCGAAGAAACAAGAATAGCTCAAGATAAGATAGATATCCTAACTAGGCTTGCCAAAGCTTACTCACAAGAAGATAAAATTAGACAGCAAAGAAAAAAGATTCTCGAAACACGAGAGAGAATAAAACAAGAACAAGAAGTTGCATGAAAAACATTTTTTTTGATTTAGATACTAACGTCCTGTTATCGAAAGATGGCAGGACGCGTCCATTTATGGACATCATATTAGCATATTGTGAGTTTAGTAAGATTCAAGTATCGCTTATGATTTCGCCCGGCGATGTGAAAAAGAGAGCGCCACAATTCTACGAAGGATATGTAGCTAATGATAACTCATATATCGCAGCCTGCACTTTGTGGGCCAAAGGCGGTGCTATACCTAGTTACCCAGATTTGGTAATCTCTTGTGATGGGGATTATTTAAAGAAATATCCTGGGCTGGTTGTGCCTCCTTATAATCCCGATAAAAGTAATAAGTTTGCAGACTTAGCATTTGCAGGAACTTTAATAGAGTCAATTAAGAATAAGGTTGTTCTAAATCGCCATGCACCCGAAAAGCAAGTTGCGCCCGAAAAGCAACCTGATATGAATGATGGCGAAGATTTTAGCAACTGGGCAGTATCTATATGAACCCGATAACTAAACACTCTTTAGTGTTGTATTTCAAAAAACATGTTGGCCCTGTATTCTGCAAGCCAACAAGAGATTTGTTGCATCGCTACCCTAAAATGGCAGGGATGTTTGGGATGATAATTCCTTTTACAAAGGATAGTCAACATTTAATTGAGGTAGATTGGAGTCTTGATAAAGATTTCGAAGCTGTAGGTGATTTATATCCCAATATCAAAAATCCGTCCACGGCATTTACGATAGAGGAAATTGAAGCCATTCGGCCTGGAACCGATATACCTCAAGAGATTGATAATAGATATACTTCTCACTCATGGAAACCGAAAAATCGTGGGGATTATGTAGCAATTTCAGATGTAGTCTTGAATAAATGTGGTCATGTATCGCAAAAAACTGCATATGCATCGCTAGAACATATAGTAGGCGTGGTTACTGATAAATGCGAAGGAGCCTTTAATCAAGTAATGGTAACGTTTGTAGAAAATAATCGTAGTAGGATTATTAATGTAAGCACCGCTCTCTTGATGAAGCTTCCCGTAAAATTTAAACCACAAGGATGTAAAGAAATAGTGATGGAAAAATCAAAATTTAAAGTGTGCGATATAGTTCAAATTTCATTAGCCATTAGTGATGAAAAATTTTCTGGACTTATCGGTATAGTTGATAAAGTAATACTTGACCCCAAAGCGGTAAGTCAATATAATGCTTATACTTACAAAGTCTGTTTAGATACACTTCCGAATAGGAATTTATCTTTAACTGATGGTGAGTGTGGAGAAGACGACATAAAGCTTAATGAAGTAATAACAGTCAGAGAAGCTCATTTGAATGAATGGGATGAAAAAATTAGTGACAAAGCATATTTAGCTTTATACCGCACACACTATAAAAGAAGTCGCGTATGGGTTCCGTCTCGAAATGAATTAGGGGAAGTGTCAGTAAAAAACCATCCTAAAAAATCATTAGGCACGGGGATGACTTTGAACGTCAAAATCTTAAAAGATAAAAAAGATATAGTGATTTCTTGTAGAGATATTGACTATAATTGGGACCCCGATGTTCTTAGCTCGGCATTAAGCTCAGGTGTTACTATGTTGGGCGTCGAAGAAGATAAACGTAACCCAAATGAAATTGAATCAAAAGTTTACATATATCTGTTTGATTCAATGGGTGATGTTGGCAAGATGGTTAAGTATAGAATTTTACTGGGAACTATAAACCGACGTAAATCTCTAATGAAGAAATTTACAACAGCATTGATGGAAAGTAAGTTAAAGCATCCGTGGCAAATTCATAGATATTTGCTACCTAAAAGCTTAGGACATTTTTACCAAGTATTCGAAGCTTATGGGTATATAACTTCAGTTGGGCATTTTGAGAATATGAAATGAATGAAACTATAATTACCCGACTCAAAGAGATAACAAAAAATTACGAAGATATATTAGATAATATAAAAGATAAAGAACTAACAAGCGACATTAGACAAATGTTATTTAAAGTAAGAAAAGATATACTAGAAGAAATGATTAATTTAATTACGAGGTTAAAATAATGTGTTCGATTGTAGGTGCGGCTGGGCCTATATCTGACCTGTCGCCGAAATTAAGACAAGAATTTCATGAATTTCTATCATGTTTATTTACTATGGCAGAATTGCGAGGCCGAGATGCTTCTGGATTCTGGGTATGGCGAGACGACCACTATGTTGCGGCAAAAAGACCTATTCCGGCAGAAGATTTGATTCAGCGCTCTCCGCGATGGAAAAGTTTACGATTCAATCCAGGCTCGTTATATTTGTGTCATACTCGCGCAGCAACAGATGGCGACCCGAATAAAAACGTAAATAATCATCCGCACATTGGCGAGCATGGGGTTCTAGTACATAACGGTTGTATCTGGAATCATGAAGCAATTGTGCGTGAACAAGGCTTAACAATGAAGTCTGAATGTGACAGCGAAGTATTGCTTAGGCTGGCAGAAGCTAAAGACACTGCAAAAGAAGGCCTCAAGTATATGTTCGAAACTGTTGATGAGAATACTGGTAATGCAAGTATTGCCATTGCATTTGTTGATAGGCGAACGCCAGACCGTATTTATCTAACTCGTAACTCTGGCAATCCATGTTATATTTATGAGAGCAAGAGATTTAATTGCACATTCTTTTGTAGCACAGAAGAAATCTTTGAGATGGCACTTGAATTACTTTATGGTAATAAGCATCCAGAAATTATTGGTGCTAAAAGCCACAGTA
>SDBT01017893.1_pt1 | contig 11166 bp, 12 predicted proteins | sample 2277101 | NCBI WGS metagenome assembly SDBT01 (sample SAMN10404973, study PRJNA504765) | marine sediment metagenome | isolation source: marine sediment core GS10_PC15, 103 cmbsf | place: Arctic Ocean: Southern Knipovich Ridge | collected 2010 | reverse complement strand
AATGGTATAAATGGTCCTGTGTGGTTACGGGATGGTTATGTTTTCCTTATCGAAACGTAACTTCACATTGTTCTGCCAGTCGAAGTGTATGCCCCAGTAATCTTCATTCTTGCACCATACGCGGACCACCAGGTTCACAGAACGAGCCGCCAGTTCAGTAACACCAACAAATGGGGCAGGATCAGGAAGTATCCGCTCATCTGCATCTACCATATCCTTAAGCACATTTTTGGCTTTTTCAAGGTCATTGTCATAACCTATGCCAAATATCATATCCATCCTCCTTGTCTCTTCCGCAGAGAAATTGGTGATGGTCCCACTGGAAATCGGACCGTTGGGGATGATGACCTTCAGGTTATCGGGGGTGTTCAATACCGTATTGAAAATCTGCACGGAGGTTACGGTCCCTGCTTCTCCCTTGGCCTGAATATAGTCACCGACCTTGTAAGGTTTGAAGATCAGGATCAGTACACCACCCGCAAAGTTTGCCAGTGATCCCTGCAGGGCCAGTCCGATTGCAAGGCCTGTAGCACCCAGTACGGCCACAAAAGAGGTGGTTTTGACACCCACGATATCCACCACGGAAATGATTAACATGATCTTTAGCAGCGTACTGATCAATCCAACCAGGAAAGGCACCAGGGTGGGATCTATATCCCGCTTTTTCATAACTTTTCGGAGGAACCTTGAAAAAGAGCTAATGATGATGATACCAACCACCAGTATTACAATGGCAAGGACGAGTCTGGGTCCCCATGACATCAGCAATTCAATTGCTTTTTCTGTGTACAGATCTACTTTTTCCAATTTTTCTATGATTAGTGATTATTAAAATTGTATTGAATAAATATAACTGTTTATAGGTTGTTTCGTAAGATCAATTCCGGAAATAGAAAAAGTTTGGTATTTTTCCTGCCTGAATCAGGCTGTAATCAATAGGCTGAATGGCAAATCGGAAAGGGAATAAGGAATTGGGACTGATCATTTGTCTGCTGGGATATATCGTGGCAGGCCTTATGGTATGGCTTATCTATGATGCCGTGTCCATTATTCACCCTATCCTGGTGGTGCTGGTCCTTGATATCCTGGCCACGATCATCATTTTTCTGTTCAGTGTTGCATTCAATAATTCAAGTATGTATGATCCCTATTGGAGCCTGGTACCGCCCATTATTTTATATTACTGGATTTTCCATGACCAGACCTGGACCGCATTAACATTGCTTCAGGCCCTGATCCTGATCCTGGTTATAGTCTGGTCGCTGAGATTGACCGTGAACTGGGTCCTCAGGTGGAAAGGTTTGCGGGACGAGGACTGGCATTACCTTACATTTAGATTGAAATACCAGCAAAACTACTGGGTAGTCAGTTTTTTTGGCATCCACCTTTTTCCAACCCTGGTTGTTTTTCTTGGTTGCCTTGCCGTATACCCGGCCCTTGTTCTTCATGAGGGGGAAATGGGACTCATGGAATGGTTCGCTGTTGTTATTACGTTTGCCGGGGTAGTCATTGAAACGATATCGGATATTCAGCTTAGCAGGTATGTTAATGATAAGGATAAATGTGATTTTTTATGTTCCGGATTGTGGAAATACAGCCGTCATCCCAATTATTTCGGTGAAGTATTGTTCTGGATAGGGCTTTTCCTGTTTTCAACAGGCATGGACCGGCTTTACTGGTGGATCGTACCCGGACCGGTCATCATTATCCTGATGTTTTATTCGATCAGCATACCCATGATCGATAAACGCATGCTCCGGAGAAAAACCGGTTTCAGGGATTACATGAAAAGAACCTCGGCCATGATCCCCTGGAAACCGAAAGAAAAATCTGTTTCTTCAATCACCCTCCTCAGATGATTCCTTTCTGTTTCTGTATTCACGCAAATAGATGTTTTCCTCTGCCGTTAATTCCCTTATGCTGTAAGGATCTTCACCTGATAACCATTCATTGAATATGGATGGAGTTTCAAAGGTTTTGGTGATGAGTACCTCCAGTAGCCATTCGGATGTGATGATATTACTTTGCAATAATACTGCCCTGATACCCTCATTGATTGAGCGTCCGGCCAGCAATGGGAAATCATACAAGGCGGCGATGATTTGCCTGTTTCCGGGCTGCTGGTACTTGGCATGGCAACTATCTGCATCTGATGACAGGTAGCAGCGGCAGGCCATAGGTCTTACCCGGTAGATCAGGCAGGAGCCATTGTCCAGAAAAGGGCAGGGGTGAAGACATAGCAGGAATTCCTGAACACTCATATTACCCGTGATCACTGCTTTTGCCGAGGCATTCGTCCGAATCATTGACTGCAGCTTATCCAGCATATCCTCATTCAGGTATTGGCTGATCAGCAGGACTTCCTGGGGGGAAACCAGCACAGCCTGGTGACAGCACCATGAACAACCTTCCCGGCAATCAATTGCCAGACCTTCGCGCAGACACCTGTTTCTGAAAGAATCAATCAGTCCATCCACAGCTTTATAAGCTGCTGTCATTAAGCTGACAAGCCTGCTTTTGCTAACTCCTTCTGCAAGGTATTCACTGGCCATACGGTAACCATCCTGGAAGAAAATATTCCCGATATCATCCAGATCTGGTACTTGATTCCCATCCATTGTCCATGGTATATGTATCTGAGAGGTTTTACCTGAGTGAAGCCTTCGTGAAAATATATTCAGGGATCTCTATGTCAAACGCTATGCTTTCGATGATAAATTCGGTTCCGTCACCATTTTTTAGCATGTCCTTAAAAACCATCCTCCCGGGGAACCATCTGGATCCCACACGCTTAAAGTCATAAAGCTCTGTTCTTTTCAGAAGTTTCCCACTTTTTGCATAAAGTTCTTCCCTCAGGGGAATATACTTTTCCTCGTCCATCCAGATCTTTCGGACCTGGTAGGTGACATCATCCGTTATTGCTTCCAGCTGGAGGACCCAGCATTTGGTTTCACGCAGGGTCTCTTCGCCGGTCACCTCGGCTTTATAATTGTCCTTGTAGGTAGCATCGTCCATCATGTCTTCATATGACAAGTCTGATCCCATGACGGACTGCCTGAGCATGTGCCCTGATATCTGTATGGTCCGGTCTGTGGAGGGTGAATAGATCCACAGTGCATTCTCGAGCTTGAGCATTTTGGTGCCCGCTTCCCTCGGGGGGGACAGGTATTCAGAGTATGACTTTTCCTCGCCCACTGACCAGGATTTTGATTCTATCGTCCGGCTTGACCTGGGACCATGGATTACCATTTTCGAGGTCAGTACACGACTTTTCGCTGACATATTCCGGTCCATGCGGTCCATGACTTCATCCCCGGAAGGGTACTGGGCACTTAATAATCCTGCCACTATTAATCCTGCTGATAATAAAAATAGTTTTTTCATTTCATTTCATTATTTAAGTTTCCAGCTCTTTAAACAGGACCGCTGTGTTCCTTTTATAAATACCGATGCCCGACAGCATGGTTCCTGCGCTTGAAGCAATCAGGCCGGGGATAAACCCGATGTAAAAGGCCTGGGGAACTATCTTCGCATGAAAAGAAGCCGGCATCATCATGGTTGCTCCCTTGGTCATGCCGCTGATATCAATACCCACTTCCTGTATCCAGTATGAAAATCCTAATCCAATAATGGTACCAAATGCCGAGCCGAGTATACCAATAAGGATGGATTCATAGATCATGCTCCTGTATATATGGCCTTTTTCCTCACCTATCGCCAGACGGATACCCACTTCGCCGTATCGTCTTAGTCCGCCAATAAGACCGGTGTTCCAAAGGACGATAGACATGGCAAGGACAAACACAAAAACCATAATGAACGACATTGCATCAACCATCTCAAGATAACTTGCAAGGTCACTCTGTTCGGTCAGCATAGACATGACAGGAGAAAACTCATCCTCAGGATCAGAGAATTTACTGTTGAATCCTGATTTGATGATTTCAGCCTGCTCGACATCCCAGTAACCGTCGGGCAGATAGCCCAGTATCTCACTGGAAGCATCATACATATCAAGCGCAGCCTGGATGTCTGAAATGTCCGCTATCATGGCCCCCTTGTCCATTACGACTGTTCCGAACCGGACGGTTCCGGCAACGATGAAATTATGGAAGGCCATGCTTCCGTACATGGTTGAACCCATGAGTGTTACAGCATCTCCAGGCTTGACTTCCAGGTTGTTGGCAAGGTCATCGGAGATAAGGATCTCTCCCGGGTTCACAGGGATCTCACCCTGCACCAGTATCCGGTCAAGCGTCAGCCTTTCGGGTTCTTTGCTTCCCGGGGTGAACATATCAATGGAAATCCCCATTACGGGACCCTGCGCACGGGTTTCACCGTTCTCATAAGGTACATCGAGCAATCCGCCAAACGGCGTACGCAATACCCAGTCCATGTCCGGATAATCCGCTTCAACTTCATCGAGCAATGCACTTACATCTGTCAGAGCTAAATCCGTGGGAACCTGGTTAATATTTTCCGCATAGGCCCTGGTCATGATCTTGACATGGCCGGTGGAAAACTTGGCGCTGAAATCGGCAAAGTCACCCAGTACACCCGAGATGTAGCAAACCATCAGGACTGTAAGAGAGACGCCGGCTGCAACGATAATAACAGGCAGGAGGCTTCTCTGCTTGTCCCTTAATAATCCTTTAAACAGAAATCGTATCATTGTAATTTTCCTTTAATTGCTTCAGTCGGGTTCATTTTGGAAATTTTGCGGGAAGGCAGGAAGCTCACGATGGTTGTTGTTATAATTATGATAAGCATAACCGTGAGTACCAGTCCCACACTATAGGCCGGGTAAATCCTCTCGGCAATGGCCATTCCGAATCCTTCAGAATCGACGGGCATAGCCCAGCCTTTGTTACTCAGCCAGATGAGGAAGGGGATCCCGGGAATGGCTCCCAACACTACAGCCAGGATTGAATGCATGGCCCCTTCAACAGTGAAGAGCCGGACGATCTGTGAGCGTGTCATCCCCATGGCCATATAGGTACCGATTTCTTTCTGCCGGCGGAAAATGGATAAAACCTGGGTATCAAACACTGCCAGCATTGCCAGGAGCATGAGGATAACATACAGGAAGGATCCTCCGATGGTTTTCATCCGGATCATATCACGCATTTCCTTCAGCAGAAAATCATGGTCCCTCAATACCCATCCTTCTTCTGATCCGTACCAGGTATATTCCTGGTCAGCGATCAGGATGGTTGCTTCTCCGGGCATCTGGGTCATTTCCCTCAGCCTGTCGATCGGTATCCACATTTGTCCTGCAGTTACCGCCGGGACATCGGCTTTGAAAATTCCTACAATCACGGCTTCATCGGCATCGAATGTGCCATCCACATCACGCCAGCGAACCGTCACTAAATCCCCAACATTAAGTCGGGCATTCCTTGCCATAATAGTTCCGATGATGGCCGGGATCTCAGTGTAATCCCCTGCCAGGTCGGCTGTAGGCAGTTCGGATACCTGCTGCACCGGGTTTATCCCTTTCAGAAGTATGCTCTGCATCCTGCCTTCCGGGTATATCGTAGCCTGGGTGATAAGCACCGGGGCCAGGTTTCCTTTTTCGATTTCACCCTGCATGGAATTGGGAATCGGGGCATGGCTGTCCTCAAGAGTAAAAGGATCATAGGGATCATAATTCTCCTGCCATATTTGTCCCCCTCCAATCTCCCAGGCGATCATATCCGTGACGGCCTGCCTGTTCCATCCGTTCAGCATTCCGAAATGCATGATTATAAGGATAAGGATGAAGGCGAGGACGCCAACGTTTAGCCAGGTGCGCAGTCCGGCACCAATGAGATTCCGAAAAGCTAATTTAAAAGCTGTCATGGCTGTTTATTTTTGCTCATCCTTTACCACCTTGCCGTCTTCCAGGGATATTTTCCTTTTCAGGTACTTTATCACCTTGTCATCGTGGGTAGCAAAGATGAAAGTTGTTTTCAATTCTTCGTTCAGTCTGACCATGGTCTGCAGGATATTATGCGAATTTGCTGCATCCAGGTTGGCGGTAGGCTCATCCGCCAGCACCAGCTGTGGTTTTTTTACCATTGCCCGTGCTATGGCAACCCGCTGGCATTCACCTCCTGAGAGCTGTGCCGGGCGGGATTTGACCTTATCTGTAAGGCCGACCCATACGAGGGCATCCAGTACAGCCTGTTTTCTTTCTGCTGCTGACATATCCAGGAGGAGGAGGGGAAACTCCACGTTCTCGAACACTGTGTAGACCTGCAGCAGGTTATAGGTTTGGAATATGAATCCCAGGCTTTCCTTGCGCAGTTTTGCGGCCTTTTTATGGGACAGCTCTCCGACGGACTGGCCCAGGACCACTGCTGTTCCTTCCGAGGGACCGTCAAGGGATCCGATGATGTTCAGCATTGTTGTTTTTCCTGAACCAGAGGGACCCACAAGTCCCGAGAACTCACCGGTCCCAAATGTGAGATCAATACCGTCCAGGGCCGTAAAATGACCTCCCCCTATGGGAAAGCGTTTCACCAGGCCGCTGATTTTTACGATTTCATTGTTTTCCATTATTTTAGTTATTTGACTCCATTAATGATTAAATACTACCATAAATTGTAATCCCCTGCCTGCATAGAGATTGGCGTCTCCCAATCCCTGGTAAAGATTAAAGCGCTGCGGGTTCCAGAACCCCATGATGTAAAAACTCCATTTATCGTACTGCCAGGACCAGTTAATGAAATTGTAGAACTCCTTGTTGGTCCAGTCATAGAATATGATCCCGTTCAGGTTATTGATGATATTGAAAGGATAGTTGGCAGACAGGGCTGAAAAATGAACATTCTCCCCACCACTCAATGGCCTTTCTGAGCTTCCAAAAGTGAAATATTCTGTCATTACGTTAATTCCGTTACCCAGTCCGAATGTGTAATCCAGTCCCAGGCTCAGTGCATGGCTGTACTCCAGTTCCGGGATATGTATCTCCTGGTGTGTCAGGACAGCCTCAAACCAGATCCCGACCACATAATCAAACTTCCCGTCCAGGGCCAGCCTCTTTTCCCTGATATGTGGCTTCTCCCCGTGGGGGATCTGGAAAACTTTTTCGGCATCCGCCAAACGGTAATGATAAGTAGTTGCGAGTTCCCCGCCGGGAATAGGCAATTGTACCCGGAACCCGAATTCCGGTTTGTTTTTGACTGATGGGATTACCTCCCATCCCTTGCGCTGATCATTCCCTATCAATCCCCATACCCAGATATTGGCATTGTTCAGGAAATAGTACCTTCCCAGTATCCCCCATACCCCATCGGTTAGCTGGAGTGGGTCACGCGGATCGATCTGGTCGAACCACATCAGGGGACGCAGCATATTGGCAGATCCGAAATTGATCTTCTGCAATCCGCCCCGCACCTCGAACTGGTCCCCCGAAAACTTCATCCATGCCCGGTAGGGCCTGACATCGCCTTCCCATACCGTACTGTCGGCGGACCAGTAAAGGCCGGATCCCCAAATATTGGCCGAAATTTCAGCATCAAATGAAAAATCTTCATTGATGGGTGCCTGAAGCTGGATCTCCGGCAAATACCTCATACCTGCCTGCCCTCTCCAGACCTTTTTTGTATCCCCTGAGCCGGGCAGTCCGACGGTCTCCTCCATCTGGCTCGCCACAGTCCATCCAATCGCCTGGCCTTTAATAACAAAAGACTGGGTATGTACGTTCTGTAACATGCCTGCAAACAGTATTATATAAGCAGATACTCGTCCAATATATGAACATCCCGGGCTCATTATTTTCTCGGCATAATTCCGTAAAAGAAAAAATTTACCATCTCCATGATCAGATCCTGGGGACTATCATACATTTTCTGCAGGGCCTCATCTTCCATCAGATCCAGCATTTTATTTAAATACCAGAGAATGAATTCAATTTTCAGATCCTGGCGGATGTCGCCCCTCTTCTGTGCCTCAGCGTAATCTTTAATGATCAGTCCCATCATGTCATGCATGCGCTGGTGAATGAAATCGTGGAGCTCGGGTTCTGCATGGGGGATGTAGTCCGAGAAAAACTCCTTGCTCATCTGGTCAGATCCTTCCAGTTTCATCCGGATGGTTTCCCTTACCTTTTCTTCGAAGGGTATGTCCCGTTCCATCAATGCATTATACCTCTCCAAGGCCTCGTCTGTCATTTCCGTGATCCAGGTTCTGACAAGCTCATTCTTGTTCTTAAAATGCTTGTAGAAGGTCATCTTGCTAACATTGGCCTCCTTGCATATCTCTTCCACCGTCACCCGTTTAATCCCATACCTGAAAAACAGGTCTTTTGCTGTCTGTATGAGTTGTTTACGTTTCATACGATATAAGTAATAACATACGAATATAGTACAAATATACGATAATCGTAAGTTATTGTCAAATTATTCTGGAGAAATCGTACATCCCTGAAATGTTAAAATCTACCAGAGCAGGCAGGACGGGAGATCCGGGATACCGGGTATCAGAATATGATCAGGTCCATCTGGATGGCCGGACCGGATTCCAGGTCCATCATACAATTGATCATCCTGGCTTCGGTTAAAAGCGGGAGATCCTCCGGGCGTATAACAGCCTCGGCGATCTGGCCGGTTTCCAGCAAATATGTCCGCATGGTACCTTTTAGCAGGGGCGTGACAGGTGTAAGCCACCAGCCATCAGGCAGGCGGAAAACAATATTGCTGATGGAAGTATCTGTGATATAACCATCCTTGATGATCAGGATTTCATCACAAGCTCCCCTCATTTCATAAAGCTCCTCCAATTTACGCCTGTCTGCATACTTGTATCCGTATTCAATATCATTGCAATGGATCATCCTTAGGCTACGGACCAAACGTGTTTGATGGGGAAGGAACCGGATCTCATCGATCTCGTGCCCATAAAGCACCCGGCAACGATAAGTACCCGGCCCCAGGTCATCCGGTATCTTGATAATGGTGGCAAGGTCTAAGGATCCCTCTATGCCCAGCAGGGCATTCCGGCTTTTATTCAGACGGGCATTATGCCACTCCAGGTTACAGATCAGCCTGTTTTCGATCTTTAGGGTTTCAAGCAAAAGGGACATAAACCTTATCTATTAATTCCTGGTATTCCTTCTCCGGATCACTCATAAAGGTGATACCTCCACCGCTGCGGTAGATCATCCCTTCATCCTGCTGCTCAATGAACCGGATCATAACGGCACTGTCGAAATCCCGGCCGTCAAAATATCCCATTATGCCGGTGTAGTAACCTCTTGGACTGCCTTCGGATTCCCTGATTATCCTTAATGTTTCCTCCTTTGGAGCGCCGCTGACAGAGCCTGCCGGCAACATGGAAAAAATGATCTCACCAAGTTTGGAAAGATAATTATCAGGTAAACTGCCGGAAATCATCGAGCTAACCTGCAGCAATTTCTTCCGGTTGGTTACCAGGGTATCGATATACCTGAATTTTTCAACCCTGACATCATCGGCATGTATGCTCAGGTCGTTCCGGATGAGGTCAACAATGGTAACATGTTCGGCCATTTCCTTCTCATCATTCAGCAACAGGTCCTTTGCGCCGGGCAAGGCCGCGTCGATGGTCCCTTTCATCGGAAATGAATAGATCTTTCCCTGATTGATCCGGACGAAAGTCTCGGGCGAGAAAAACACAAATTCATTTTTATAGAGCAGCTTATACCTGGCATGGCTGAGGTGATAAATATGCTGCAAATTGAGATTCGTTGTCAGTTTGGAAGGGAATGTCAGATTAGTCAGATAGGTTTTTCCGGCCCGGGCCTTATCAATGACGATCCGGAAGGCTTCGGCATACCTGCTGAATTCCACCGGTTCGGACTGGAATTCCACCTTTCCGGGGAAAGAGACAGGACTGTCATCAGGCGATCGGTATGCAGGGGTTGTAAACCTGATGTCATGAGGCAGTTCATCCATTGGAAAGATCAGGGGATCCTGCATTTCAAAATCAACGATAAGCAGGAACGGGATGTGGGTTTCGGCCAGGCTGTTTATCTGTTGGATCATGGGGCGAAATTACAAAAATTGAAGATTTTTCCGGGATATCCTTTACTTTGGCTGCCTGATTTCTTATATTTATTTACATGCAAAGAAAATACTCGTCATGGAAAATAAATTCAATGTTCTGTGTAACACTTCCAGTTACAATTTCAGCGAGTATCCAGAATCGGTCAACCTGATCAAAAATCCCCAGAAAAGAAGATTGACCGGTGAAGAACTGGATCAGCTGATCTCTGCCTTTGATCCTGTAGGGATCATTGCCGGGGTTGAACCTATCAACAATGAAACACTGAAAGCTGCCAAAAGCCTGAAAGTGATCTCGAGGTGCGGTATCGACCTTGAAACGATAGACTACAGGGCTGCCCGGAGACTGGGCATCATTGTAACCGGTACTCACCTGGCACCGGATATACCGGCTGCCGAGCTGGCACTGGCCATGATACTGAACCTGACACGAAACCTGAATCAACTCGACAGCATGGTCAGAAACAATCAATGGGAAAGAAAGGTAACAGGACTGCTTAAAGGTAAGATGGTAGGGGTTGTTGGTTGCGGGATACTGGGTACCCGGGTCAGCAGCCTGCTGGCTGCATTTGATTGTAACCTGATGGGATTTGACCCTGATGTAAAAATGCATGCGTATTGCGAAATGGTCAGCTTTGATTTCCTGCTCAGGAATGCTGATATCATCACGCTGCATATGCCAATGAGAGAGGAACACTATCATCTTATCAATGCCGATGCCATTGCCAAAATGAAAACCGGCGTGGTCATTGTCAATACCTCGCGTTCAGGACTGATAGATGAAAAGGCATTGCTTGCTGCACTGGATAACAAAAAACTGGGTGGGGTGGCCCTGGATGTCTTTGAGGAAGAACCTTACCAGGGTCCCCTGATCAATTACCCCGAAAACACCATCCTCACACCACATGTCGCATCCTTCGCCGGAACTTACCGGTTCGATATTGAAAAGGAGGCCATGGAGAACCTTCTGAAAGGATTAAAAAAACAGGGGATTACCGTCTGAGACCCGATTCTTTCTCAAGCCGGCTGAGGATGGTGAGGGCTTCCTGCCTGCTGGATCCGCAAACCAGTTCTTCCGCCCGGAAATCAATACAAACCTTAGGTCTTTGTGCGTAGATACCACAGCTATAATCTTTCCGCA
>SDBT01017892.1_pt1 | contig 11167 bp, 13 predicted proteins | sample 2277101 | NCBI WGS metagenome assembly SDBT01 (sample SAMN10404973, study PRJNA504765) | marine sediment metagenome | isolation source: marine sediment core GS10_PC15, 103 cmbsf | place: Arctic Ocean: Southern Knipovich Ridge | collected 2010 | reverse complement strand
ATGATTAAAGCCCCGGCCTTAATGGATTTTTCACGAGCAAATTTTTCAATCTCCTCATGAATAATATCCCCATCTTCAAGACGGATAATAAATATTCTTCCCTGTTTGGCCTGTGAATATTTCATAGTTATTGGTTATTGTACCATTTGCGATTTTATCTGTCAACCCGCCCCCCGACTCCTACTGGATCCTATCGAAATTTAACTCTGGGGATAGGTCTGGGATTGTCACCAGAACCGTCCCCCGGATTCCCTTGCCGTCCAGCTTTGAGGAAAATGAGTGCTTTAAACCGTACACTTAAACCACTCGATTGATTTTAAGAAAGAAACTAGAAGAAGGCTATAATAGACGAGAAAAGGTATTCCAACAAAAAGTACAATATAAGCGAGTCCTGGCACTATATGATGATGCCAAGGATCATCGGGATTTTTACTTTCATCTTTTTCATCTTTAAACTCCTGGATTTCCTTCGGCGTATAAAAGTAATTTCGCGAACATTTATTTAGCATAATCCCCTGCAATATCCGGATTATTGAAAAAAGAGATAAGGATACACAAGCAGAAAAAAGTATTCCCGTGCTTGTTGTAATAGTCATAGGATGAGAGCCGTAAAGTAACCATACCCCTGTAATTGGCAGGACATTTGCAACTACCACACTGACCGCAATCCTTTTACGAGCAGTGTGTTTCGTTTCCTTTTTAAATAACTGATGTGTGGGAAAAGGCTTAAGTACATTTATCGCATTTAAACTAGCCGCCCAAAAAATGCCATAAAAAAATAATAATGAAGTTTGTGTTACATTCATTTTTTATCCCTCCTAAGATCCTAAATCACCTACTGGCGCCCAAGCCCATTTGGACGAGGGTAACCGTGAGGTTCAGTGAACTGACAGGTGTTAATTTTTTATAAAAGTTTAAACTTATTCTCTCCTAAAGGATTTAATGTCAGCCTGTGCGGATGTCTTTTGGGCCATTTATTTAATCCTTTTCTTTTCAACCAATCAGGAAGCGGATACCCCCTAAATTCTGGGCAACTTGTCCAAAATGTATTAGATAATGAAAATTTATAAAATTTGTCATCAATTTTTACTTCAATTTTCTCCCAAGATTTCTTGAAATAGGCATGAGCATTTTTATGTCCTACCCTAATCCCGTAAGTGCCTCCTTTCCATACGGAAACTTGCATTTTTTGCTCCTTTCGTTAAATTGCAAAATAGGTCTGGGATTGGAGCTGGGGCAGGTCTGGGATTGCGGTGAGAACCGTCCCCCGGATTTCTCGCTCTATGTCGCCAAGTTTGTTTTCTGTATAGTCAAGTAAGATTCTTTCGGATGGATGAGTCATTCTATCAATCTTTGTTATTGCTTTTTATTCCCGACAAAAGTTTTTACAGGAATAGCTAAGAATAAATTATCTTCTTTGATAATTTTATTTATCTCCACTTCCACATTTTTTGCCACTGGGTAAACTATACCACCAGCAAATATTTTAATTTTTTTATCTTTCCAAAGTTCACGAATAGTTTGCTTCATATCCTTTATATCAGCGACACTTGCTTCTAACTCTAACATCGCCACAGGCACTCCTCTAAAAACTCTTATCATCTCTTTGCAACTTTCTCTTTCTTCGATAGCTCGCAGTGCATTTCTTATATCTTCTTTGAGCTTCTTCATCACTCCTCCTTTTACCCTTCCTCAAACTCTTTCGGTGGTTTCAAGTTCTTATAGGGTAATTCTTGGCTTATTCTATCCAGTAGCTTCTTTACCTTCTGAAAATACTCTGTGCTATTCCCAAACTGCTTGACAAGCACGGGGTCTTTGTGTAATTCCACACAGGTTGCGTTATACCTTATCGCTCTGTCAAGGCTCTTAGAGAACGAGGCAATATCCTGTTTTATTACCCAGATTGCACCTTTATTACGTTGATTGTCCCGGCCGTGAAATGCCTCCATAATTATCATATCGCCCAGGTAGCGAAGCTCAATATAGATTGCCGATACATTCTTGGACAAGCTGATAAACTGTCTTGACTGTTCTGATGCTGGGTCAGACTTGGCCAATCCTACGAGACCGTTGGTGTGCTGATTTAACTCTTCCTCAAGTTGTATAATTTCTTGGTAGGTTCCTCTGCTTATAGGATATATGGCTTTGGCTGGATATGTAGAGGTAAGTGTTAGGAATATAAAGGGGATAACGGCAAGTTTCAACATTTTCTCTGGGTTGCTTTTAGTTCTTTATTTTCTGTTAGGATTAAGAGGCAGCTGATTAGGGTGATGGTCGTTCTCACTCTGCACTTATATTATAGATTAAAGGCTGATAACTCTTGCTTTCCAAATCCTTCTTAACCTTTTTTGCCTCATCTTTAGCTTTGTAAGCACCCACGCATATAGCATAAACATCTTTATCTTCTGAAGTAGTAAACTCTCTTGGATATAAGAAATAGACATCTTTATAACCAAGTCTACACAGTTCAATAATTTTATCATTAACTTCTCCGACCTTTGTCGCCGTATCGGCAACAACAGTCGTAAAAGGCATTTTGTCTCTACGATAGTAAAGATGATGATTGCCAGACAGAAATGCCTTCTCTGATGCAATCAGGGTTCCGCATAATGGAGCAACTTTATAATCAACAGCATCATCTTCTTCTGATCCCCCGCTTACCCAACCTCTTCTGTATGGAGGGCTGGTTTCCCGAAGCAAATACCATTCATCGCCTTTCATATCAAGAAGGTATAATATTGCATCTTTTTTTACCTCTCCGACCTGCTTACTTGATTTGGATGGTGCTGAATAGAGTATAAATGGTTCTTTTGCTTCAAAGGGCTTCCAGAGCCACATCTCATCCATATCTCCCCGTGTCTCTTGTTGAGAAGTTTTGCCTGAAGCGTCCTGAGCCAAAACAGGAGTTCGGTTTTCTGTTTGCTCAAAGGTTAAAATAAGCGGTTCTTCTCGATATTTTGATTTACCAAGAATTACCCGATCCGGTAAAACCTTAATCTCACCGTTATCACGGTCACCGAGACCGTGTTTTCTGACAATAGACATCAGTAACCTGTCATACGGCTCCCCCTCGGGGGTAATGCCTTTGTCTGTATCAAATCTTACAAAAAACACATCTTGAAAAACACCGGAGCCTCCGTCACCCTCACCGAAATCTAACACATGCAGGCCATTATTCAATCTCCCCAGCCACTTGTAATAGCAGTAATCTCTCTCTCCTTCTCTTTGAAAAAAGATGTATCCATTATCGCGAATTTCTACATCATCCTCGAAACATTCGTTTGTTCCCTCTGCGGCAATAACATCTACTGAAACAGTAATCGGCATCCACGAATCAGACATCCAACCTTCAAACTCCCGAATTAATGCAGGGTGAATGGGCTTTCCTTTATAGGTAAAATTCTCGTTTGCCTCTGATAAGATATCTTTAATTGATTGATTAAAGTCGTGGGATTCTATAGATTGGCAATAAGCGAAAATGCCGATTAGCACAATTAAAAAAAAGCTGACTATGACAATAGTTGTTTTCATAACATTAAAATAGGTAGGAGCAGGGGTTTCATTTTACATTACTTTTTCTTCCATAGTTTGTTTAAAATTTTTTCCTCTCCCTTGCCTTGCACTTTTGTTTCGTAAAACCTAAAGAACAAGCAATATCATAAATCATACCATCTACTGCCCCCATAACAAAGGCCTTAACAGTATCTCTGGTATCTTTAATTCCTTGTTCATTTAATACACTTCTAACATGTTGCCTGAACCTTTTATTATTCTTAATTAAATTACCTTTGTAAAGAAATATTTTTTCAACAGATTCGTTTATATCCTTACCCATTCTTTAACCTCCTTCCCCTAAACAACTATTAATTGTTTTTTATTTACTGTGTAATTCTCTTCTGCTCTAATTTGTAGTAACACCAAGCAAAGTAATAAATCCCAGCTAAAAATCCAATTAAAGGAATTAGGCAGACCAAGAAAAAAATGACTCCCAAGCCAAATTCACTCCATTTCCTAAACTTTATGCCCATAAAGATTCCCATAAATAAAGACATCCAAGACCAAACTGTTGACTGGGTATCAATCATAGACAAATTAAGATTTGATTCTTGCATTGCTATTAATATACCTTTTGCTAAAAAAGAAAATATTAACCAAGTTATTACGACCTGTCCAAAAATTTTCCATTTATTAGGCTTCATTTCTTCTTACCCCTTAAAGTATAGATTAATAGACTGCCGATGATTAATATAACGCCAAGATATGAATACCCACTGGGTTTATAAAATGTCAAGTGCCCTATTTTAGTAAAGTTGCCTAACTCATAAAACAAAATTATCGAAGACAATATTCCCATCACCCAAGCAGCTATTAATTGTTTTTTATTCATTTTTTGTTTTCCTATTCCTTAATTTAAAAAGATAAATTATAAATATGACTGCTATCACTAAATCTATAAAAACCCACATTTCTTTACCAAGCCGTATAGGTATCAGTGGGTTAAATAGCAAAACAATAAACCCCATTACCCACATCCAAGCCTGTTTATTTATAGCCTTTGAAAACCAAACAAGATATATGGCTGTTCCACATACAACTAATCGAAGCAGAGTATAATAGCCATATGGCCAAACAGGCAGTATGGCAAGCAAAAGCATTATGAGCGATAATACTATAGGGACCTTAATTAATTGCTTATTGTTCACCCTTCTCCTCTTCAATGTCTTTTTCAAGTTCCTGTATTCCTTCAAAAAACTCTCTTTTTTCATTCTCTGTCATTTCATTCTTTCTAATTTCGTATGCTTTTTTAACTACAGATAAAGCCTTCTCTTCTTCATATAACTCCATATATGCTGAAGAAAGATAATTCATTATTTCTAAATCTTCTGGGTATACTTCATGTAAAGATTCCAACTCTTCTATTGCTTTACCATAAGCTTCATAATCAAAATAAGTGAATGCTATCAGCTTTCCCCAGCCTATGTCATTCTTGCTTAATTGAGCAACTTTATCAAATGCCTCATTTGCCATGGTTAAATTTTTAGATCTTAACTGATTCATACCCAAATCATAATATGAATTAATGGCTTTAAATAGTTCTTCCGTGGCTTTCCCATCTTTATTGTTTTCTGAAAAATACTTATATCTATTCTCATGCGCTATTGGTCTCGTGTATTTATCTAACAATATACTCCATACGTAACTGCCCCTACTTGACACGGCTGAAACAGCGTAATATATTGGAATTTGTCCGATTGCAGATAGAAAGTATGAAATAATACCCATCGATAAAAAAAGTAACATTATAAAGATGGTCTTTTTAAGCAAAGTTCTACCAGAAACACCAATCTTATATATCCAATGTAAGCATGCTAAAGGGAAAAACATAGCAACAGGCAATAAACAAAACATAAATGTTCCTACGGGTAAAAATACAAACCATATCAATACAGGCCACCAGAGAATAGGATGAAATAATGCAAACCAGGGTCCAATTAGATGCCATTTCAAATATGTGATAATATTTGGTAGATTATAGATAAAACAGCTAAAACCCCACGTAAAAACAATAATAGTAAAAAAAGAACGCCATTTGCGAGCGAAGTAGAATTGTAAATAATCGTTAAGATATGCATTGTCATATATGGAAATTACATTGTATGAATATATGTATTTATCAAATAGCAATTTACTTAATATGCCACCCAAAACTCCTCCGCCAAAAATACTTAACATAAACAACCCAGAAAAAATATAGGCATTCACCATGACGCTTGAGCCAAAAAAAGATGAATCAATTTCATTCACAGCACCGCCAATTGTTATAAAGAATAACAAACCCCAAAAAATGACTGCAAGTAAAAAATATACTAAAGCTGACAGGACACCTACCAACACATATTTTTTTTTGGCCATATAGCCAGCAACCATTGCACCAAATAAAGCAGAAATAAAGAATAGAACTATCAAACCGATTGACTCAGATATGCTACCAAGTTCACTAAAACCTAAACTTACGCTGAATCCAAACTTTTTTTGAAAAACATCGTTTAGGTGCATGAAAGTCATACTTGTCATAAAAGAACCACCTAATATAGAGCCTAATAACTGTTTCACTTTGTAGAATCCTCTCTTCTGCTTATCACGCTTGTAATTACTACACAAAAATCAAAAAACCCGCCGGAGAGACCAAAACAACTCCAGCGGGTCTAATGTGGTGAACCAACAATATTCAATAACCGGACCTTTGACCTCATTGTCTCTGGTCTTTTGACACAGTCCATTATACCGAAAATCACGCATAAAATCAAATAAGACTAAAGGTTAATGAATATAAGATTGCCTGGGAAGTTAAGAAAGTATAATTTTGATGTTATTTCTATAAAAAAATCAGGGTAATGGCAGGTGAAAAAAATCAATAATCTTAAGAATGTGTTTGTTTATAGGAGAAAAACGAACAACGTAAATAAGCGTTGCTACCATAAATATTATAGCAAGACAGGTAATGATTTTTTTAAAGAGTGGCAAATTATCTATGGAAGACTTTTGGAGCGGGTAATGATAAACTTTTTCTTCATAGGAAGAGCTGGAAAACTCTTTAAACCACTTAATCAACTTTTTCATTGTTCTTTAATATTAGCTTGAATTCCAATCATCATAGATGTCATCATTATCATCACCGTAATCATACGTATCTGAGATAGTATCATTTCCCCTCAATGGAAATTATACACCTTACGCTCATTGGGTGTCAAGAAATTCAGCACCGTGGCATAATAAGGTGCTATGAGAGAAAACGTTAGGTTGAAATTGGGAAAGAGAATAAAGCAATTGAGGGAAAAGCGTGGATTTACCCAGGAAAAGCTTTCTGAGGTAGCTAAGATTGATTATAAGTATATTCAGAAGACAGAAGGAAAGAACCCGCCGGGGCTTAAGATTGACACAATCGAAAAATTCGCCAAGGCCTTCAATATTACCGTTTCTAAGCTGTTAAAGTTCAAATAAATTAGAATACCTTGTTCCGAATCCGGCATTAAGAGCTATTTGTTCTTCACTCTTTTACAATAACCTGTTTATTTACAGACAGTTTTATATTTAGACCTACACTTTTGTCCCTAAACGGTGCCCAAACATACTACTTAAATCTTCTTCTCTTTAAAAAATTCCATTAATTTACTAAATGATGACTCTTCTTCGTATTTTTGAATAAATTTATATTTGCCTTTTTTAATTCTTAATACTTTTTTTTCTTTTGCCCACTTCTGCAACATATTAGAGCTCAAACTTCCCGCTGATTTTGTGTCTCCCATGTCTCCTAATCTTCGCAACTCTTTAGGAGTGATTATACTTTTATAATGTTTTACGTGAATATCGTATGCTAAATTGTATAATCTTTCTTCCTCAGCTAATGTAAATATCTTTGAATCTTTGCCTTCTTCCAAAAGGATTCTTACCCACCTTTGGGGAATTAGCCTATCTTCCTTTTTATAGAAAAAGATTGGTCCATATGCGTCATTTAATACTTCTGCAAACAGTGGGGCTGATTCGTCATCTATAAATTTTCTAATTTGCGTAACTGGATACCTTCTCCATAACACCAACGCGTAAGCTATCAAAGCTTTAGACTCATCAGTGTAAACATCATTTATCCGATCGCGTAGTCGGAGTTGCGTTTTATTTGGAATTCCACCGTAAATATATAGTCTCCAGCGATTGAACCTACCCGCTTTTTCTAAAGTAACCATAGGTGATTTTTTACCGTTTTTTATTGAGTCTGAAAATATTAAATTTTTTCCTCTTCCGAGCTCATCTACAATTCTTGCCAATCTTAATGTTTCCATTAATAATCCATTTACAGTTTTATGACTTCGTGAAAACCATTTGTTTGCAAAATATCCACATTCTGGCAAACATAAATTGCTAATTATAATTTTATCTGCAAAAATTTCAATTATAATCTCGCCATTGCTTTCAAAATATGCTGCATGGGCAACCGCATTTGCAAGACCCTCTTTTAATGCTATCTCCGGAAAAGTATTTTCGGTAGTATTGTTTAAAGTTTTTGACCAGCTTTGTATTTCACCTATCAATTTTTCATCTAATAGGCCATATAAACCTCTTCTGGTTTCTTGATTGCTTACTGCTTCATTTTTATCATAATAAATAACTCTATATTGATAATCGCCAAAAAGAATATCTGCAGTTTTCGTTTTTCTTATTTTTATGAAACCGAAAATATTATCAATATCATAATCCTCTTCGCATTTGAACGGCAAATCATGCCTTACATTGAGCAATCTTTCAATAAATGTACTGGAAAGACCTTTATTAACTTTTGAAGATCCTTCTTGCTTAGAGAAGTCTGTTACTCCTGGCAATTTAATTGTAAATTCCATAATTTCTTCCGGTCTCATTTCTGCTATTGTTGTGCCAGAAGCTTTATAAGCTTTAGCATTCCAAAGTACCACTGCTCCAGGATTATTTATTTTTACTACAACTACCCACCCTCCGTTAATCTGTAAAGCATTTGTTCCTAAACAAGCTTGAGCTGGATCTAATTCTGCATTTAAGTTCTGTGATACCGTCTGTTCGGTTTGGATAGCCCATTTTTCACTACTACTTGATAGCCTTCCATCATCTTCCATGCCGATGACCATCCATGATGCTTCGACATCAACTTTATTTCCCAAAGCACTTACTTTATGACCACATTCTTTACCCCAACTTCTTTTTAGCTCAACGTTAGGAAACCTATGTTCTACTAAAGTGCCCTTTTTTATTTCATTTAACAATTCGTCCAGAGTCTTAATCATAATTCCTCCATTAACTTTTCTAAAATAAGCTTAAACAATTTCTCCATTTTTAGAATACTAACTTCTCTACCGCCTTATCCACATGTTCATCTGCAAGATGTGAGTAGATCATGGTTGTTTGTATATCGGCATGCCCCATTAACTTCTTGACCGTCGGTAGATCTACACCTTTCATGACAAGGTGACTGGCGAAAGTGTGGCGGAGGCTGTGTAGTTTAGTAACATCGGAAAAACCGCAACGCTTGGTTAAGCTCATAAGGCGTTTTCTGAGCCGGTTGTTTTCAATCTGCTTTCCTTTGCCACCATGAAATAGATACCGTCCTTTTCTCTTATGATCTTTGAGAAGATCATATAAACCCTCATTCATAGGAATCTCTCGTTCATCTGTCTTAGGGCTCCAGCTATCTTTAGCTCTAATCTTAATTTTTCTTCTGTCAAAATCTACATCTGGCCATTCAAGATTCAATAGCTCGCTTTTACGCATTCCGGTATTCAAATAAGTGTAAAATATTGGATATTCCCACTCGTTGCAGGCTTTCAATAACTTTTTACATTCTTCATCCGTAAGGAATCGCGGAGCGATGTGGTTTGTTATCCTCATTTTTTTGACATTATCGGTAGGATTCTCCTTTGTATAGCCCCAGGTTTTAGCGAGATTAAAGATGGCTCTAAGTGTTTGAAGTTCAATATTGATAGTCTTATTTTGCGTCTCTTCTGCCTGGCGAAATGCTTTATAGTCCTCGAAGATTTTGGGTCCCAGGTGAGATATTTTGGTAATGTAGGGGAAGCTCTCTAAAAAGCGCTTAAAATTGTCTACAATGGCCTTGTAGCGCTTCTGAGTTGCCGGGGCATGGTTGGTCCTCCTGGAGTAAGTCAAATATTGCTCAAAAAGGCTATTAAGGACTTCGTCTTTCTTTTCAAAGCCCAATTCACCCCTTGCAATCTTAACCTCTATATCCTTGAGGGCAAGCTCGGCAATACGTTTGGATCTGCCGAGAGGCTTACGGAAGCGTTTCCCGCCTATGCGATAGTCAGCAAAATAAGTTCCGTTTCTTTGCCGTAGTGTTGCCACTTCTTACTCCTTTTTGATTTATATTTTTGCCTTAGAATATGTGCGATATTACTCTACGGACCATGATTTCCATCTAAGTTTCTTGCGTTTTTCCACATTATATTTTAATCCTTTAATTCTAACTAATTCTACTTTCTTTATCCCAATATTCGTCCCAAGCCGAATATTAAACAATAGAGCGAGATTGTAACCACTTTTTGATACCGAACTTTTGTAAATAACACCGTCATACCCATTTTTTTTAAAAATTTCGGTCAAATATTGAGTTGGGATATATTCAACATTTGTTGTGTGTTCAGTCACCGGTTTTGCAAAATCCTCATCTATCTCCCACCAAATACGATCCTCTTTTTGCTTTGATGATACATTTTTTTCACTTAGCAGACAAACATCCTTAATATTTATTTCCGACCTAACATCAATAATTTTAATTGTCCTTAAGATTTTACATGTCGCAACAGATACAAATTGACCAATCCACGGTCTTGTTTCAGAAATAGCTGTTACTTCGTCGCTTGATAAATAAAGATAACTTATGCCCGTTGGATTTATACGGCCCTCTGTGGCCTTTTCTTTGGATGGATTCAACAGTGCTGTTTTTTTTAAAGGCTGTTCATAAGCCCACAGAGAGTCCCTTTCTTCTATATTACGATGACCAATTCGGGCACGGTAGAATATTCCCCCCTCTGTTAGTTTCTTTGTTCGTTTTTTAGCTTTATATAAAAGAGTTTTTATAAATTCATTAGATTCGCTGTCCAATATATACCTATTTTTATTTTTCAAATGATAACTAAAATCAAACCAGAGACTTTGAGACTTAAATTCCTTTTTTTTCATAATTACCTCTTGCGTTTAATAAAAAACCCCACACAAAAATGTATGGGGTTTGTGCTATTTGAAAGTAGCTTATAAGCCACATTATCCTCACTTTTTCTATTCTAAATTATGGGCACAAGTTGGGCACAAGCACCTGTTGGATAATATAGCAGATTCTTAAGTGCATGTCAAGAGGAAAGTTAGGGAAAGAAAATATAGGTTGGCGGAGAGGCAGGGATTCGAACCCTTTTCCTGTAACCTATTGTTTTTATTATATACTATGGCGAGGTGTAATGTCAACATGTCAGGATTGTGGGGTGATATAGTACTCTCCGCCAATTATTGTATCTATTCTCGTTTCTGATAGCTACAAATATTAATCCTTGCCTTACGACCAAAGTAAGACTAAAAAGGTGACAAATATGCCTAGGCATGCAAGGTTGATACGGTCCCGCAAGAAAAAATTTGC
>SDBT01017891.1_pt1 | contig 11167 bp, 15 predicted proteins | sample 2277101 | NCBI WGS metagenome assembly SDBT01 (sample SAMN10404973, study PRJNA504765) | marine sediment metagenome | isolation source: marine sediment core GS10_PC15, 103 cmbsf | place: Arctic Ocean: Southern Knipovich Ridge | collected 2010 | reverse complement strand
TGTTCAGCTTGAGATGATCCTTGACCATCCCACGGATGGACTCCTGCTGGTCCTTCGAGAGCGGCCCCTCGGGCGGAACGCGGATGCTCTTGAGCAGGATCCTGGCCTCCGCGCCCATGGCCTAGCACTGAGCGTGGAAAGCCGCGTCAAGAAGCTCTCGAAAGCGCGCAAAGAGGCGTTGATCGGGCGGGACGATGGGATAGAAGAGATCATCGCCCTGGCCCGAAAGGCCGTCGCTGTGCCGGCGTCGTCATCAGGCAAGCGCGACTGGCCGAATGTGGACACCGCGGAAACGCTGAGCCTCCGGGACGCACGCCGACTGGCGTTGGCCCGGGCGGGGCTGATGAAGCCCGAGTGGACCGGGTTTCCGCGACGGGCGAAAGGCCACGGGCAACGCGCTCGCGAGGCTGCTGTCGAAGTTATCAGGCGTTTCGGGTACCTCCAGCTCGACACCGTCTCGATAGCCGGCGCACGAAGTCACACGATCGTGCTTCTCTCAAGGTTGGACGGATTCGATCCCGCCCTCGGTGAGAGACTCCTCCGCCCCGGGGCGACGCTCTTTGAGTACTGGGGGCACGAGGCAAGTTGGATCCCCCTCGAACTATACCCCGCCTTCGCGTTTCGCCGGCGCGAATTCCGGCGTCACCCCTGGTGGGGCGACATCATCGGTGAGCATCCCAAAGTGGCGCAAGACCTCCTCCGCCGCATCCGCGAGGAAGGCCCCCTCCGCTCGGTCGACATGGAAGGACGAGGAAGTCGCGGATGGTGGGACCTAAAAACCGCCAAGAGGGTAGCAACTGCGCTTTGGTCAAGCGGTGAATTGGCGATTCGGGAGCGGGTAAACTTCCAGCGAACGTACGATCTCGCTGAGCGGGTCATCCCCGATGAAGTGCGGGCCAAACCCCTTTGCGCAAGGGATGGCCTCGAAGTCTTGCTGCTCAGAGCGATCGACGGCCACGGGTGGGCTACGACGGGGACGCTAGCGGCGACTTGGCGGCTACGGAACCGCAAGAAGGAAATCTGCGCCGCGTTGAGCCGCCTCGTTGATAAGGGTCAGATTGTCCCGTGCGGACTTGAGAATCCCGGTGGACGCCCCACGCCGGGATGGGTTCAACCGGCGGATCTGGAGCTGGCCTCGCGCCTGCACAACCTGCGCCCACGTGGCGATCGTGGCGTGCTCCTATCACCGTTCGATCCTCTACTGTGGGACCGGGGGCGTGTGAGACGCCTCTTCGATTTCAACCAGGTGCTTGAGGTCTTCAAGCCGGCTGCAAAACGCATCTTTGGCTACTACTGCATGCCCGTACTCGCCGGAGAACGCCTCGTGGCGCGATTCGACTTCAAGGCCGACCGCAAGAACGGGATTCTGCACGTCTTGTCATGCCGCTTCGAAGGCACGAACAGCTCGCATCCTGCCACAGCTCGGGATGGTGAGGCGGCAAGAAGTGCTCTCGCTCGCTATGCCGAAGCACTCAAGCTGAAGCCGAAGTGAGGCCACCCTCACTTGACGCAGTCTGTCCTGAGACCCCGCGTCGGAAGTGTCACCAGTTCGCACCGCTCGTGTGTGGCGGGGACGGTCAGCAGGCGTTCGAGGATGTTCGCGTGGACGCGTATGCCGTGTGGAGAATCCGTAGTTTGTGTCGATGGAGATTCTTGACGTTGTTTCAGAGGAGACAGAAGCGACCAAGATCGCACAGCGCAAGCGTCAAGTTGGGAATCTGACCGAAGACAACGAGCCCACAACGCGGGATTTGATCCGGGGTGCTCTGGGCGAGTAATGAGACTCGACCATTGCGCGGATGACCGTTTCTGAGTCTTCAACGCCGGGATTGTCACGCCGACCAAGGACGGCGTCCTGTCGCTACGTTGCAGGCCTTGCGAGCCCTTACGGCCCTCTGGGTCACCCTCAGCCGCTCCCACGGTGGCACCCGTTGGGGTCCCCGCTGGATGGGACCCGCTCAGAAACCGCTCGCCGGTTTTTTCTCCAGCGAATAGGGCGGTGTGGGATGGGACCCAAGCCGAATCGTCCCCGCTGTTTCTTTCTCTCGGCGAGAGGGGGGTACAGGGGGGACCCATTCACAAATCTATCTCTCCAACGCGACGGGGGAGTATCCAGGGTCAACCTCCTTTTCAGGAGGGGGGAGGGGGACGCCACGTCGCAATCAGCCACGATGGAATTCGCCGTGCCTCACCGGGTCGCCGCGACGGCCACGCAGCGAGCACGCGACCGCGTTGCAAGACTGCCAGCAAACCCAATGAAAACAGGGGCGAAACGTCATTGCAGCTCGCCGCGTTACCATCCGTTCCCTTGGTAATAAAACTTTGCAATATCCTTGCATTCTTCGGGGCATGTTGTAAAGTGTATGTAGTCGGTCAGCGTGATCGGCAAGAAGTGGCCCTGCGACGCGGCAACGTCCAGGGCCGTGGGCTTCACTGATAAGGAGTGAAACCGATGCAATTCTATGGCAAGGCCGAAGAAGTAGCCACGCGAATCGTGGAACAATTCCAAACCGGGAACATCCCCACCGCACTAGCGCAAGTATTCGTCCGAAGGCGCGACAGCATCCCGTGTCGGGCGTGGTCCTGGACCAACCAGCTAATCACCGCGTTATCCGGCTTCGATGATGCCAGAACCTACCGGGACTGGAAACCGGCCGGTCGCCAAGTTCGCAAGGGGGAAAAGTGCTTCCACATCCTGGAACCCTGCAAGCGCAAGATATCGCGCACCGACGCCGACACGGGCGAAGAACGAACGGGATTCGCCATATTCGGCTTCAAGGCTGGCGCACGGTTCGGCCTGGAGCAAACCGACGTGGCCGACGCCGGCGAATGGTCGAAGCACAGTAGCCGGGACGTGGAAGCCGATCGGGCGTTGGAAGCCCTGCCGTTCGTCAACGTGGCCCGTCATTGGGAATTGTCCGTCCGATCCTTCAACGGTCGCAACGGTTCGGCGCTTGGCAAGTATCGACACGCGGCGAGTCAATCGCCATTGGTGTCGAGAACGTGGCCACATGGGCGCACGAGCTAATCCACGCGGCCGACGATCGGCTCGGCGCATTGACGGAGCGCGGGCAACACTGGCGGAGTGAGACCGTCGCCGAATTGGGCGGCGCGGTGTTGCTGTCCTGCATCGGCCAGAACCACGACGCCGACGTGGGCGGATGCTGGGAGTACATCCAGGCCTACGCAAAGGCCAACGGCAAGGACGCGACCAGCGCGGCCATGTCGGTCCTGTCCAGGACGTGTAAGGCCGTGGCGTTGATCCTGGAAGCCGCCGACAAGCTGGACGCGGACACGAGCGCCACGACCGCGGCGGAAGGCATGGTGGCGGCATGAACGCCTACAGAATCACCTATGTTAATCCCGCTTTCTCGCCGCGTGCATCCTTCGATGTTGTTCACGCCCACAACGTAAGTGATGCCGTCCGCGTGTTCTGGGAGAACACAAATCCGGCGGCAGTAGACAAGTCCATCGGCGACAATGGGATTGTCCACGTCGAACGGCTGGAAGGGGGGGCATCATGAACACTTCACTGTTCGAGCAATACCGTCCGTCGTGTTGGTCCGATGTCGTCGGGCAGGACAAGGCAATCAAGCGTATCGAGGCAATTCGGAAGCGCGGTTTGGGGGGCCGCGCGTTCTGGATTTCCGGCGCTAGCGGTATCGGCAAGACCACGATTGCCCGGTTGATTGCCGCCGAGGTGGCCGACCTGTTCAACGTCCGCGAGATCGACGCGACCGACCTGACAGCATCGGCCCTGCGCACCATCGAGCGTGATATGGGATTCTACGGCATGGGGGAGCGCAACGGTCGCGCCTACATCGTCAACGAGGCGCACGGGCTACGGAAGGACGCCATCCGGCAATTGCTGGTCATGTTGGAACGGCTGCCCGATCACGTCGTGTTCGTGTTTACCACGACTTTGGACGGGCTTGACAGCCTGTTTGACGACCAGATTGACGCCCACCCACTACTGAGCCGATGTGTGCGGGTCGCGCTCACCAATCAGGGATTAGCTCCAGCGTTCGCCAAGCGCGCCAGGGAGATCGCCGACGCCGAGGGATTGAACGGCAAACCAGAATCGGTCTACGTCCGGCTGGTCCAGCGATGCCGGAACAACATGCGCGCCGTCCTTCAGGAGATAGAGTCCGGGGAGATGATGGGATGATCCAAACCAACGACGCCGCGCCCACACGACGGGCCATCGGCTACATCCGTGTGAGCACGCGCGATCAAGCCGACCGGGGCCATAGCCTCGAAGCCCAACGCGCCAAGATCGAAGCCTACGCCGTCCTGCACGACCTGGAGCTATCCGAGGTCATCGTCGACGACGGCCAGAGCGCCAAGTCCCTGGACCGTCCGGGCATGGCCAAGCTGCTCGCTCTGATTCGCCGGCGGCAGACCGATTGCGTGGTCATCGCCAAGCTGGACCGCATCACCAGATCCGTCCGCGACCTTGGCGACCTAGTCGAGATATTCCAGCGGTCGGGCGTCGAGTTCGCCTCCGTCGCCGACAACATCGACACGTCGACTGCGGCTGGTCGGCTGGTCCTCAACGTCATGGCCAGCGTGGCCCAATGGGAGCGCGAGGCCATCGGTGAACGCACCGCCGAGGCAATGGCCCACATGCGGAGCAACGGCCGGCGCATCAGCCGACACGCGCCCTATGGTTTCTGCCACACCGACGATGGTGGTTTGATCGAAGACGCCGACGAACAGCGGGCCATCCGCACCATGATCGAACTACGGGGACAAGGCAGACCCTACGCGAAGATCGGCGAGGAACTCGAACGGCGCGGCCATCGCAGCCGTACCGGGCAACGGCTCAGCGCCAAGGTCATCCGCGACGTGGTGAGACGGACCGCCTGATCGGGCAGGCGACGCGACGGCGATGGGTGAGCCCTTGCATTTCCCTCGAAAGTCCATGGCGACGGGTAGCACGGAAGGCCGGATCGGTGGGAGCATGGCGACGGGTGACAAGTGCGGCGTTGAACATCGAGGCCACGTCGGGCAGGAGCATCGAAGGTCGAAGCGAGCGGACAGCTCCTACATCCAAGACGGCCGGGTCGTGCCGGCGACGGCCCTGGCGACCACCCTCAGGCATACGTCCTCGTGCGCCAGTCGCCGCAACGGCCTCAAACGGCTCTGAGGGCATCTCGGGCCATTCATCACGTTCTGCGCCGCCGAACCCCCCATCATCGACGCCGACAGGAATCCTGTGCAGGCCGCGCGGACAGCCGGGAGACGCGCGACGGCCCGCACCACCGATGCCCAAGGAGGCCGTAGGATCGTCTCTAAGCGATTACCGGGTCAGAGCCGAGGCAGAAAAAGTCGTTTCGATGCGTCCAGGACGCTGGCGCGTGGTTTCTACGCCAGGAAAGTCTACTCCAGGTAGGGTCTACGACTTGTGGCCGCGCCGTCCCTGGAGACACACCCACCCCCTGCAATCTGCCGCGCGCGTCACTCGGCGCGTCACTCTGCAACTGCACACCCACCTACAAGCCGCCAACACCTAGCCGGCAACGCGGTTTTTTGGCTCTGACGGCGGGTTGTCCTGGGCGTGTAGTCGCCTTTCGGGGAAATCACTGCTTCAGGTGCCAGTGGGGGCAACCCCGTGGAGGTTCGAGTCCTCTCGGCCGCAGTTCAGACAAGTCCTTTGGGTTCAAGCACTTACAGCCACCTCAATGCCTGCTTCGGAGGATTGTTCGCCAGCATTAACGCCAAATGCGTCACCTCGGCGGCAAGCGTTATCGTCGCGCATCCAACGCCTCGGCCGCCGCCTGTCGTGCCATCTCCATTTGATCATCCGTCACCGCAGCGTAGTATCGCGCTGTCGTTTGGATGTCGCTGTGCCGAGTTCACATACCAGAAACTCCATGTCCGGAACGGCCATGACGTCGCCGTTCTGGATGTAGTTGTGGGCGACGGAGTAGATGACGCCAGCCATGCCCGGGACTTCGCGGACGCGGTCAACGCTCACCGCCATGAACACGCCCGGTTCGTTGTCGAGCTTGGCGTGCATGTGCGGCAGGGTCGGGAGTAGTTGGCAGAATACCTGTTCGGCTTTGCGGTTGAGTTTCTTCATCGGTTTGGCTCCTGTGTTGTTGTTCCCTTGCTCATCACGCTTATAATGTATCACATAATAAGCAGGCTGTCAAGCAAAAACCCTTGCCAAACCGGAAAAATGTGATACAATTTTAGCATGAGCAAGAAGAGACGAGCACCCGGGGCCGGCCGCCCGCGAATCACTCCCGACGAACCACTGGTCTGTTTCACGCCGTTGCGGCTGTCTGAGGCGATGCACGCCAGGCTGGTAGCGTTGGCTGAGGGCCAGCCCCTCGGCGCCTGCATCCGTGAGCTGTTAGTCGAAGCCCTGGCGGCAAGGGCTCGCCGGGCGAGACGCCAGAAGCCCCATAGCCGCTCTTGAGTGATTCGCGCCGCGACCATCGCCAAGCGAAAGGGAATACAACATGGCCGATGGAATCATCCTACTCCGCGCACAACCGCTCACCGACGAAGAAGCGGCGAACCTGCCGCCGTTGATCAAGTCCGGCGACGACCGCGAGCAGAAGCTTGAGGGAATAGTCGCAGGGTGGACCCGGGCGAGCAGCAAAACAGACCCACAGAAGCACATCGACGCCGGCGGTTTCCTCCTGCATGACGTTGCCCTCGTCGATGCTAACCGGACGCCGCCCGAACCGATCGATCTGGGCGCTTTGCTGCGAGCCGTCGAACATCGCCTGCGCGGTGCCCCAACGCCGACGATTTCCGACCCTTGTCCCAATCGCCACATCATCCTGGTGCGCTGTCGAGTGGACAAGTGCGACTGCCATGACGTCCACATTCGCCCACGCCTAACGTGCCGCGCATCGAGCTTTGGCGACGGAGCGAGCTTTCTGGGCTCGAAGTTCGGCGACGGAGCGGACTTTGGTAGATCGACGTTCGGTGACATGGTGAGCTTCGTTGGATCGAAGTCTGGCAACGAGGCGAGCTTCGACGAATCCACGCTTGGTGACGAGGCGCGGTTCGACGGATCGAGGTTTGGTGACCGAGCGATCTTCAGCGGATCGACGTTTGGTGAGGGAGCAGGCTTCACCAGAGCGACGTTTGGCAACGAAGCGGGCTTCGCCGGATCGAAGTTTGGCAACGCGGCGAGCTTTGACGAATCGGCGTTCGGGGTGGGGGCGGTCTTCGACCGATCGAGCTTTGGTAGCGGCGCTACCTTCGGTGCATCGAAGTTTGGAGGCGGGGCGGGCTTCGACTATACGACCTTTGGCCACAAGGCGTACTTCGACCAATCAAAGTTTGGCGACGGGGCGAGCTTTCAGCGTGCGACGTTTGGCGACAGGCCGACCTTCCACGAATCGACGTTTGGCGACGACGTGAGCTTCGCTGGGTCGAAGTTTGGCCACCAGGCGAGCTTCTACAAGTCGAAGTTTGGCGAAGAGGCCGACTTCACCGGCTCGGAGTTTGGCCGCGAGGCGTGCTTCCGCTCATCGGTGTTTGGTGACCGGGCGTCCTTCAACGGATCGAAGTTTGAGGAGGGGGCAAACTTCGTCTCTTCGAAGTTCGGTGTCGGGGCGCTCTTCAACCGTGCGACATTTGGCGACGGAGCGAGCTTTCGCGAATCGAAGTTTGGTGACGGGGCGGAGTTCAATCATGTGGCATTACCTGGGGCTGACCTTGCGCATGTGTCGCTCAAGGGTGTATCGATCGAGGACGCCCGATTCCCCAATGCGGATTTGCGACACGTGGAGAACCTCCTGCTCAGCGGTCAGGACATTCGTGGAGCACGCTTCGCCATCCAGGCGAAAGATCCGTGGTCCATCCTGCGGCGCAAATACACGGGGCCGGCATTCCTGTTCCACGTCATGCTACTGATGGCGTTCGTTGGCGGCTACGCGGCCAAGGCGGCCATGTGGATCGCCGTCAATCGAGTCCAGACAGTCGGCCTGCAAGCCACCGAACAGCTCCACGGGACTGCCACCCAGGCCGCCGAGGCCATGCACGACGACGCCCAAAAAACGGCTACCTCACATCCGCACGTTGCCGACGCCGTCGAGAAGGTCGGCGAGAAGGTCGGCGAGAGGTTCGACGAGACAATCTCGAAGCTGCCGCAATCAGTAGCCCCCACAGGCGACGAACCCGAATACAGCGTGTTTGAGGTCCTGCTCAGCGGGGATGGACCTTTGTGGATGACGCTATTAGCCATCGCCCTACTCGGCTACAACGGCGAGCGCTACATCGTCACAAGGCACGTGGCCGAATTGCGTGACGAGGAAGAACGCTCGGGTTTCGCCCCGGATTGGATTGCACGGCCGCCACCGATCACAGGCCCGTCGAGCAAGGCCTCCTGGAGGAAGCCCATTCAGCTATGTCGACGCTGGCGCGAACTATTCAATGCCCAGCAGGCAGGCTACCACTGGGCGTATCGCAGACATTGTTACGTGTTGCGGCCCTTGGTGGTGGTTGCCATCGTCGCATTCGGTTTCCACTTGGTCAAATGGCTTTGCCTACCGGTATACCTGTCGTGAAGCCGGTCGCCCATGATCTGACCTACGAAATTGGTGGGCAATCTCGGACGCTTGCTCCCAGAACTCCACAAGATCACCCCTGAGCGATTTGCGGCCCGGCCCGGCCCGTAGCGGAGTCCCACGCGTTGTTCCGGTGCGGCGGGGAGCGTGGGGCTGGGGTTCTGAGGCCAGGGGGCATACTGGAGAAAGCGGCTACCCCCACTGGCCTAGTAGGCCAGCGCTCTTTGCGGGAGGCTCCGCCGACGTAGTTCGTCCTGAATGCGTCCGATTTGCGTCTCTTTGCCCACCGTTTCGCATGGTCGGCGCATCGTGTCGCACGCCTCGCCCACGATTGCGGCCCAGGAACGGGGCTTTTGGCGCATCGCCGCGCACGAAATACGCATTCCGAGGCTCAGGTGCCAGTGGGGGCAACCCCGTGGAGGTTCGAGTCCTCTCGGCCGCAGTCAAGACGAGTCCTTGGATTCCCAGTTGGTGCATCCGAGGAAGGTTCCTCTCCGGACCCCGCCAAGACGGTCATCGAAACCGCTCCCGCCTAATGTGGAATACCCCACCCTTTCTTTCAGAAAGGATGGGGCAACCGCCGCGGGCCGTATTATCGCCTCACTCGTACCACGCAGCCCGACTCATGCGTCTCGTCGATCTCGAAATCGACGTCGAGAAACGCCTTGATTACATCGATGTTTGTCCGAGCGTGCGGCGACAGTCCGAGCGTGCGAAAAGCGCCGCCTCCCGCCAAGGCCAGCGGGAGCAACAACTGATCGCTCAGGTATTCTCCAACCGGAACGCCCTTGCCCAGATAGCGGCGGGCCTGCTGGATCGCCTTCTCGGCGACCGCCTCGGCCCGCGTGCCCACCGCGCCGAAGCCGGTCAGAAAAGGTGTCAGGAAGAGTTTATGCCTTCAAACAACTCTTCCTGACACCTTTTTTGCGATGACACCTTTTTTGCGACAAGTGGCTACGCGCGGGCGTCCTCGAAGACGGTTGCCAGGCGCAGCCGAAAGCGGGGTGGCCTCAGGGCGGGGTGATTTCCCCAATCCTTTCGAACCTTTACCTGCACCACGTGCTGGACGAATGGTTCGCAGGGGAGGTCCGGCCGCGCATGCATGGTCGCTGCTACCTGGTCCGCTTTGAGTTTGGGAATTAATTGATGTCGCCCCAAACAACTTCCTAATCACCCCCATTACCAGTAGCGCCAACGGGGCTGGTTAGTCTTGTGTTTGTGCTGCGAGCCAAAAAGTTCCCAGACTCTTTGCGGACGATGCCGTGATGGGATTCACGTATGAGCAAGATGCCCGCCGGGTACTGGAAGTACTACCGAAGCGTTTTGCCCGGTATGGGTTGACGCTCCACCCGAAGAAGACGCGGTTGGTGAAGTTCGTCCGTCCGCCGTGGCGTGACCCTCCGAAGGGTCCGGGCCACCGGCGTTCGAATGGCAGCTTCACCTTCCTGGGCTTCACCCATTACTGGTGTCGGTCACTCAGAGGCAACCGGGTGGTGAAACGCAAGACGGCCGCCAGCCGACTGAGTCGATCGGCAAAGGCAGTGACTCAATGGTGCCAGCAACACCGGCACCAGCCGATTCGCTACCAGCAGCAGGCTCTGACGCGGAAGCTGCAAGGGCACTATGCGTACTACGGCATTACCGGTAATTCGCCTGCTCTTCGTGCTTTCTACCGTACGGTCCGCCGAATCTGGAAGAAGTGGCTTGGTCGTCGGTCGCAACGTGGCCTGCTCACGTGGCCGCATTATGCGCGGCTGCTGGAGGGCTATCCGCTTCCCCGGCCGGTCGTGGTCCACTCGGTGTACCGCCCGCAAGCGAAACCCTGATCCGAGGAGCCGGATGCGGGAGTTCCGCCCGTCCGGATCTGTGGAGGCCTCGGGTGGGAAATCGCCCGGGGCTACCCGATAACCCTTCTTTTTCACGACGAGCCATGCTGCGGCATAGAATGAAGGTCTCATCACCGTCGGGGCCGGGGCGAAGTTTGACTTCGATCCCCTTCTCGACTTCGGTCCAATCCTCCTGGAGAAGCGCTTGCTCGAACGATCGCAACGCCGACTTCGGCGTGCCGACAATGTACCGGCCGCCACGATCACGCAGGAATTGCAGGTTCTGATCGCTGACCATCCCGCGATCCAGCACCCAAATTCGTCGTGCCTTGCCATGTTTGGGTTCCATGGCCTCGATGATTTCCTGGAGGGTTTTTGAATTGTGGCGATTGCCCTCGAAGACGTCATACCCGACGGGCAACCCCTCACGGGTGACCACCAAACCGATGCATACCTGCTTGCAATCGAAACGCTTGTCCCGCGAATAACCACGCCTGGCCTGGGGATTGGCTTTCGCCTCGCCTTCGAAGTACGTGGAGGTCACGTCGTACAGAAGGAGGTCATATTGAGCGTCGAACAGAGTTGTAAATCGCTCCTTGAGATGCTTCTCGATGGCTTCCTTTTGCTTCAATACGTGGTCGTGAGCGCGATAGAGCCGGTCCTTGTTCACCAGGCGATCGGGCACGCCCAAGAGATCATCCAGGGCCGTGCGCCCGTACCACGTGTCGGCGATGTGCAATTCGCTCGACGGCTCGCAGAAACGCGCCAAGGTCAAAATGGCCGCCACGACCGACCATGGGAGACCCT
>SDBT01017890.1_pt1 | contig 11167 bp, 34 predicted proteins | sample 2277101 | NCBI WGS metagenome assembly SDBT01 (sample SAMN10404973, study PRJNA504765) | marine sediment metagenome | isolation source: marine sediment core GS10_PC15, 103 cmbsf | place: Arctic Ocean: Southern Knipovich Ridge | collected 2010 | reverse complement strand
TTGATGATCTCAAAAAAATTCTGTCATCATTTTCATCGATAACTGAAACCATTACATTTTCTGCGAATTGGTCAAAGTCACCTTGAGCAATTTTACCATTAATCTCTAAGAATTCCTCGAAAAGATTTCCGATTGATCTATCAGGTGAAACGGTGTCTTGCTCTTGTTCTAGTTGTAGTATTTGTTTCATACTTACCACTAGAGAACGTTCAATATAAACTATACTATTGGTTACGTTTATTTGATTTAAACGTATCTCCTCAAAAGTGGCATTTCTTATAACAGAACGATCATTCTCTAATAAGAAATAGGGGTTTTGAGAAACGTATATTTTGTGTAGGTTTAGTAACATACGCTTGTAACCTTTCTTACATAGAATATACGCAAACAAACACTTATATTGATGTTACCCTAAGGTATAGTATGGCAATGATGAACTTTAACGGTCAAGGATTACAACGCAAATACAGTAAAATTGCAACAGGTAACACTGAAACCAAATCCGAGAAAAAAGTAGCAATGAGTGACCGTGAAGCACTTAGAGCACACGCAAAAAAGAAATCAGTATTTAGACAAGAACGTGAAGAAAAAAGAGCAAGAAAGGTAGTAAGCCCACAAACGGAATTAGATGTTTTAGAAAAAGATCCAACTAAAGATATTAATGTTGAAAGTATAATTAATAATGCAAAAGGTAAGACCAACGCTTTGGCTAGAGAATATGGATTAACAGAACCAAATAACCCTGAAGCATTAAAACATGACAGATTACATTGTGTAACTTGTGACAGATTATTGGATGATCCAAACGCACATAGCAAAGCTGGACTTGGTGGATTATTTGACGATGCAGAAGTAAGAATTATGTGTTGTTGGTGTTTTGGTAGAATGTCTCACGATAAAATCAAAAGTACAATGAGAGGCGGATTAGATGCAACCAAGGAAATAAGATTAGCAATTTATAACCCAATGGAGAGTACAAAAGCCGAAATTGAACAAATGACAGATATTAGGAGAATTCAATTAAAATCAAAGATTAAGCAATATGATGAAAGGGTTAAATTTGTAGGAAATATCAAACATGACTACTTACAAGAAGGTGATGATATAGAAAATGCAATCAGAAACCAAGCAAGAACAAGATACAACGCTTGTACTTTATAATAAGGTTAAATATGATAAAATCTAATACGATCTATGTCATGGACTAAAAGTGCAGATTGGATTCCATATACCAATGCTTTAAAACACGTACTTTATTATCTTAAAACAATAAAGAGTTCTGAAAAATCACTAGCCATAATGGATATGATGGGAGTACCACCAACTGATGATGGATACAAACAAACCATTGAGGAAATTGATAGAAAAATTGAATTGTTAGAAATAGCAAGATTCAAGGTAAAGAGATCTTTTAAGAGAATAACGGAAACAGACAAAGTAAATTGGGCTGATAAAATACCATTTTAATTACATTAAGGTATAGAAATGGGTAGATTCGGAGAAGGAACAAAATCAGAGGAATTTCACGATGCAATGCGAGATGCAGGAGCAGTTGAATGTACTGTTTGTGGTCAAAAAATTCAATGGAATGGTAAAGAGGGTAAGGCAATAAACGTTTGTATTGAATGTTTAGAATACGTATGTGATAACCACTTTTATAGACACCCAAAATGTTCACAAGGTAGATAGATACACTTATATATACTCTACTCTAGGGTATAGTATGAAACGAATACCAACAGTACAACTTTCAAATGGAGTGAGAGTAGGAAATTATTCATCACCACATAATTTTGAATTTGAAGATGGGCGTATATTACACGCAGTTACCACTAGAAGATCGGAAAGGCTAAAGGTAGACTTTAAGGAATCAAACAGCCATTCAATGGTTGGAATAAGAAACGCATTAATAATAAATACTGAATTAGATTTTGGACTAACTCCAGAACTTAGAAAAGATGTAGAAAAAATCTTGGAAGAGTGGAGAACCAAAGATAAATATGGTAGAGAATATGATGTATTATTAGTACCATTACCAATGCTTGTAGCAATTAAAAATGAAAAACCTGATTTAAGTATCATAATGGATACACCATTTAGAAGTATTAGGATGGTTTCACGAACCGAGAAAAAAGTGAGGATTGATCAATTTTGCGTATGATGTGTAGTAGATGCAAGCAGGAAATACCTGAAGATTTACAACAATTAAGGTGGGAAAGACATTTTAATGGCAGACATAAAAAACACACAACAAAGTCTGAACGTGATGGTAGTTTATCAGATAAAGGCGGTATGGGTAATTTAGATTATGGTAAAGCGGAGTTGATACCAATTGAAGTATAATTATTTCCAAGCATGGCAAAGTAGAGGATCAATGAAGAGAATGCTTAATGATACCTCTTATTATAAAAGAGGTTTGGCAACAGGATATTTTAATGATGGTGTATGGTGTGAGATTTTTAAAAAATATGGTAAGAATTACAAGTGTACTTTATGCTATACCGAGGTAGTTGCGGTTCCATGTAAAGATAAGGATTATTTACTATTTTGTAACTTGGAGGATAATGGTTTACATAGGGTTAAGAGATACAGACAACATGGTAGGATAAAAGAATGGGTTTGTAGCGTTCCGCCTACAAAGAAAAAATACAGGAAAAAGAAACATATAGGTCATTTCAAACCTAAAGAATCAGATGATGGAGTATTTGTGGTGAATGAATAATGTATATGAATAAAGATACAAAATGTGTTTGTTGTGGTGGAAAACCAGAACAAGGAACATCATCAATCATTATAAATGGTCATCGTAGGGCTACAAAGATTCCATTAATTAAGCATCATGTTAAATATGATCCAGAGGTAATTGCCTACGTTCATTTCAAATGCCATATGGAAATACATGATGGAAAACACCCTCACCTAATACAGTTTCAAGAGGGAGAAAGTAAGGAATATTACAAAAACAAGAAATAATGATCAAGTTATATACTAGAAAATTTAACGGATACTATGAGTACAAAACTGAAAATCAAAGGTTCAGAAAAAATGATAGAACTACCAAGAGGAGCTAGCGTTCCAAGATCAGAGGATGTAGTAGTCCTAACACTCAAGGGTGAGAAAAAAGAAAAACTATATTCTATATATCTGATTGAACACCAATATAATATGAATGCACCATTACCTGTTGGAACTTGTATTATCACACTAGAAGAACTGAAGAAACCAAAAAAGAAACCTAAAGAGGAAGAGTAATGGGACTTACTGGAACTCTTTTACAGATCTCCAGACAAAAATGTGGACATTGTAAAAAAGAATACGGTAAGCATTCTAAAAAAGGTTTCATGAAATGTCTTTATACAGCTAACTATAACCTATATCATGCATATGAAAAACTTAACGGAATAGAGGAAGAAACAAAGAAAAAAGCACAAGAGGATACATTTGATAAAATAACTGTCGATGAGAAGGGAAAAGTTGTAATTGATGGTGAGGAAGGGGAGTTAAAAAAATCTTTAATAAAAGAAAATGACAATACAAAACATGAGTGAAGAGGATTACCCTCCACAATATGTAATGGCGGTAGCAAGATTGGATCTTGATGAAATAGATAGTCTGGATATTGTAGAGACACATGTATATGATATAACTAAAGAGGGTGATATGCTAACAGCTTCGTGTAGTGATTTACACCTAATTATAAGTGCAGGAAACTGGTCTGAATTAGAACCTAGAATATGCAAGATACACACAAAAAAGATGAGTGAGACATATGGAAAAAAAGAATAAGAAAAGAGTGAGTTATAGAGCCAAAGTGGGTTGCTGGAACTGTGATTTAATATATGATATTGCGGTAAAACTTGGAACTGTTGCACCAATGCATTTACAAGAGAAAAATTTAATGTGTAGAAACTGTGGGTGTGATTCATTAAGACCATTTGAGGATTATAAAATAAACAAGAAAATAATGAAAGATTTGGTCTTACAAACTAGATTGGAAGAGGGAATGCATAACGATGGTATTAAGAGACCTAACCATGACCACATCCAGTAGAGCAGAAGTTAAATGTCCAAGATGTGATAACACAATGGTCTATATGCAAGCATGTCACCTATTTTGTCATATCTGTGGAGCTCATTTAGATTGTACTGATAAGGGATCATACTGGTAAATAACGTTTAAATGATAGCAAGTTCAATAATAATATTGACAAAGCAATTACTTATATCAAACTACAATGATATAGAAAAAGAGAGGAAAATACTAAAGGCAAAATATTGCTCATTAAAGGATAATAATGGTGATCCGAAACAAATAAAAGAGATAGGTACAAAACTAACAGCATTGACGTTTAACCAATGTTGGATTTTAGTAGATTTGGAAAATTATAGGTAATTATTATGGATATGAAGTTTGTCAAGCATGGGATTTGTATATTCTGCGAACAGGATTGTAAAGGGCATAATTATTGGCATGAAGAATGCAAATTAAAATTTGTAGAAGATTCCAACTAGGTTTATATTAGGTCATTTTACTGAAAAAACCATTGATATTATATGAAGATTGGTTGAAAGAACCAGTAACCATTGAGAGAAGTTCTTTTATGAGTAGGCAAGATTATTATAAAAAATACATAGGTGTTAGCCCAAAGGAATTTTATGATCAATTAGTGGGATTAGGATATTGAATCTACTATATGGGTTTCTACAATGGTATGAACGTAATATTGAGAAATCAATATTAATTACTCTAGTAATATTAATTGCACAAATACCACATTTCTTGTGGGGAGGGGATGTTTTAATTGGTAGTGGGTATATTGCTGGAGCAAACCCAATAACAGACTTTATATTATATAGTATTGATCTATTAGAAATACCATTAATTATCAAAACACTTGCAGACTTTATCATATTAAGGCGTAAAAAGAAATGAGTTTTAAATTCAAAGGCAAAAGATGGATACGTAGAGGCTGGAAATTAATACCAGATCCAGAAGAGTAAGGTATATATAGACCATACCCTAAGGTAAAATATGAAAATATCAGATTATGCAAATGACAAATGCGATGATTGTGGCGGTGAGGGTTGGTATGATGCAAGTAATGGGGAAGATGTTGAATCTATACCATGTCAAACATGTTTTCCACCTAGTAAGGGACAATTAGAAACAACTTGGGAAGATTTAAGGGACGACGATGACTGATTTAATTGAAAGGTATTTTATGGAACGAATAAGCACTCACTTATGGGTACTTGAAAGATTTCAACTAGATCCAAAATCATGGGAGGATGAAGAACCACCATATAATGTATTTAATCCAATTGCAAGTAGGGAAACATTAAACACAGCAAAGAATTATATGAAAATGCTAAACAAATATCAAAGAATAAAGAAATGTACCTAATAGACAGAGAATTAGATAAATGGGATATGCTAGGATTAGTTATAATTGGTATTATACTTGGTGGATCACACACTGTATTCAATTATTGTAAAGGAATGCCTGAATGGGTGGAGTTGTGTTTTTGAAAGCCATATTAATTAGTGATACACATAATTATCACCATGAGTTGGACTTGCCTGATGGTGACATTCTAATACATACAGGTGATTTCACACTATCAGGGGATGTATATGAACTTGATGATTTTAACCAATGGTTAGGTAAGCAGGATTTTAATGATATTATAGTAATAGCTGGAAACCATGACAGATGTATTAGTAATGATCCAATGTATGGATGGAAACACCTAACAAATGCTACATACTTACAAAACAGTGGAGTAGAAATAGATGGAAAGTATTTTTGGGGATCACCAATGACACCAGCATTTAATGGAATGAGAGATGGACTTACGTTTTTCACAAATGATGATAAAGAGGCAAAAAATGTTTGGCGTGGTATGCCAAAGAAAACAGATGTATTATTAACGCATGGCCCACCTTATGGCATACTTGATGAGGTTGAAAAGTTTAGATTTGTTCCATCTGGTCAAACATTTAATTTGGATGAGGATGAGAAATGGATAGAAAACTGTGGTGATAAAATGTTATTATCAAAAATTATCAAAGTTCAACCAAAGTTTCATATATTCGGACATATTCATGAGGGATATGGAATTAAAAAAGATATACCATACATGCCTAACACTACATTTATAAATGCCTCTAGTGTGAATTCGGCATATGGGATGCAGAATAAACCAATGGAGATAGAAATATGATAACCCTAAAGAAATATGAGATAGAGCTGTTTTCATCACTATTAGATAGTCTTGTATCAGCAACGGATTTGGAACGTGATGAAGTCGAAATGGTAAATAAAATGTACGAGTTTGTTAAACAATTGAGGGAAAATCAAAAAGGGGAGATGCAAGTTGAGTAGTGTTCAGGAAAGAATAAATATAATTCGTAGTAGACTAATGGATGCAAGAGCAAGTGAAACCAAATCAGATGCTGGTAGCGTAAAAGAACAATTTGAGGATATGATAGAATCAATATTAAATTATATAGAACGTGGTGAGGGAAGTTTTGACTGAAGAAACTTGGAAAATAAATCCAAAGATTAGAGAATGGATTGATATGTTTAGAAGTTGGGGAATAACAGAGCATGAGGCATTTGAAATGGTATTACAAATGTGGGAAACACTACCACTTGATATTAGATTGGAAAAGGGTAAGGAGGAATTAAAATGACTGAAAAAAAAGTTTGGATAGGATTCACACATGATGTGGGAGATCAAGGGTACCAAGATCCACATACAAGTGAACCAACCATTGCATTTGATTCTTTAGAAACTGCTCGTAAATGGAGTAAATTAGGTAGAAATAGAAAAATTAAAATGTTATTTATTAACAAAAATGCAAACTGTCATGAGTGTGGTCATGTGTTATGAGATGTAAAAACTTTTTAGAATGTGGTAATAGGACTGCTACACCAAATAGGGTAGAGTGCTATAAGAAATTTGGCAAATGTAGACAATGTTGTATTGAGGAAGGACTTGTTAAAAAACCGAAGAATGGACAGATTGTGAGAGTAACTAAAATAAGTGGAATTAGGTGGAGACAGGGACAAGGACATGCAATGAGGATTCAAGTTAATGGATTAAGATCAGTAAAACAATTAGATTATAGTGAGGTAAGACTTTAATGCCATATAGTTGTCCAGATTGTGGTTGGAGATTACCTGAAACAAGTTACCATATGTCAACCAATGATATTAAGGAAATACTAGCACATGAAAAAACACACAAGGAGAAAAATGGCTGACAAAGACGTTTTGATGTGGAAACTAATACAGGAATCAATAGGCAAGATGATGGGTGAGGAAAAGAACGAACAAGATATAATTAGAGAGATAATGAAAACATGGCATGGTATAGCAGATTTTGATTCAATAAGGCGAGAAATAACTAGACAGAAGAGAATGACAGTAAACTAATTAGATAAGTTTATATTTAGTAAGCAAATCAACTCAAATACTAATGCAAGAACAAATTCAGGAAGAAAGAACGGTTTCCTTTGAGGAAATCTGTCCAGAATGGAGCAAGTTGATGTCTGAAAATGGTGGCTACATGGAAACTAGAAAAAACGTGTATAAAACCGAAAATGCAACTAGAAACATTATGGATTGTGCAAACTGTATTGTTGGCGAGGCACATAGTGTCTCCTAACCCTCCTTTTTCTCATGATGATATAGAAAATGAATTAGGTAGTATAGGGGAAGGAAACGTTTGGGGAATGGATTTAGCAAATAATAGTGATGTAGTTGCGATAACTGATGCAATGATTGACGCAAATCATAGAATACAAGATAGAATAATTACTGGAACAATGAGAATAATTCATCCAGATCATAATATTGGTGATATAAGATATGTTAATGATGACCACTATGAATACACTGAATTTGGGTGGGTTAAACTTGCAACAAACCCACAAACAGATTGTACAGATTGTACAGATATAGTTATTGGTGATGTAGCTGTTGGTGATGGTAATATGGCTGTTGATGATAATGGTTCAGCTTGGCTAAGAAATACTGGTAGGGGTGTAGCATGGACTGTTACTATCGGAGATCCTGATAGTATGGCAAAAGAAAAATACCATAAATGTGACAAATGTTATGAATTCTCAATGGTGTTTGGCGGTTCACATACAATAGTAATCGATGGGGAACGAATTAGAGTAGATTCAGAGGAATCATTTGAAACCATGAAAGGGTATTTTGTTAAGCATTGGAATAAAGAACATAGAGATTTAATTAATAAAAGACGTGATATGCCAAAACCTGACAGAGAATTTAAAAAAGGCAAAGGAACTTATTGGTCGGAGATGGATAGTTTTATCGGTGTAGGTAATTCACCAGTTAGTAGTGGCAGTATAATGGATTATGCATATTTTAGTACACCAGCTAACCATTCAGTAGTTCATGAATTTTTTAGTGGTGGTAGTACTGTTGGGACACCAATACAAGATCAACCAAATAGACAACAACATCAACAAGACCAACATGTTTATGAATATAACAGAAGAAGTACAAGAACAAGAAATATGGATAGACATTCAAGATTTAGGGAATACCTTAGAAATGGATGAAATAAAAACCATTAAGGATATAGTAATAGATCCATTTTATGATGATGATTATCTATACAAGAGTATGGAGGGAATATGCATACATTGTAGTAAAGGACATAATATAAGAATGAAGATAGTAGGAACCTATGATCAATTAGCATTACATGAGGTTGAGGAACATTATGATGTATGGAAACAAGTAGAAAATGCACATGGAGTAAGAGATAAACCAAAGGATAATTGGATGTGTATAAAATGTGGACAATTACATGATTATGGTGGATTATCATGTGATAAATGTGGGTGGGTAAGACCATAATGTATAGCTCACCAAAATTCGAGGGAAAGACAAAGCTGGAAATACATAAAGAAAAACAAATACATAGGGAAATGAAAATAGTTAAAAAACATATGGATAAACTTGAGATAAGAGTGAACGTTGCAGAGAAACAATTCTCAATAACTTGCCATGAATATGATTTATTAGATGATAAATTAAGAACGTTAAGGAGTAGATGGGTTAATAGATGCAAGCATAATTACCCTAGAATGTATTGGGCAAATAATAGAAGTGATGCTAGTTTTAATAGATATTGTGGATGTACTAATTGTGGTGAGTTAATATGGGATGAGTGTAAATGATAGAAATACCTGAAGAATCAATCAAAGTCAAAAGTATTGATGGTATAGACTGCATAGTAATATTAGACCATAATTTGGCAAAAGATGAGCTGGAATTAGTTAGATTAGAGATATTAGAAAATCAGGAAAAAGCAGATTTATGGTTCAAACTGTTAAAGTCTTCAGGGTGTAAGGATGAGGAAGAATTAGGTAAAACAATAATAAGAATAATAGATGAAAATATAATAATGAAGAAAATAATGGTAAAAATACAAGAGGGAAATAAATGATTAACGTTATATGGAAATATAAATTGGAAGTAGATGTAGCACCGTGGTTGGTAAAAGAGGAAAACGGAATGCCAGCAAGTATTGAGATACCAAAGGGAGCAGAGTTCTTACATATAGAGGCACAGAACGGAATAGCATTATGGTATAAGGTAGATCCAAATAATGAAAAAGAAAAGAAAACATTTAAAATATATCCAACTGGTAAACCAATAGATATGCTTGGGTTTTCAAAGTATTTAGGCACATGTCAATATATAGAGGCAAGTCTTGATAACACAGCAGTTGTATTGGTATGGCATATATTTGAGGTATGGCAATGAGAAAACTAACTAAAAAGGAGAAGGCATTCCTATATGAAATACATGATGAGATATACATAAGAGCTGTAATAGGTACAATATCAAGTATAATTTCAACTAAACCATTTGTAAACTTGGCAACATTAAAAGCATTAAAAAAGACTTTGAAAAAGAAATATAATGTAAAATGACTAAATCTAAAGGATGGAAATATAGAAATGGTTGGTGTCATTTCTGTGATGGTAAACTAGCATGGGGTGAGGGATATTTTCATGATAAGTGTTTTGATGAATGGTTTAACGATTGAACAATATGAAATGTGGTGGGAACATGTTGCAGATAGAAGTATATGGGAAATGGAACATGTTTGCAGAAAAGGAAAGTGTGTAATATGCAATATGGGATTTACAGCATTTAGTGAATAGTTTATATATGGCATTATCTAGGGTATGCTATGATCAATATGATATTTAGCATACCACAGGCAATGGCAGTAGTTATAGTTGCTGTATTACTAGGAGCTTTGTGGGTAGTAAAAACCAAGAGATAGGTAACTATATATAACGGATACTCTAGGGTATATTATGAAACAAATACTACACTATGTAAAGTTAGTAGCATTTAGCGCTGTGATATTGGTAAACATTTACCTAGCATCAGTGATAATTGAACTACATTTATATTAGGTCAAGTAATAGAGATAATACGGATGTAGGCATTACATCCTTAACACGTAGATCGAATCTGGTGTGGGTGACTAAGGCTGTCCCAAAATATCCCCAAAACCCATACCTTTATATTATGAATAGTTTTAGAATAATTACAAAGTGACCTAAAAAAAGTGTGGGAGAAATTATCGTTTATAACCAACTCCCATACCTTTATATACTATAAACAATTGAGGGGCAGGCGTAATTATGCAATAAGACCACCAAATACATATAAAGGTTTAGTAGTGTTCTTGCAATGCAAAACAATATATACAGTATATACAAGATTTGTATAATATGGGATTGGAGAATAAAAATCGCAAAAAGGCGAGGGATAAATATGAGAAAAAAGAACCTAAAAAGACTATACATGTAAAGTTAGAAGAACAATTAATTATTAACTCAAAAACTAGAATATCCAGTGTAAATATAGAACAATGTGTTAAGAGCATAGTAAATGATGATGTAGAGGGGAAAATACATGATGTAATATTGGGTATGGCAACAGCTAGAATATATTATGAGGAAAAGGATGATATACCTAGAAACATATTCTGTGATATACAAAAGTTTGATGTATTAGGCGTATTAGAAACAGTTCATTCAGGTAGTAGTAGTGGGTGGAATAGGACTGATTATAAAATAAGTTATGTAATACAAATCACT
>SDBT01017888.1_pt1 | contig 11169 bp, 7 predicted proteins | sample 2277101 | NCBI WGS metagenome assembly SDBT01 (sample SAMN10404973, study PRJNA504765) | marine sediment metagenome | isolation source: marine sediment core GS10_PC15, 103 cmbsf | place: Arctic Ocean: Southern Knipovich Ridge | collected 2010 | reverse complement strand
ACCGAGTCCATGTTCAGCTCTTTGCACCGTTTAAACAGCTTATCGAGCGCAATAGCACCGTCTAAAAGTGAATATTGAGTATGTAAGTGAAGGTGCGTAAATCCCTTATCCGCCATAACAGCCCTCTGTCCTCAAAAGAGTCTTCCTTGTTTCCTCGTGTCGCTACTGTACAATCCCTTTTTCCAACATCCGGCCAATGGTAAATAACCAAGGCGGGATAGTCAATAACAAATGCTTCAACCTCGAAATTTCAGTCTGAACCGACCTTTATCTGGCTGTCTTTGCCCTCCAGCCACAGTTTCTCCAGGCAATCAGGCTCTTCGGTGGGCCTGTGTGATTTTTTTTAGGCGGTCAATAGTCCGGCCGGTTATCCGGTGCCAACTGAACCGCCAGGCCCAGTTATTCTCATCAAAAGTGCCCGGCAGGTTCATGCGTGCCTCGGCGCCTAAGCCCAATACATCCTGCATCGGGGTCATCGTTAATTTTGCAACAGAACCGGCCGCAAGCTCAATCAACGCCCAGTGCAGTTCGCTGGTTTTAACCTCCCGGCCGAGACAATCAAACAATCTTTTCTTTTGCTCATGGTCAGCTTCTTGTTCGAACCAGCCCTTAACAGTGTTTGTGTCATGTGTGCTGGTATAGACAACACAGTTCTTGATATGATTGTGGGGGGCATGGACGTTTCTGTCGGCATCGGCGCCGAAGCCGAACAAAAATATCCTCATGCCCGAAAGCGCAAGTTTATCAACGAATGCCCTAACGGCGGGCGTTATATGCCCCAGGTCCTCAACGATAATCGCTCGCGCCGGAAAACGCCCTAATAGTTTCCTGAAGAAATCTTCTTTCGGCGCCCTTACCCACTTGCCCCTGACCGCAGTTTTGCAATTAGCCGGAATCTGCCAATAGGCAACCAAGCCTCTGAAGTGGTCTATACGAACAATATCGAATAGCTCCAGGTTGTGCCTCATCCGCTCAAGCCACCACGAATAGCCGGTTTTTTTGAGCGCACCCCAGTCGTAAATCGGGTTGCCCCACCGTTGGCCTTTCTTGTTGAAAGAGTCCGGCGGAACACCCGATACAAACTCGGGCTTCTTTCTTGGGGTCAGCTTGAAAAAATGCGGATTCGCCCAGACATCGGCGCTGTCGAAAGAGACATAAATCGGCATATCGCCTATTATTCCGATTCCACTATTCTTGCAATATTGCTTCAGGGTGGACCATTGCCTGAAGAATTCATATTGAATAAATTTTTGAAAACCTATGGCGTCTCGCATTTTTGCGTTCAACAACCTCGCGGAAAACTTGTCTTTGTCCCTGTATTCTGCTGGCCAGTCACACCAATTGCCTGCCCCAAGCCGGCGCCGCAGGACGGCATAAGCGGCAAAATCTTCAAGCCAACTGGCGTTATCCCGACAAAAACGCCCGTAATGCTCGTTTGCCGGTTTTGACTTAAAATGTGCATAGGCGATCTTCAATAGCTTCGTCTTGTGTGCAATCACCAACCTGAAATTCACCTTTGCCGGGGTAAAGGCGGATACGTCCCGAATCTCTTTCAGCGTCAAAAGACCCTGCTGGTGCAGCAATTCCGGGCTGATGAGCAGCCCATTGCCCGCATAGGCCGAAAGACAATTATACGGGCTGTGAGGAATCTCGATGGCTGGCGGATTCAAGGGCAGCACCTGCCAGTAGCTTTGCCCGGCCGCGGCGAGAAAGTCGGCAAATTTATATGCCGACGGGCCTAAGTCACCGATACCGTACCTTGACGGCAGGGAGGTAATGTGGCACAGTATCCCGCTTGACCGACCCTTCATAAATCCAATCCTTTCAAAAACCACAATATATCAAAACCGTCGGCCAGGCCGTAAAGAAAACAGCAGCAAAGATTAAAAATGCCACAGAGTTGAACAGCATAGGCAGCCTAAGCTATAAAATGTCCCCCGTGCGGCCGGTCATGCGCTCTGATGAACGTATGATGCACAACCGGTTCCAGCATCACCAATAAATCCCTTCGTATCCGTCGGCATGGCGATTTAGGCCCTTGATATCCGCCAAATCTAAAACACGAATCCCGGCGTCAAGCCAACCGCCGATGCGGTCGGCATCTACTATAGCATGGTTTATAATAATCAAATCCGTGCTCGACAACTCTTCGGCCGAATCGACCAACAGGTCCTCGAGGTGGCGCAATGCCTTTTTAACCTGCTCTTTGTTGCTCCCTATCAGTCTGTCCGGGTGCACACACGGGTCGTAGATTCGAAGCTCTATCCCTTCGCCGATGAGACCCTTGGCAACCTTTACATAAGGGCTTTGGCGCATGTCATCCGTGTTGGACTTAAACGCCAGCCCCACCATCCCCACCGCATGAGGACGATATGTCAAAACGCGCGAGATTAGATTATTGATTTGCGACTCATTACTCGCAAGGATGCCCTCAAGCATGGGGATATGCGCGGACTTGAGGGATGCAAACCGCAGAATTGCGCGAAGGTCTTTAGGCAAGCAGGACCCCCCATACGCAAAACCCGGACGAAGGTAAGACGTACTAATATTGAGTTTGGTATCGGCACAAAAAACCTCCGCAACCCGGCGGGCATCGACACCCGCAATCTTGCACAAAGAACCAACTTCATTCGCAAAGGTAATCTTCAGGGCATGGAAAAGATTGTCACAGTACTTGACCATCTCCGCCTCGCCGAGTTCCAAACAGAATCGCGGGGCGTCGTATTTTTCATAAATGCTTAAAAGCGGCTCCGCTGCGCCCTGACGGCTCTGGCCCACGACAATCTTCGGCGGCTCGTTGAAGTCTTTCACCGCCGTACCTTCTCGAAGGAACTCAGGATGAAACACAACGTCAATGTCCTCGCCAACCTTCAGTCCGGACACTTCCTCCAAAAGAGGAATTACCCTGTTGGCGGTGGTCCCCGGCAGACAGGTGCTTCGAAGCACGATAAGCGGGCGGTCGGGCAACTTGCCAAGTGCCTGGCCGATCTGACTAATGGCAGAATCCACCGATGAAAGGTTCAGCCCGCCGTCCGGGTCCGACGGAGTCCCCACACAAATCCAGACCATGCCACTGCCGGTCAGACCCTCGGCAGGGTCGGTGGTGGCCTTCAAACGACCGGTCTCGTAGCCTGCCCCGAGCAGTTGTGCCACGCCCGGTTCCTGGATGGGAGACCGTCCCCGAGCCAAATCTTCGACTTTCGCGACAACAGGGTCGACCCCAACAATCTCATGACCGTCTCGAAGAAGGCAGGCTCCGCTGACGACTCCCACGTAGCCCATTCCAAATATGCTGATTCTCATATTGTTCTCCGCAGAACAGGTTGTTTACTTTGTCGGCTTGGCCGGCTCCAGGCTATCGTACACACTCAGAAGCGTTTTTTCCATCATGTGCCAGCCAAGTTCTTCGGCAATAGCCCTTCGGCCGTTAGCGCCGAGGCGCTTTCTCAGTTCGACATCATCGGCGAGTTTCCCAATAGCGCCGGCAATCTCTTCCGGCTTGCTCGTATCTACACACAGGCCGCAGTCGTACTTGCGGATCATATCGGCTGTAACTGAACCGGTGGGCCCAATAACAGGCTGACCACAGGACATATAATTGTAGAACTTGTTATTCAGACTTTTGTAGGAATTGGGGGCATACTGAAGGCCGATTAACCCTATCTGGGCCTGCGACTCAATTTGGCCGATTTCCTCCCACGGCCGCCAGCCGGGAATAATCATCGCATCACTCAGTCCGAGTTGAGACACTTTTTCGTCAAACAACTCCTGGTCCTCGGGCTTTACGCGACCGATGATGAGGAAACGAATGTCTCTTTTGCGGCGGGCAATCGCCACCGCCTCAAGCATCTGGACCAGCCCCCGCTGACGATACAAAATTCCCTCGTGAACGACCGTAATGGGACCGTCGGTATCGTGATTGCAGGGCGGGAAATGCTCCATCGGCGGACTATTGTGCAAAATGTCCACGCGTCCATCCTTTCGCATCGTGCTGAGAAACTCCTGGTTCGGCGGTGTAACTGCAATAACACGGTCGGAACGCGAGACAATGAACTTCAATATCGCGATGATTATCACCCGCACGATAGGCCGAAGCGGTTTCGGCATGCGCCACGAAAGAGTTTCTTCATAGCATTCATGTGAATCAAAAACCATCGTTACACCGTGTCGCAACTTCAGGAGCATGCCTGTTACCGCGCTTTCGAATTCGTGGCAGACTATCACGTCCGGGCGGCATGGCATCGCCACATGGTAAAGCTTGACGCACATCTTTATACGCTTGAGCCAACCTTTGCCTTCCGGTAACAGAGGACGAAGAGAAACGGAAGGGATCTCTTCAAGGTTTGTCGGGCCTTGCCCGAAGACAATGACTTCATGCCCTGCGCGGGCGAGTGTTCGCGCCTCCTTGTACGTCACGCGTGCATCGTTCACCGCGTGACCAGAACATAACATTACTATTCGCATAATTGTGCTAATATCGCTGTTTCTTGGAAAACCTGTCGCTGACCTGCTCGATAGTCTTCACAACATAATCTGTTACGTCTATTTTATCAACCAGAAACTTTTGGCGCGCGGCCCGGCATTTTTCTTCTGCCTTTTCATCCTCAAGCCAGGCAAAGCTTAGTTCCAGGGCCCGGTCGGTATCGGTGGTCTGGGTCAGCAGGCCGTATTCTTCCAGCATGTTGGTGTAGCCCAACTTCAACGTGTTGACATAAACGGTCGGCACCCCGAGAACCGCAGCTTCCGAAGCCACCGTAGCACCTTCAGTAACACACAGTGAAGCACCAGCCAACACGTGATGCATCCGGTGGACCGGTATGTTAAGACGATAATGTTCGAATTCGCCGGGCAGGGCGCCTTCGGATGTTATATATGGTCTGGCATACTTGGCAATTGATTTTACAAAATCCAGTTTCTTCTCATCAGCCAGTCCGTGCTGGCCGACATCGTGGTGAGCGCCCCAACTGACAAAGCGGATTATGCAATATTTCTGCAACGGGCTGATGCCAAGCGACTCGACGAGTTCGGCGTCGGGACTAAAGCGATTGGGGTGCAGGTAGGCCAGTTCATGAACACCGGCGTAAAGATGCTGCCTTCTTTTCGGCGGTTTCAGATAACAGTCGGGGCTGTAAATCGCCGTGGCCAGCGGCCAGGTTATCATGTGGGCCAGCTTTTGATGCTCTGTGTCGTCCCAGACGACTGATGGCTTGCGCAAAAGCGCGCCCACATGTGCAATAAACACACCGCTGATGCCGGTCAGCACGTCCGGCCGAAAATCCCGACAGAACTTCCACAACCTCATGTCCCGCAGTATCAATTCCCTTAATAGCCCTGTTCTGCCTTTGCCGACTTTGCTCAGGACCGTGAAAGGTATGCCGAAATTCTCTAATAGCTCAATCGTAACATCTTTTTGGCGTGCGGCAACAGCGACATTATGGCCGCGTTTTTCGAACTCGCTTATCGCGTGGCGAAAGAAATGAACATGTGCCGGGTGTATTAGGTCAATCAAAATATTCATTTTATCATGCTCTCACTCACGGCAAGGCCCGCCCTTAATTAGTACAACAATTCAACAAGTCCTGCACCCTGTAGAAATTCAGCCCCAGTTCCGATGAGGTCTTGAGTATGGCTTCGAGGCGAGCAATGGAGATTCGGTTTATTCCCGGCTCATCGGAGGGTATATGTGCATAGAAGACCATGATCTCATCCCGCTCGGCTGCCCTTCGAAGCCCGGCTTGTATATCTTCGAGCTTGCAGTTTGAACCGTCCTCAATTCCGAGAGCCCGAATGTCTCTTCTGTTACTGCCGCACTTGTGATACAGAAGATCTTCGTCCGGGATCTTGCTGGGCGCTACACCATGCGTTACCCTGACATAGTGGAAGTACTGCAACAGTAAACCGTGAGATTTAATCGGAGACGCTCCAAGCCATCCCTTGACATATGCAAAGTTGAGTGGCATAAAACCGTTGTCTACCATAATGTTGATTGCCGGGAATATCTCTTCTTTCATGTAGTCAACGAGTCCCTTCGTGGAAGACTCATAATCATTCAGGCTCTTGTGTGTTAGGCCGTGACAGCCAATTTCATGACCGGCATTTTGCAGGACCTTTAATTTCCTAATCTGCTCGCTGTCTAATTTGTCCCAGTGCGTTACGAAAAAAGTCACTTTTGCATCATATTTATCCAACAAATCCAGGATAGAATACCATTCGTCTATGGAAGCATCGTCAAAGGTTATCGCAACGCCGCCCTTAACGGCAGAACGTTGAGCCTCCTTTAGACCAGCTGCGATTTCACCTGACGACTGGCGCACATAAACCTGTTCTTCTCCGCAGGAAGCGCACAATAAGCACATCAGCAAGGCTATACCTGCAAACAAAATAGATTTTACAAAGGATCTCGCATTCATTTTAAGTAACCTATGCACCGCTTTCGCCCGACACACTTCATCTGGCAAATTCGGGCTCATTGTACGGTCACACAATCTCGTTTTCAATTTCCTAAATAGCTCGCAATTTTTTCGCTGTTCGGCTTGGCGATAACGCCTTTTTCGGTAATTATGGCCGTTATATTTTGCGCATCCGTAACATCAAAGGCCGGATTATAGACATCGGCACCTTCGGGTGCGGTCTTTACCCCGCCAAACGATGCGACCTCGTCGCCGGCCCTCTGCTCAATCGGTATATCAGCACCTGTCTTTATACTCACGTCAAACGTGCTTGTAGGTGCTGCTATATAAAAAGGTATGTTGTGCTCTTTGGCTAAGATGCTCAAGCTGAACGTGCCGATCTTGTTCGCCGTATCGCCGTTTGCTGCGATTCGGTCGGCGCCGGTTATCACAGCATTGATCTTGCCCTGCTTCATCAGCGCGCCCGCCATATTGTCGCAGATTAACGTCGCATCAATACCGGCCTGCGTCAATTCCCACATTGTAAGGCGAGCTCCCTGCAGCAGCGGCCGGGTTTCATCAACATAAACCTTAAATTTCTTTCCTTTCCTGTGAGCCTCATACAGAATAGAAAGGGCGGTTCCCTGACCAGCCGTCGCCAGAGCACCCGCGTTGCAATGTGTCAAAATCCCGCTGCCGGACTCTATAAACTTCTCACCGTTTTCGCCTATCCGCCTGCACATCTGTTTATCTTCATCGCATATCGCAGAAGCCTCACGAAGAAGTGCCTCCCGCAAAGCCGTAAGGTCTGCATCGCTGTTTTCAGCGACAAACCTGGTCGCACACGCCTTCATTTTGTCCAGCGCCCAGAACAAATTAACCGCCGTCGGCCTTGCCGTCGCAAGATACTCCGCCGACTTTTTTACATGAGAAAGAGCTTGTGATAAGTCAGCCTCGCCTGTTTCCTGCATAGCAAGGCAGATTCCAAACGCCGCCGATACACCAATCGCAGGCGCCCCCCTAACAGCTAAAGTCTTTATCGCATCATAAAGCTGCTCTGTAGTTTCACATTTGAGCATCTCGAACTGCGCAGGCAGCCCCCGCTGATCGATAACCTCCAAATATCCACCCGCATCCCCTACCCATCTAAGCGTCTCAAAAACCATTGCCAACTCCCACGTATTCAACCGGTATGCAGTTAAGCTCGTCTTTTTCCCTTTTCAGACTTCAATTTTTCTTTCAGGTACCTGGCTGTATAGCTGGTATTAACCTTGATAATCTCTTCTGGTGCCCCGGTAGCTATTACCTCGCCGCCGGCGTCTCCGCCTTCCGGGCCGAGGTCTATTATATAGTCAGCCATCTTGATAACATCAAGATTATGCTCGATTACCACCACCGTATTGCCAAGGTCGCATAGCCTTCGCAGTACATTAAGCAGATTATGAATATCGGCAAAATGCAGCCCTGTCGTCGGCTCATCAAGCAGATACAACGTATGGCCCGTAGAGGGCTTTCCCAACTCGCTCGCTAATTTGACGCGCTGGGCCTCACCGCCCGACAACGTCGTAGAAGATTGCCCTAATGTCATATAGCCCAAACCCACATCACACAAGGCCTTGATCAGCCGCATGATCTTCGGAAAATTCGCAAAAAAGTCGCGCGCATCTCCAATTCGCATATCGAGCACATCGGCAACGTTCTTACCCTTATACGTAATCTGCAGCGTCTCCGGGTTATACCTCTTGCCTTTGCATTCCTGACAGGTCACGTAAACATCCGGCAGAAAGTGCATCTCAATCTTTTTCGTCCCCTGCCCCATGCAGTGTTCACAGCGCCCACCCTTGACATTGAAGCTGAACCTGCCCGGCTTATACCCGCGAATCTTCGCCTCCCGCGTCATCGAGAACAACCGCCTTATCAAATCGAATACGCCCGTATAGGTAGCCGGGTTGCTGCGCGGCGTCCTGCCAATCGGCGACTGGTCTATCTCAATTACCTTATCTATGTGCGAAACGCCTAACACATTCTTGTGCCTGCCCGGCTTATCGCGCGAGCTATACAGCCTGCGCTTCAGGCTCTTTAGCAAAATCTCGGTAATCAGCGTGCTCTTGCCGGAGCCGGAAACGCCCGTTACACACGTAAACACGCCCACCGGAAACTTGACGTTAATATCTTTTAGATTGTTTTCGCTGGCCTGCTTAACTTCTATGCAGCGCCTCAGGCTGTACTTACGCCGGCTTGCCGGCAGCTCTATGCGACTCGTACCGCTAAGATACCTGCCGGTTATCGATTCAGCGCACGCCCGAACCTCTTCGACCGTACCTGCAACAATAACTTCACCGCCGTGTGCTCCCGCAGCAGGGCCGATATCGATGATGTGGTCGGCGTGGTTGATTATGTCCTCATCGTGCTCGACCACAATGACCGTGTTGCCAATATCTCGCAGCCTTTGCAAAATTCCGAGCAACCGGTTGTTGTCCCGCCTGTGCAAACCGATGGTTGGCTCGTCAAGCACGTAACAGCACCCAACCAGGCCGCTGCCGACCTGCGTAGCTAAGCGAATACGCTGCGCCTCACCGCCGGCTAAGGTCCTGCTCGCCCGGTCAAGCGTCAGGTAACCTAACCCGACGTCCATCATAAATTTGAGTCTCGCCCTTATCTCCTTCAAGGGTTGGGTGGCAATAAGGGTCTTTTCTTCGTCAAGTTTGAGTCGGCTGAAGAACCTCTGCGCCTTTTCGATATTCATCTCGCTTATTTGGTTGATACTCTTTGAGCCGAGTTTAACAGCGACCGCTTCCGGCCGAAGGCGGGCACCATCGCACGCCCGGCACGGCTGCTCCGACAGATAACTGTGCAGCCGGGCCTTGACATACTCGCTGGTGGTGTTCTTCCATCGCCGGTCCAGATTCGGTATGACACCCTCGAAGCCGGCGCCGTACTTTTGCTCGTCCGCATCGGTTGTGCCGTAAAGCAGGATTTTCCTGATCTTGACGCCTATCCTTGAAAACGGTATGGATTTACTGATGCCGAACTTCCTGCAGAATCTCTTGACCAGCCTGTTGTAATAGATGTTCATCCTCTTGCCGCCCTTACGCCACGCGTCGATGGTGCCGTTTTCCAGTGATACACTTTTATCCGGAACAATGAGGTCGGGGTCAAACTCTAAGATTGTCCCCAAGCCGTCGCAACTGCGGCAGGCACCGTGAGGGCTGTTAAAACTAAACAGCCTCGGCGAAAGCTCCTCCAGTGAAGCGGCCGGGTGTTTGTTGCAGGCGAATTTCTCACTATAGACAACATCTTTCCACTTTCCGCCGCCGGCCTTATCGTCTTTTGGCTCCTGCACCATCACAATCACCGCCCCTTCGCCGATCTTCAGCGCCGTCTCCACCGAATCTGCCAGCCGAATCCGAATCGAGTCCTTGATAATCAGCCTGTCAACAACTGCGAAGATATCGTGCTTCTTGTTCTTGTCCAGAGTCGGCACGTTCTTGATGTCGTAAATCACCCCGTCAACGCGGACCCGCACAAATCCCTCCCGCCCAACGCCGACAAGGACCTCCCTGTGCGCACCCTTTTGCCCGCGCACGAGCGGTGCGCATATCTGAATCTTCGTTCCCTGGGGCCGGTCGAGAATGGAATTAACAATCTGCGAGGAATGCTGACTGCTGATAGGCTTTCCGCAGACCCAGCAATGAGGCTGACCCACCCGCGCAAAAAGCAGCCTGCAGTAGTCGTAAATCTCCGTAGTTGTAGCGACCGTCGAGCGGGGGTTTCCGCCGGCACTTCTCTGCTCGATGGCAATCGTCGGAGGCAGGCCCTCAATGTGCTCGACATGCGGCTTTTGCATCTGTTCGAGAAACTGCCTCGCGTACGCGCTCAGTGACTCGACGTACTTGCGCTTACCCTCGGCATATATCGTGTCAAACGCCAGAGAACTCTTGCCCGAGCCGCTTATACCGGTTATCACCACCAGCTTATCCCGCGGGATGCTGACGTCGATACCCTTGAGGTTGTGCTCGCTGGCACCGGTTATCGTTATTGCCTTTTGCACTTGCCGCATACCTTATTTACGCCGGTTACTATTGCACTGTGCGCTTTGCGAACTGCGCGCAGACCTGAATTTCCCATTTTACCACAACCTGCCGAAAGGGTAAAATACTTTATTGATGTTTTTTGGACCGTCATGAACGTAAAACACCTGCACAACTGGAATCTGTCTTACGACCGTGCCAGGGCCGTCCAGACCACCCTGGCCGCAAAGGTGCGGTTCATCGGCCTGGAAAAATCACCCCGCCTGATAGCCGGCCTTGACTGTGCCTTCAGCAGGGACAATCAAAGAATATGTGCGGTTATCATCGTCCTGAAATTCGGTACGTTTGAGGTCGCCGAAACCGCCACAGCCGTCGCTAAGGTTACATTTCCCTATATTCCGGGCCTGCTGTCATTTCGCGAGGCCCCCGTGTGCATCAAGGCGGCTAAGAAGCTAAAAACAACCCCGGATGTGTTCCTGATCGATGGCCAGGGAATCGCCCATCCACGCAGGCTTGGCTTAGCTGCTCATCTGGGCCTCGTGTTTGACCGGCCCACCATCGGCTGTGCAAAAAGCAGACTGACCGGTTCGTTCGAAGATGTGGGGCAGAAAAAAGGAGATTATTCTCTGCTCAGGGACAAGAGCGAGACCATCGGGGCCGTGGTAAGAACGCGGACAAATGTAAAGCCGCTGTTTGTTTCAGTCGGCAACAGGTGCCTGCTCAAAGATGCGATAAGGATGACCTTAGCC
>SDBT01017885.1_pt1 | contig 11170 bp, 7 predicted proteins | sample 2277101 | NCBI WGS metagenome assembly SDBT01 (sample SAMN10404973, study PRJNA504765) | marine sediment metagenome | isolation source: marine sediment core GS10_PC15, 103 cmbsf | place: Arctic Ocean: Southern Knipovich Ridge | collected 2010 | reverse complement strand
TCAACGTTTGAATATTTGGATGCTAATACTAACAAATCTACCATTGAAATATCAGTAGTATTTATTCGGTGATCATCCAATAACAATCTAACCATGTCAACATATCCTTTTTTAATAGCAATCTTAATACCGTTCTCTAAATGTTTTGGATCAAATCTATTATCCCTTAATATAATTCGCATTGTTTTAACAGCGCCATACTTGACACTGTTATAATATATATTGTAAATTCCGATATTTCCGAATTTTTTAACTATTTGGTAATAATTTTTAGATGAGATTTCCATATTTTTAACATTGTGACCATACTTTCCAAAATCTTGAACTAGTCTGTTATTCCAAAAAATCTTGTTATTACATACATATTCATTAAATTTCTTATTAGTTCTACACAAAGATAAAACCTCTGGTAAATCTAACATCAATGCAATTTTAACTGCAATATCTTTGTTAATTCCAACAGGTAACATTTATATTTTATTGTTTTAAATATATAAAAAATCATGTTTTAACATAAATCCGAGGTTTCAAACCCCATCAGTTAGTACAATTAACGATATTAACTTATCTCAGATCTGAGATAAGTTAATATGAAATAAATAAATAATTTTTCATATTAAAAAAGAAGTCCATCTATGGATTTAAATTTCAAGAAAAATGACAAGACTAACAAAAATTTATCGAAAAAATCTATAGTTCCACTTAAATGCAAGAGTTTCACTGATATTAGCACTATGGAAGAAGAAGTATCTTTTTCTATGATTGTTGATAAAAACCCAAAAAATGACACATTTGACGAAACAAATAAAACACTCTCTCAAATTCTACCTGATATTTCAACTCATATACCTCGATCTAAATCTATGTCTATAAAATATTCCAATATATCACATAATTCAGAACATAACCCATCTCGTTCTATGGAATTGATAGGAGAATTTGGTAATGATAGCGATAGTTATAGTGATACCGAGGATAGTTATGGTGGTGGTGGTGATAATAGTGGTGATAATAATGATAATAATAATAATAATAATACCGATACTTATGATACTTATGATACTTATGATACTACCGATACAAGTGATTTTAATGATGCGATTGATAGGATGATAACAGCAGAAACACCCCCTGATCCGTTCATGTCTATTCAAACACGGAGCCGACTTAGATGGATCGATGATGGTAATGCACATCGATGTGGTATATGTAATAAACAATTCAGGATTTTCTTAAGACGACATCATTGCATTGTTGAAGGAACCCCAATAACAATGATGAATGGTATGGCAAAGAAAATAGAAAATGTATCTCCAAATCACAGTATTCCATCATGGGATAATACATCAACCAACATAACAAAAGGTCATAATGATGCATTGTTGGATCAAGGTTATGAATCTTGTCTAAAATTAAAATTAGAAGATGGTAGAGAATTAATTGCAACATCAGATCATGAAGTGTTGGTAACCAATGATAATAATGGTGGGATATATATACAGATGAAAAATTTAACACCAGATCACAGGGTAATATGTTCTGTATTAGACGGAGTTCTTGATGATCCAGAATTAGATAATATTGATTACATCATACCGGGTACTAATTTTTCGATTTTAAATGATAGGGATAAATGTCTAGCATTTGCCAGATTATGTGGATATAGTTTGGTAGAGGGGTCTGTTGATAGAAAATTTAACAGGATTGTATTTATAATGGGTATTTGTTATGATGATGTTTATTCAATAGTCGAAGACATTGAACTGTTGATTGGGTCTGGAAAGATAGATATACCTAAACATACAAGTACTAGAACTTTATATAAAATTGAATGTAAAAGTAGAAAAATAAAAAAATGGTTTCATGATGCAGGAGTTACGGTTGGTAATAACACAAATCAAGGTATGAAAATCCCAACATTTATGTTGGATAATAATTGCCCTAAGAGTATTCAGAGAGAATTTGTTGCTGGATGGTTTGGTGGACATGGTAAATTTAGTTCAGATCCTTTAATTTCAGAACCCAACCCTTTAATTTCAGAACCCAATCCTTTAATTTCAAACCATATAAACAAAGTTGCAAATAGTTTTGGAATTGAGACTACAGATGTGGTTAAATTTAACAAATATATAGGTTTTAGATACAATATAAATAAACAAATAGAAATGACCATAAAATCTACGTATATAAATTATAATAACCAATCAAATAACACAAACAATAACCTTTCTTTTGACCAATTCAAAAATAAGATAGGTTGGAATAAGGGTGAAACTATCAAAAGATATTTTACACTTCAAGTGTTGGAACCCCCAACTATCTATGACAATGGGAAACCTCAACATGTTTATGATCTTAGTGTCCCTAACTATGTATCTTTTGTAGCCAACGGGATGATTGTTCATAATTGCCGCCTTTGTGGTGACGTGTTTTGTGCCACCTGTTCAGACAACTGGGAAAGTATTCCCGAATGTATAACCCATATTCCATCCTCATCTGGATTAAAAACTGAAATAGATAGAACGCAAGAAGTTCGTTTATGTGATAAATGTGACGAAAAGATTTCTCTAGTCAAGAAACTAGAGATCCTTCTCAAATCGGCACAGTCTGTTGTGATGGATATATTTGCATTCAAGGCAATCGGAGAGCAGAAAAGTGGAGAACTTACAGATTCCTTTATACAAAAGGTAAATGATATACCAGATATGGAAGATATGGGTGATACCGAGTTAATAAATTTTACCCAAAGTTTCATGAATGGTAAATTGTGGAAACAATTGGCTAACTTTTATCTCTCCAAATTTAGAGAAATACAATACAAATTGTCATATCAAGACTATACTGAATGGGAGAGAAATGCTTTATGGACCAACTATAAGCATATGAAAGGTCACGATATTTGGATGGTTCATGTGATTAAGGCTTTCATGGATGATAGGGATAGGTTAGGTGCTATTATTGATTTCTATTTTGAACCAGATAAATCAGATAGATCAGATACACCGGACTCAGATACACCGGACCAAACCGATAACCCCAAGGACCAACCAACAGATAACCCTTTCTCTGATATCAAAGTTAAAGACACAGATGCATGTTGGGAACGAATGTGTACTCGTTTATGTCAACCCGCATTGACATGGGAAAGTTCAATAATGTTATTTGATGTGATTAGAACAAAATATAAGACCTTCGATAATAGACCTGATAAAATTAGAGACAAGTTGACCATTCAAATAGTAAAGGCAGTTAATCAAGTTAATGATGATATATTGGAAAATATCATGCCATGTATTACATATCATTTAATATATGATGATCTCAATGAGATCTTGGTAAATTTTGTTATGACCAGATGTTCTAAATCTATTAAAATCACCAACCATGTTTACTGGGCATTAACTTTAGAAAAGGTTGATAATAAGAAGAGATGTGATTATTTAATTACGAGATTATTTAGGGAAATACCAACTGATATCTATGATGATATTACTAAGGTAAATAATTTTGTAACAACCATTGAAGATAATTTTCAAGGTGATACTAATCCAGAAATACCTATCAAAGATTTAGATGAAATTGGCTTGTGTGTATCTCCTACTCATCCAGATTTAGGTGAACAATTAGTTACACCAACTGTATTACCAGGAGAAAAATCTGCTAATCGTCCAGTTCCCATTGTATTAATCCATTCAGATGATATGACCAACACAAAAAACGTAGAGTTATATAAAAGAGAAGATTTAAGAACTGATATGATTGTCATGTCAATTATCCGCATCATGCATGAAATTCTTAAGGATACGATGGAAATAGATCTACATGTTGTTACATATAACATTCAACCTACCAGTAAAGATAGCGGATTTATAGGTGCAGTTAATAACTGTGATACTTTATACACCATTGAAGAAGATATGAAAATATCTCTAGCAAATTATGTTAAAAAGAACAACCCAGAAACACCAAACAAAGAATTGACTCAAAGATTTATTAGAAGTTGTGCTTTTTATAGTGTGGTAACTTTCTTATTGGGAATTGGTGATAGACATTTAGATAACATCATGTTGACTAAAAGAGGTGAAATATTCCATATTGATTATGGTTTTATTTTAGGAAAAGATCCTCGTCCTATGAAATCACCTTATATGAGAATTACAAAAGGAATGTTGGATGCTATTGGTGGATATCATTCTGATGAATATGGAGAATTTAAAGAATTATGTTATGATATATATGACACCTTAAGACGACATGTTAATACTTTCGTTTCATTACTTAGTTTATTACCAAAACAGAACATAGGAGGAACATGGACCAATCCTAAAATCTCTGATAACCGTGTTCTTAGAGAGATTGTTAAGAGATTTGCTCCTGGTGAAAATTATCAGCAAGCAAAAACAATATTACATACAAAAATAGAGAAATCTACTAACATGACCAACAGAAGTAAATATCATATTGTAGACTTCTTTCACCGACATAATAAGGAAGGAACTATTAGTAATGTATTATCATATACAGTTGGATCAACCTTAAGCGGAACTAGATATTTACTTCATGGAGTATGGAACTACGTATCCAGCTCACTTGTATGACGATTGTTCACATAATACACAAAGTAAGTGTTATATGAAAAGAATAAAATATTTGTATTTTTTTATCTAAATAAAACAAGAATGAATCCAACTTATCTAGGAATAACCAATATTTCTACTTTGAATGATGTATTAACCTATATTGAATCTTCTGAAAACAAAAACGATTTAGCAGTCTTCTTTGATTGGGATGACACTCTGGTCAATCCTGATTATGATAATATTATAGAACCAGTAGTTACAAGGAAGCTCTTTGATTATCTGAAAAAACATAAAATATTTAACGTTATAATTACAGGAAGATATCATGACATGGTATGTGACGATAAAAAAAGAAATATTTTTGATATGAAACACAATATTATCAATACTATATATCCGTCTTTGATTAAGTTAGGAATAAATGTTACCGAATATTTAAAACCTGCATATACTAATAATATTTATAAAATATATAATAAATACAACCAATGTGTTGGTGTTATGTATATGGGAATTATATTTACAGGGAAAAAGGGAGAAACCATTAAAAATTACTTCCGTCAATTGGGAATGGATAAAAAGGAGGTATTATTTGTAGATGATTATGAACCGTATCTGATAGAAACAACTTCATCTTTCCCATCCATCAAAGCCTTTCGACGGTTAGTTTCTTATGTTCCGTTGACTCAGGGTAAGTAAATAAGTAGTTAATCTGATAGTTAAATAAAAAATAAAATGAAAAATAATATAACTAATTATCAAAAAATAAATAATATTTAAATGACAAACAGATTTACAAAAGTTCCTAATGACATATTAATTTATATGGCATTGAGTTATGATTTACCTGAAATTTTATCTTTATGTAGAAGTTCACAAAGATTCAACAATATTATTTGTCTTAATCAACTTTTTTGGATGAAAAAAATAGCTAATGATTTTCCTATTTTTAGAAGTACCAAAATGTATCAAAACATACCTATGAAATATAAATTAAATAAAGTATTTGATTATAAAAGTTATTATAAATATATAATCACCAAGTTACGAAATGAAAATTATAACCAACTATTAATTGATAGCTCCAAAAATGATGATATGATTTTGGTAAAATTGGCCTTGGAAAAAGGAGCTGATATTCATGTGAATAATAATGAACCGTTAAAAGTTGCCGGTAAAAATGGTCATTTTAATATCATTAAATTTTTGGTGGAAAACGGGGCCAATGTCCAAGATGATGTTCTTGGATCAGCTATTTGGAGAGGTAATTTGGATATAGTAAAATATTTAGTTAATCATGGTGCTGATGTCCATGAACGTAATGATTTAACTCTAGCATGGGCAAGTTCAAGTGGTAATTTGAATATAGTCAAATACTTACTTGATCATGGTGTTGATATTCATGCAAATGATGATATGGCCATATCATGGGCAAGTTCACAAGGTCATTTGAATGTAGTTAAATATTTGGTATCTAGAGGAGCTAATATCCATACACCTGGTACGTTGTATCATGCTCATTTAAAAAATCAATCAGAAGTGGTAGATTACTTAATATCTCAAGGTGCTAAAAGATATAAAAAATATTTTTACTAGATGAATAGTTAATCTGATAGTTAATATGATCTTATATATCTGATCAGATAGGATACTGATAAAACACCCATCTATCTGATTATCAAAAATATCGTTTGAAGGTAAGTACCTTCAAACAGTTATATTTAATAATTAGTTAAATATATTGATAATAGATTATTATCAATATATTAATCCTATTTATCTTTTTCTGGATATTTAGACTTAATATTAAGTTCAAAGTTCAAAGATCAGAAAGAAAGAAGAAAATATTTAATGATCTCTATCAAAAATGGACTATTCACTTGACAACGCTGAATACAATTCTGCATACAATGCTACCAACAACAACACTGGTTATGGACGCTCATGGTTATGGCTCCTTCTTTTGATCATCGTAATTATCGTAATTGCATGTGTCGCTTGGGGATGTTCTAATAAGAATAAGAACAATGACAATGATAAGAAACACCACAAGTGCAATGATAAGAAAAAGAAGAAGAAGAAGAAATATTCTTCAGAAAGCTATGACAGTGATAGTGATAGCTGCAACTGATAAGTAGTTATTATTAAACTAAATAAAAACACAAAATATTATTTGTTAAATTTTAACAAATAATAGGTACTAACATTTGGTTACTCAATAGGTAACCAGTTAGGTTAATCTTAAAAAATAATTTATTTTATCTGATTATCTGAATTATTTTTTTATATATTATATATATTATAAAAATATGGATTTAATAGATGCATTAATGAATGGAAATTTAGCTAGAATTAAACAATTATTGGATAATGGTACCGATATTAATTATAAAGATATTAATGGTAATACAAGTTTGATGGTTGCATCTAATTTTAGTAATACTACCAGTTCGTTAGATACAGTCAAGTTGTTATTGGAATATGGAGCTGATGTTGATGCTAAAAATAATAGAGGTCAAACTAGTTTAATATTTGCCTCTCAATCCAGTAATGATACCAGTTCGTTAGATACAGTCAAGTTGCTATTGGATAATGGAGCTGATGTTAATGCTAAAGATAATATTAGTCAAACAAGTTTAATGAGTGCATCTAGGAATAGTAACAGTTCGTTAGATACAGTTAAGTTGTTATTGGAATATGGAGCTGATGTTAATGCTAAAGATAATAGAGATCAAACTAGTTTGATAGTTGCATCTAAATTTAGTAATGATACTAGTTCATTAGAGACGGTTAAATTCTTATTGGAATATGGGGCCGATGTATTTGATAAAAATATAAACAATAAGTATCCTTTAGATTTTTGTCCAACTGAAGAATGTAAAGAAATAATATCCAATGCTATGTGGGATAAAATGTACAAAAATGTAAAACTACAGAGTAATAAATTAAAAAATAAAAAAATAGCAAAAGATATATGGGAATTAATATTCTTACGAAACAAACAAAAAGCTTTATGTAAGGATCTTTCTAAAGAAGAGAATAAGTACATATTACAAGGTTTTGCTAATATGATGAATATTCCCATAACTGAAGAAATGAATAAAAGAAATCTATGTACTATTATATCGAAACAATTATCATGGGGAGGAAAATATGGAAAAGAGAGTGTATCATATATGAAAAGAAAAGACACAATAAATAAAATAATTAATTTTGCTAAATCATTAGGAATCAACACAACACAATCTATTAATAAAATATTAGATGATATATCATCATATGTAATATAATAATAATGTACAAAATAAAACATATGATTTATTAATCAAATACAAAAATGTATAAAAATAAATAAAAACAATTTATTTATTTTATCGGTCTGTTTGGGTTATCAGATCATACCAACTTAATTACCAAACCAACCAACCAACCTATCAACCTACCAACTACCAACCAACCTATCAACATGTCACTGCTTGGTATTTAGGGATTTTTAATTCTTTATTATTATACCTGGGTCTGAATTTGAGATTAAACGGTTTGTTCTCCTGAATAATCATATCTCTTATTTGCATAATAGTAGACATAAAATCATAATAAGCATCACGCATTAGATTGATATTGGGTCCACTTTGTGTAACAATACCACTCTTATGAACCATGAAAGTATGTCTGGTTGGTTTGTTCTTTCGACGAACATTTCTTGCTGATGCAGGTAATTCATATGGTAAATGAATGGTAACTGAATGGTCAGTTGAATTATTATATCTAGCATTGAAACCGTTACGACCGTTTATATAGTTTGCTAGGGCCCATCTATCAACACTCATCCCGAGACTGTAACTATAATTAATCATAGCCATATTTACACTATCAATTTCTAGATCATCAGTAGCAACTTTATCAATATTCTTCACACTATCAAGAAACTGACAGTACACATGATGATATGCAAAATCAGGTGCGTATTTAATATAAAAATTCATTACTCTTTCATCTATATCTTCAGGGTAATTATCAGGATATTCTTTAGGTATGGTTATACTTTTAACTCTCATAACTTTGATATGAGGTTTAGTGATAATTTTAATCTGATTACCATCTCTATCTAAGAATAAATATATAGGATTACCTTTCAAATCTGCTTCATCTGTGTTTATAAAAAAATTTACATTAAGAACTGCATGTTGTCTTATTCCTTTAGGTAAAGACAATACATATCTTTCTTTATTTTTATCACAAATAATCTGGTTTTCTGATACAATATCACCCTCATGCCATCTATCAAAAATTATTTCCTTTTCTTTTGTTCGTTTAGTACCATCTTTCTTGATAATAAAATTATCATCATCTATTTTTTCACCTTCTTCTAATTTTATTATATCCTGTGTTTCTTCATCAATAATATAGTCTTCCCCAATTGTGTTATCTTGTAACCATTGTATAACTCTATTCTGAGCTTCAGGGTCTTTATTTATATAATCAAGATCCTGTTGTAAACTTAGCATATGATCAATAATATGTTGAGCAGTTTCCCTTGCTAAACCTTCTGAATCAGGACCGCACATCTGTATTATGTTTCCTGATAATTTAGCATTTATGTTTTTCTTAGAAGTACATATGTCAATAGTTATAGAATTTAAAAATGAACGCTTAGTTTTTGATTTAACAATCCCACGGGTAATATCTCTATATTTGGCCGAAAGAAGTGCTCCTGGGATACCACAATAAGGAATTTTATATTTCTTGGTTGGCCGGATTGGAGGAGGAAGATCTAATCTAGTAATATCTAATAAGGGGAAAGCATTTTCAATAAATGCACTACCTTTCATTTTGACTATCACTGTCATAGTGGTAACCTTTAAGCAATCAAAATCAACAATTGACATTTTACTTAAAGGAGATTTTTCTTTTTGGTATTTAACAAATATAAAGTTTTAATCAATAAGTATTGTTCAGATCAAGTTTGGATTGGTTTGGATTGGATCAAGTTTGGATAGATCAAGTTTGGATAGATCAAGTTTGTTTGGATCTATTAAGTTTGGATGGTTTTTGGTGGATTGGATTGTCTAAATATCCGATAAAAGTTAAAATGTAGATATATTTTGATAGTACAATACTATCAAAATATATGTTAAATTTCTAATTATTATCGTTTGAAGGTACTTACCTTCAAACGTTCTTTTTGTTAGTTAATAGATAGTAAAATATATGAGTATTTAGAATTAACCTTCAGAGATTTTTAGTAAATCTATTTTTTTATAAATTTTCGAGGTATTTAATAACATCCAAATGACCATATATACTTGCCAATCTTAGAGCAGCATCATCTTGTGCATGAATATTAGCACCAGCACTTATTAGGTACTTAACAACCTCAATATGACCATTTTGACTTGAATGTATCAGAGCATAATCAGAGCCTACATGAATATTAGCACCAGCATTTATTAGGTATTTGACTATATCCAAATGACCATTTTCACTTGCCCATCTTAGAGCATAATCATTTGCTGCATAAATAATAGCACCTTCCTTAAGAGATATTATTACATGATCAAGTTTCCCGTCTCTGGATCCAGTTATAAGATATTTATTGGCATTGGTACTGTTTATTTTTCTTAGATCTTTAATATAATATTCAGACCAGGTACGGTCAGTTCCTTTGTTGGCTCTCAGAACATCCCCTCCAACATATCCAAATCTTAAAAACACCCTATTCATCCAAAAAACCTGGTCATTACATAGCGATTGGGCTTTCTGATTTACTTGACACACATTTACCAAGTCCTCATCCTTAAGTTTATTAAGTATCTTCCTATCAACATCTTTATTTCCAGTTAACATAGTTTTTTGTTTTCATATAATTATTAATTATTATTTATAAATAAACAACTTTGTATTTTAATGTCTGATAGTGTAACATCAAGGAACAGCTCGAGTGATGATTATCCAATAGTTCACAATACCTATGATAACCCGCAAATAGGGGAACTAGAATCCCTAATACAAATTTTACAATACAAAATAGAAACAGAAGACTCTTATATAAAGTGTATAAAATATCCGAATTTGCTTATGTCTTCATTGATAGAACTAAACCAGTTGGTCGGAATGGATCGTTTAAAAGATTCGATTGCTCTTCAGGTTATGAGATTGATAGATGGAGTCAATAATGGGGAGAAAAGTAGCAGAATGTTAAATACCATTCTATACGGTCCTCCTGGAGTCGGTAAAACTAAGGTAGGTATAATTCTAGCTAAGATATGGTGTTCATTAGGATATTTAAAGAAGCCCAAAAATAGAGGTAAAAATGTTCCAACCAACACCACCGCCGGCATTCCAGGAACTACAACTACTATTAATACCCAACAAGATTCCAATCCATTTATGTTCATTATAATACTTGTATTGTTTTATGGTTTTGCTTATATTATGTCTGGTATTTCCTATGTATATAAAACTGTTGGTATGATGTGGTTATTATCCATTATAATTCTAACTGCTGTAATTGTTTTATTTTTATATTGGAATAATAAGACATATACTTACATAACAAATATTGTAAAGGCTCCAGAAACTAACCAAAC
>SDBT01017884.1_pt1 | contig 11171 bp, 10 predicted proteins | sample 2277101 | NCBI WGS metagenome assembly SDBT01 (sample SAMN10404973, study PRJNA504765) | marine sediment metagenome | isolation source: marine sediment core GS10_PC15, 103 cmbsf | place: Arctic Ocean: Southern Knipovich Ridge | collected 2010 | reverse complement strand
GCTTGGTTGACGGTTATTGACTTTGGCAAGACCTACAAATCCTCTGTTGGCCTAGAATCCGAAGGTCCTGAGGATTTGGTCAGCGCTTTTGATCGCTGCCTTGTAGAAATTCTAACCAATTTGGAAGAGGACCGTGCTGAGAGATTGCTGTGAACCTGGCAAGAAATACTATAGCTGAACCTGTCACAGCTTTACCAGAGAGCTTACATAATGATGGACGCTTTTGAGAGGGGTTATTATCAATTAGGAGACCCAAGAGATGAAAAATGTGGCTATACTTGTATGTGCATTGATTACGGCTTTGGTCGTTGGGAGCTGTCAGCGAGATGACCGTAGCACAACTGTTGTTGCTGTCGAGCCTTCTTTGGCGCCAACCTCCCCAACGCTAACACTTTCGAGGAGTCAACTTATATTTCTGGACTGGAATGGACAGCAGTCTTCAAGGGCTAAGGTCGTCAACAAGAGAATTGTCGGCGACTCGGCCGTAGAAATCGACATCCACTTTCCGAGCAACAGACCGGGCAATCGTTCGATAGACTATGTCTCTTCGGGGGCAGGTGGCCGAGGATCGCTGGTCGGCCTTGACGTACGTGAATACAAGGCCTTCGCTTTGAGGTTCACCCTCGTTTCCATAGACGGAGCGACTGGTTCGGATATGACTCGCGAATTGGCTGTTGGCGCTGTAATCGGTCCAACAGCCGAGGGCAAGCTTTCCGGTTATACACCCATAATACTTGGCGGTGCCGCGGGGCGAGCAACTGCGGTTTCGACAACACCTGTTGGTACAGATCGCATTTACGAAATTGGCATCCACGCCCATATGATCAAGCCTGAGGACTGGAATCCGTCAGGCAGTATGGTGACGATCCGAGTGGAGCCCGTGCAGAATGCTACGATACCTGCATGGCCGTAATCCATGAGCGTTCAGGGAATAGAGTCCCGTTGTTGAGTTAGTCACGACTTTGCCAGAGAGCTATATTAGATGATAACACCAGATTTCGAAATCATTAATGCAAAAAATATCATTATGGCAAAGCCAAGTGGCGATATCGATCTGGAAGGATAAGAACCGAGGTAATCCAAGAAATGAAGCTGATAAATTTTGAAAAGATATTAGAGAATAAGTACAACCATCTTTTGATTGGCGAAATCCTTATCATGTTGGCATTTCCTGTTGTAGAAGGCCTCAAAGTCGAGTTCCCTGTTCTCGGCTGCTTTTTTCTTATAGTCATGATACCGGCGTTACATGTTGTATTGTCATATAGAGCATTTGTATCTTTGATGTCCTTGGGAGTATGTGTTGTCCTGTTGCGTATATTGGCCTATTTCAATGTGTTCCCAAGTGAAATCGAGAGAGCTATCACTATGCTCACTGATACTTTCATTGTGTTTTTTCTTCTGTTCACAATCACTTTATTAATCAAGAGAATATCGTCCAGAAAAATCATAACCTCGGACACTATTAAAGGTGGAGTTAGTGTATATTTACTCATAGGAATACTTTGGACTTTTCTATATAAGATTGCTCTTGGATTCAATCCCAATGCTTATTCCCATATCACCGATGAAATGGTGGACTGTTTCTACTACAGTTTCGCGACTCTTACGACACTGGGGCCTGGCGATATTTCCCCTGTAACGATTAGCGCAAAGTTTTTGGCAATCATGGAAGCATTTGTCGGGCAAATATATCTTGCAATATTTATTGCTCAGCTGATGGGACTTCATCTTGGCAAGAAGCTAAGGGAGATAGAATGACGCTGGAACCAGATATTATCAGAGACGTGGTCAAGGCATCAGACCACTGTCTGAAGAAGATTCTAAGCCATTTGGAAAACGATTTAGAGAAGAATATTTGATTGTCTAAATATATCTTCAGCTACTTCGTGAATAGAGGATTAATAAGGTAGTCATTTATTGAAGAAGTCAGAGCGTTTCTACACCCGGGTGCCGTAGAATATTAGTGAGGATAACATGACCAATCAGAGGCAAGATATTCACCCAATTAGGTTTTTTGTTAGCTCGAAGTGTCGGGTAATTCTCTCCTGTCTGTTAACAACGGCCTTGGCAACTGGCTGCATCTCTTCTGAACAAACCATAAAGGACGTTAGTCTGGAAGAACCAAGAAGCACGGGTGGGATTATGATCAGGGATCCTAAAGATGATACGCTGGAGCAATTAGTTGAGAAGCTTCAGAGCGCTAGGGAGAACCGGGATCATAACCCACCGGCTGACCAGAATACTTCAAATACGATAATAGAAGTTGATTTGAAATCCGTTCAAAGATCTGCTGACTTGGAGTCTGTAGAACATCACTCATGGGCAACTGGTATGGGATACTTGGTGAATCTGCCGCGTTTGAGTAGAATAGAGCTGTCAGAACTTGCCAATGATTTGGCACTTAGTTTGCGAACTGGCTATGGCTATGAAAATGCCGTCCCACACATTGCTGCAGCAACTCCACTGTTGCCAGAGGGGGTAGTAGGCGACCGCCTCCTTGCCAGGGAGTCAGAAGATGGGTACAGGGTCCTTAGATTTGGCTACTGGCAGTACAAATCTCGTGGCCCAAGATTTTGCATTTATGGGGCAATCGTAAGAGATGATGACGATTTAGCCCAAAACCCTGATACACCTGCTGCGAAGAGTCTGCTTGAACAGAGCCTAACAACGATTGAGGAACTTCACAAGAGCCTGACAGCAGTTGACTTGGAAAGCAAGATAATTCAGCTCAGCTACATCGACATTGCGGGAGCAATAGCCGCCCTCAGAGGGTTTGGAATCGAAACGATAGACTCGGGAGGAACGATGCCGCAAGATATAGAATTCAAACGATTGCCGCTTGTAGTTGCACTTCCATCACCACCTCCTGAAAGCACGGGTTTGGTTGGCAAGAGCGAATTTGGCAAAAGTCAGTTTGGCACAACAGTCGCACCTGCTGTTTCCGAGGATTTGAAGGCAGAGATGATTGCTACGCCAACAACAAGGCTGGTGGTACTTTTCCATCCCGCCCATCCCGAACAATTCGGCCGTGTGCAGCAGTTGATAGACGAAGCTATCGATAGACCTGCACGTCAGATATACATTGAAAGCATGATAATCGAGATCACTGAAGGCGGACTCAAACAGTTGGGTGTCGAATGGGAATTTCAGGATGGAAAGTTCAATATAGCTGGTGGTTCGCTGAGCACAAATCTCCAAGAGTCACTTGCAGACATCGGCGAGACTATCTTCTTGACGGGTGACAGTTCCCAGGATCTGTCAAGCGAATGGCTCTTTAACATTCGAGCTTTACTGGTTGATGGCCAAGCAAAGATATTGTCAAGGCCAAGTGTTCTGGCATTGAATAATCGCCAGGATACCATCAGGATTGGAGAAGATATTCCGATCGCCACTAGTCAGGAGGGACTCAGCGGGAACTCAAGTAAGATATCTTTTGATTTCAATTACGTTCCACTGGGGATTCTTCTGAACATTCGTCCGCGTGCCAGTGCGGACGGACGGGAGATTTCCATGATGATAGATATAACCGTCTCGGCAAGGAAACCGGAAAGTGACTTGGAAATCCGTGACGAAGACGGAAAACTCCTGGCATCGGCGCCTACTGTGACTACAAGACGCGTGCAGACCTATGCCCGTATCCAGAACAATACACCTTTTATCATCGGTGGCCTGGTGAGCCGTAATGATATCAGAGTTTATGAGAAAGTACCATTTCTGGGTGACCTCCCTGTAATTGGCGCTCTGTTCCGCTCTGAGAGCAGTAGACAGGTTCGAAATGAAGTGATCATTGTCCTGACTCCTTATGTCTTGCCGGAAAAGCTACACCTTTCCCGGGCTTTGCCCAAAGCAGGAGAGTATTTCGATGACAGGGACTCAGAACTGTTCCGCGAAAGCTGTCGCATACAATCTGAAGATATTACTGATGTGCGCTTTCTATATCGCAACAAGCGCTTTGAACGCTACCGCAAACTCGCTTTAGAAGCGATCCGGCAGGACTTCAGGCTTGCCGAAGAAGAGCCGTTCTATTCGTTTGCAGAAGACCGGTTACCAGGTGAAAGGGTGCTCGTGAATCGTATCATCTACAACACCGCGAACAGATTGGGATTGGGCTCGGCTGTTAACGAGGATCTGATTTTCTTACTTACAGATCATGATTCTGGAGGATACGATGCTGACTATCTCGATATGATTCTCACCAAGCTGGGAGGAGGTGCAGATTCTTCCAGTTTCTTTACCAACCATCCTAACAAAGCCCTGGCGATATCGTTCGCTGACCTCTACGAGACAACCGGTGGACAGAGCCTGATCAGTGACCCGATACCCAGGCTGAGTGTTGTTGACTGTGCGGACCGCAAGGCCTGGGCTCGCTTGTTATGGGAATTGAACCAGCCGGGTGAGGATGGCCCCCAGAGATACACCGTGTTGATACATCAAGAGGAGGATGTTCTGCGATTACAGCAAGCCATTTTGACTAAGCACATTCTTGAACTAAACGGCGGTGGCGGACCTGAAGCTAGTCTCCTAAAATTCATACCCGGCCGAATCATAGAAATCCCTGATATCAAGCCGGAAGCAGCCCACGTTATCGATGCAGATGTGGCACGTTACTTTTTCCACTCGTCCAAACATTTTTATGCAGCTACATTACAAGAAATTGAATCAACATTGAGTGAACTGAATCAAGAATTCCATCGGCCAGAGTTACAGTATCTTCTCGGGAACAAGAGACAGACAGCTCTCGAATAGATCAGTACATTGAGAACTTGAGATAGATTTGGAAGTCTAATGACAGTAGGTGTCTTACCAGTGTTATTAAATCGTACATATGGGAAATTCCGGTCCTAATGAAAGGAGAAACTTATGGTTAGCTTAAAGAGATTCATCTGGTTGGGAATTGTAGTTTCGTTATCACTAGCTCTGTCATCCTGCGTCAAATTCCTCAAGTTGGCTGAGGAAGTGGAACGAATTGAAGGTTCCTATTATCTGAGATGCCAGATGAGTTCGGAGTCGAAGACAAATAAGAACGTATTGGTATTTGTCTGGGAGAAGGATGATACAGGTATAGTAACCGTTACTGATGTAGGTCGTCTGCGACCCGGTGGATCATTGGCGCTTATGGTGGCGCCAGGCGATCATTACTATGTTGGCGCTCTGGAGGACGCTAATGGTAACGAGTATTACGATCCCGGAGAGCGGGCTTGGTTCTATGGCGATCCCAGCCCAGTGCCTTTTACAAACGGGAAGAGCGATATCCTTGAGATAGATCTTTCTGAGAGAATCACATTTTCGGAGGAAGACCGCCTCGCCTTTTCGCAGGCAAGAGCTGGGCGCAGTTACCTGGCGCTTAAGAGTGGTGGTCAAGTCCCGTTAGTCATAGGTGAAATTGCGGACCTTGACGATCCGAAGTTTTCTGCGGAGATGGGTGACAAGGGCCTATGGGAGCCGGTTACTTTTCTGAATGAAACTGGAGCCGGGGTTTATTTCTTATCCGAATATGATCCCGACAAAATCCCAGTTCTGTTCGTGCACGGGGCAGGTGGATCACCACGAAATTGGAAATACATATTTGAGAAGCTGGATAATCGCCAGTATCAAAAGTGGTTCTATCATTATCCCAGTGGATTACGCATAGAGAGAATATCTGGCATATTGAACCACATTATCCAAGTCCTCCATAGAAAGTATCGGTTCTCTGAGATGAACGTTGTTGCCCACAGTATGGGAGGGCTGGTGTCACGATCGTTCATCCTCAAAAATCACATTGAGACAGCTAATGGCTACATCACGAAATTTGTGTCGATATCAACTCCCTGGAATGGACACGAAGCTGCTGCTCTTGGCGTAAAGTATGCCCCATCTGTTATCCCGTCCTGGATTGATATGCAAGTCAACAGTCCTTTCATTAACGATCTCTTTGAGAAGAGGCTAAGCGATAAGGTTGATTACTACCTTCTGTTCGGATTTCACGGAAAGAACGCTAAGTGGCTGCCCTTCAGCAATGATAGTACAGTGAGCTTGGCGAGCCAACTTGACCCTCGGGCGCAACGGGAGGCGAAGGTGCGTTTTGGATTTGACAGAGATCATACAGGGATTCTTGTCGATGGCGATGTCGTAGAGACACTTGAGAGCATCCTGAATGGTGATATGTGACTGCCAGGGTGGCATAGTAAGACACACAAGGAGCACCAGAATTCTATCAGCACTGTTATCAGCTTGCCGTTCAGCAACTCTCACGAGTAACTGACATAGAGAAAGCCTTCTGCAAAAATACTGTTTATCAAAAGGGCTTGTGGAAGAAGGAAATTGTCTGTAAAATTCAGTCACATACGCAAGCGGTTGCATGTGACTCTGCATAAGTGGACATTGGATGAAACATGGCTAGAAACAGTAGACAATCTGATGCTGAGAATGTCAATTACAGACAGGAAAAGCAAGAATTAGAAGAACGCATACAGTTCGAGAAGCTTCTTTGCACTCTTTCTGATACATTCGTCAATTTGCCTTCGGATGCAATAGACAAAGGAATTGAGCATGGGCTTGAGCTTATTGTGAGATTTCTCGGAGCAGATCGTGGGGTGGTATTTCAATTCTCAGAGGATGGGAGAACCCTTAAAGTAACTTATTCTTATATAGCTCCTGGTGGTAAGCCATTGCCGTCGACAACTATAACCGAAGATCAACGTCACCTCTGGTATACGGAAACACTCAGGAATGGGGAAATGGTGGTTTTGGAGAATCTTCCGGATGATTTACCAAAGGAAGCCGTGATCGAGAAGCGATTTTGTATTGAACAAGGTCTTAAATCGCATATTTGTATTCCGCTATCAATGGGGAAGGCTTTGCCTAAAGGTGCGATAGGATTCGGCTATATGCACGGCAAACGGACCTGGCCAATGCAATGGCTTCAACGAGTCCGGTTTGTTGGACACACCTTAACTTTTGCATTAATGCGCAAGCAAACAGAAAAAAAACTTCATGAAGCATTGGCTGAAATAAAGGAACTGAAAAAATGCCTTGAAGCGGAAATTGTGGAAGAAATCAAGGTAGAATACAACTACGGAGAGATTCTGGGTCATAGCAACGCCATTAAGGCTATCATGAGTCAAGTGGAACAAGTTGCACCTACAGATTCTACGGTTCTAATCCAAGGCGAAACAGGCACGGGGAAAGAACTTCTGGCCCGGGCGATCCATAGGTTGAGTCCTCGCAAAGAGAAAACAATGGTAAAAATCAACTGTGCAGCTATACCTCCGACATTGATAGAGAGTGAACTGTTCGGCCGTGAGAAAGGGGCTTACACCGGAGCTTTGGCAAAACAGATTGGGCGATTTGAACTTGCTAACGGCAGCACGATTTTCCTGGATGAGATAGGTGAGCTTTCCGGTGAGCTTCAGGCAAAACTCCTTCACGTATTAGAGAACGGCCAGTTCGAACGCTTAGGCAATCCGGAAACTATTAAAGTAGATATTCGAGTTGTTGCTGCTACCAATAAGGATCTTTCTACTGCTGTACAAAACGGTGACTTCAGAAAGGACCTGTATTACCGTTTGAATGTTTTCCCCATTGAAGTACCGCCGCTACGTCAGCGACAAGAGGATATTCCAATACTGGTCTGGTCGTTCGTACAGGAATTCTCGGACAAAATGGGCAAGAAAATTAAGATGATACCAAGCAAGGCTATGGAACAGTTGCAAAGTTATGCATGGCCTGGAAATGTGAGGGAGTTAAGAAACGTAATAGAACGCGCAATGATTCTTGCTAAAGGGACATCATTACACGTCGACATACCACAATCTATCGATTCGGTACATCAGCAAAACATGGGACTCGAAGAATTCGAGAAAAATCACATCATTGATATACTTTCAACGACTGGTTGGAAGGTGAGGGGTAAAAATGGTGCGGCGGAACTTCTGCGACTAAAACCATCAACCTTAGAGTCTAAGATGCAGAAGCTGGGAATTAAGCGTCCTTAGAGCGTCTAAGTAAATCCCCGATATTTCAGGTTGCCCACGATATATCAGGTGAAAGCGACCTGTTCATTTCAAACTATCAAATCATATCCATTGATATAAATCTATATTCCCCAGGATGTTACAACTTTCTTGAGGTGTGCTGTTTTTCTTGGCACGCATTTTGTTAAAGAACAAGTGGAAAGTTAATCCGGCTTTGGTAGTGAGGTGACGTGAGAAGGGTGATGTTTTTTCTGTCAACTAACGGGCTTTTAAGGAGATCACGAAATGGCAAATACACATCGCAACGCTAAGACATGGGCTTTGGCTGGTCTTTTCAAACGGATCAACCTTGGAGAAGATCTAAAGCTGCTTCGCAGTGAGGCCAGCCAGCTTGCAAAGAATATAGATCCCAACGATATTGCCGGAGCTGAGCAAACCCTTATTAATGAAGGCTATCCTTGCCGAGTTGTGCAGCAACTTTCTGCAACTTTCATTCTTATTGGGCTGCACAAAAGGAGGCAAAACAATTCAGAGGGCAACTTGCCCGATGACCACATTCTACGGAAGATGATGGCCGAGCATGACCTCGTTCGGTGTTATTTGGCCGATTTGAACAGTGTTGCAGTAACTATTCGGTGTCTTAACTGTCTTACTGATGTTAGTTCAGAATTTCGCAATCTTTGCCAGATCATCAGACATTTGAGCATCATGACAGAACACATTGAGCGAGAAGAATATATCATCTTCCCATGCTTAACGAAGTTAGGCTGGATGGGCCTATGCCGGACTGCGCAAGCCGAACATGCTAAAATCAGAATCGATATTGGCAATCTTGTCGCGCTGGTAACATCTTTCAACGAGATCAGTCTTGAGGATTTTAAGGCTTGGCTTATTACGATTGTCCAGCGATTGTCCCCGATAATGCTGGAACATCTTTCTTACGAAGACGAACTCCTTTGTCCCATCTCCCTGGTAGTTATTGATGATGTAAAAGCCTGGAAGTCGATAAAGGCGCTTTGCGATGAGATAGGATATTGAGGTCATCATGTGTAATCGCGGCCGAACACTTATAAACTTTGTCAGGAATAGTAAAACAATTCAAGAGGTATATAGTATGAAAGCCACAAATGTAAAACCGAACGTGTCTCTTGTAGCCGGTTACCAAGAAGTTGCTCAAGAAATGCTGGAACTATTCATCAGTAATGTCCAGAAGACGATAGATGTAAGCGGTCGTTTTTGCACAGCGATATCAAGATACACTCCAAGGATTTTTTTTGAGCTGCTTGGTTCTGATTTAAGATCGAAATATCTGCCATGGGATCGAATACACTTGTTCTGTGTGGATGAATGCTGTAGCTCATATGATCCGGGCAACAACAACTACATCCTGGCAACGAAGAGTCTTGCCCAAAAAGTTGACATACCTTCAGAAAATGTACACCGCATTTGTTCCAAGTGCAGCAAATGTGAGCATACAGCCACAATATATGAACAGACTTTATGTAACGTGATCGGGCACAAGGAGAATGAAGTGCCTAAATTCGATCTAATTTTGCTCAGAATGGCGCCGGATGGACACATCGCATCATTATTCCCCGACACATACACCTTTTTTGAATCCCAAAAGCTGGCACAGGTTACTTATTTTATGGATGCCAGGCGCACGCGAATTACATTGACTCATCCTGTGCTATATGCGGCTTCTCATATTACGGTTTTGGTCTCTGGAGGTGATAAGGCTGAAATTTTAAGTGAGATATTCAAACGTGAACCTAATATAGCTCAATACCCCATTCACGCCCTTTGGCCCGTTCTCGACAAGGTAACATGGTTGGTTGATCGCGATGCAGCGAAGTATTTATTGTCGCCCCATTGTATCGAAATGAACTGGCGTAATATTGCTTTTACTAAGGAATGCGCGTAAAGGAGTCATAAAAATGATTAGGTGGACAACTCCCCCAAGATGGAAACGTGTCGTCGTAGATATTGATACTCAAAGGTGTTTTTTTCCGGATAACGGCAATGCTCATATTCATAACAATGAGACCGTTCTTGCAAATATACGAAGAGTAATGGCCTGGACACGGTTAAAACATATCTATGTGGTCTCAACAAAACAGGTTCCTGTCTGTTACTTTGATTTCCGAGGAGGTGACACTAATGGCTTGGAGAAAATCAGTTATACCCTTCGCAACAGGCGTATTCAGTTCGATGCCACTGATTGTACCGATCTGCCGATTGAGATTTTAGAACAATATGACCAGGTTATATTATGCAAACGATGTATTGATCCATTTGAGGAGCCACGAGTTGACAGAATGTTAACTGAATTGGAAGCTGATGAGTTTATATTAATAGGCTCACTTGTAGAAAGTGCAATAAAGGCCACCGCACTTGGCCTCCTGGCCAGGCGGAAAAACGTGAGAGTATTGGTTGATGCAGCTTGTTCAGGCAACAAGGCCGCAGCTAAGATCGCACTGCAACAGATAAGAGCAAAAGGTGCAAAACTCCTCGACACTCAAACACTTTTGGGCTCTTCCGCTCTGCACTTGGCGAGAAAACAGTCGTACCACAATTTTTAACCGGAAAAGACAAATTCAAAAGCGATTAGAATCCTTGACATCACGGGGACGTTATTGGTCTACTTCACTGTTTTCCCAAGTGAAATCGAGAGAGCCATCACTATGCTCACTGACACTTTCATTGTGTTTTTTCTTCTGTTCACAATCACATTGTTAATCAAGAGAATATCGTCCAGAAAAGTCATAACCTCGGACACTATTAAAGGTGGAGTTAGTGCCATGATAACTCCTCCTATAAAAGAATTTCAGGTTCTATTACTTCGGCGTCAACTTTTCTTTAGTCCGCTGATAATTCTGGTTCTGCCATAGTACAATCAAAGAGATACTTGACATTGTTTAGTGCCCTCGAGATTTCCAGCTGGGACCGAACGCAATGTCAGTTTTACAGTGCCAGCTGGTTTGTTAATCGAAATCTTCTCAATACATCGCCGCAGGGCGACTAGCTTTTCCTGGGGCAGACCCTCGCCGAGTACGAATTCGAGACCAGCTAAGAATTTCATCGAATCCGACACTATACTGTTGATCTCATCTTGCGAAAAAGAAAGCTGATCGAGTTCTTCGAGTCTGTCTTCGAGTTGCTGCTTCTGTTGTTTCAGCTCGTTCAGTCGCTGGTCCACGAACTCGCGGTTGGCTG
>SDBT01017882.1_pt1 | contig 11171 bp, 9 predicted proteins | sample 2277101 | NCBI WGS metagenome assembly SDBT01 (sample SAMN10404973, study PRJNA504765) | marine sediment metagenome | isolation source: marine sediment core GS10_PC15, 103 cmbsf | place: Arctic Ocean: Southern Knipovich Ridge | collected 2010 | reverse complement strand
GGAGCAGAACGGCGACAGAAAGTCTCGCATCCCTAAGTTCCTGGTCTGTTATTAGGTTCTGCGTTTCGGTATAGTCAGGCTGAATCGCTATGATACTCTCGTTCGTTAGTTGCATATAAAGGCCTCGGGACGCTACCGTCCGTGAGACGCTCCCCTGCACACGGATTTAAATGTCCTGGAATATATTGATTTCATCGCCCTGTCCCGGGCGCTTACTGGGAACAAAAAAAAGGAACGGATCGATTACGTGATCTCCGAGTGCGGCCTGGAGGGGGTGGTCTACCAGAGCATTGGCACACTTTCCAAGGGATACAGGCAGAGGACCTGCCTGGCCCAGGCGATTGTACACGACCCGGAGATCCTGATTCTCGATGAGCCTACTTCCGGTCTCGATCCGAACCAGATCATTGAAATCAGGGACCTGATCAAACGCCTGGGGCAGGAGAAAACAGTCATTCTCTCCACCCATATCCTACAGGAAGTGGAGGCGACTTGCGGGGAAGTACTCATTTTGAACGAAGGTAAGATCGTGGCCAAAGGAACAACGGAGGAGATAGGCCGGGAGATGCAGGGCGACACCCTGCTCAATCTGACCCTGAAGGCCCCGGAAAGGCCGGCAGCCCTGGAAACGGTGGCCGGTGTACAGAAGCTGCTCGATTGCCGGCCTCTCGGACAACAACGATTCCAGATTCGGGTCTCTGTCGATCCCCAGGAAGACCCAGAGGAGAAGGTTTTCGATTGGGCGGTTGCCAGGGGATACAAAATCCTGGCCATGGTACCCCAGCGTTTGAGCCTGGAGGATATTTTTATCAAGCTCACCCGGGAGGACAACTGATGAGACAGAGTATTGTTCCGATTCTGAAAAAAGAGCTCAAGTCGTACTTCAACTCTCCCATCGCCTATATCGTAGTAATTACCTTCCTGGTTTTTTCAAGCGTATGGGTCTTTTACCTTAATCAGTTCTTTGCCGCCAACCGGGCCACTCTCCGGGTCTTTTTCGGGATTATACCGGTTATTTTTATCATCATCATGCCCGCTCTTACCATGCGCAGTTGGGCGGAAGAGAGAAAGCTGGGGACCTTGGAAGTGTTGATGACACTTCCGTACCGGGAGGGTACCGTGGTCCTGGGGAAGTTTCTGGCAGCTTTGACCCTTCTCATCATAATGATGGCCCTGACCCTGCCCCTGCCGATCATGCTGGCGCGTTTCGGTCACTTCGATTGGGGCGAAATCTTGGGCCAGTACCTCGGCGTGCTGCTCATCGGAGCAGCGGGACTATCTGTCGGCCTTTTCGTGTCGGGACTGGCAACAAACCAGATTAGCGCCTTCATAATCGGTCTTTTCGTACTGCTGATGATGACCCTCGTTTCCCAGGTAAACAATGTTTTAACACTTCCTCCCTGGGCTGCAGGTGTATTCAACTACTTCTCGCTCTCCTATCATTTCAACAGTTTTCAGAAGGGATTGATCGACAGCCGGGATTTGGCTTTTTACCTGCTGGTGATATCTACCTTTCTCTACCTGAATACTAAAACACTGGTTTTCAACAAGTGGTCTTGAGGGTAAAATCATGAAAAAGAAAAGAGAGATTTTTATCTTCGTACTCAGCCTGGCTGTCATCATTTTTCTTGGTCTTAACGCTAACCGCTTCTTTTTTCGAATCGATATGACTGAGAACAAAGCCTTTACGATTTCCAGGGTTTCGAAAGGTCTCTTTCAGGAGATACCCGACCGGGTTTTCATCACTTACTACATCTCGGACCGGTTGAGATCGCTTTACACGTTTCCCGATCAGGTCGGCGATCTGCTGCATGAATATAGTGCCTTTTCCCGGGGCAGGATCAAAGTCGAAATAGTCGATCCCCTGAAAGCGGGTGTCATCAGCGATGTAGAAGCCCTCGGCATCTATCCACAGCAGATCGAAGTGGTCGACAAAAATGAAATGAGTTATGCCCAGGTCTATTCCGGAATTGTGATCAACTACCTTGACCGTTACGAAACCATTCCTTTTGCCTTTCGAGTAGAAACCCTGGAATACGACTTAAGCTCCCGGATCCGCCAGGTAGTTAGTGATTCGGAGCGGGTCGTCGGGTTGCTGAGCGGTGATCGCAGCCGGCAACCGGCCCAGGATTTTGGGACCTTGATGCAGGTCCTGTCCGGAGATTTCCTGGTTCGGGAAATAGAGCCCGGCCAGGATATCCCGGATGAGGTCTCTGTGCTCTTTGTGTTGGGGAGCTACGACCTGGATGCTTTCGATCTGTTTCCGGTCGACCAGTTCATCATGCGCGGCGGACGAGCACTGTTTGCTGTAGAAGGGGTGAAAATCGACCTTATGCGGGGGATGACGGCCAGCGCACTGGAAGAAGCCCCCCTTCTGCAGATGTTGGCTCACTATGGGGTCGAGGTTAAGCGGTCTCTCGTTTTAGACCGATACTGTCAGAATTTTCGAATACCCAGGCAATTTGGCGGCCAGACTATGTGGCAGATTCTCGATGCGTATCCTCATTGGATCACCGTGGCCGAGCAATTTGTATCCAGAGAAAACCCCGTTACGGCCCGTTTTTCCGGCCTGGACCTGTATTGGGCCAGTCCGCTCGAGCTGCAGGAGCGGGATTCTGTCCAGGCTCAGGTGCTGGTGCAGACCACGCCGGAGGCCTGGATCATGGAGGCACCCTTCGAAACCACCCCGGACCGGGTGAGCATGCTTCGCTTCCTCGATCATGACAGCCAGGATCAGTACATTCTGGCTGCCGCTTTGGACGGCAGGCTGTCGAGCTATTTCCAGGAGATTCCTGAACGGGAAGGCGAACAGCGGAACTGGACGGAAATTCTACCAAGAAGCTCCGATTCCAGGATTATCGTCATTGGTGATGCAGATTTTGCCAGTCAGCTCTATCAATATACTAATGCCGCCTACAACCTGGAATTCATGGCCAACAGCGCCGAATGGCTCAGTAACTCGGAGGACCTCCTGGAGATAAAAACGAGAGTTATTCGAGATCGTCGACTCAACAGGATACAAGATCCTGGAGAACGTCTGCGTGCCGCTGTGTTTGCTCAGGGGATTAACCTGGTTTTAATTCCACTGCTCGTTATTGTTTTTGGAATCACCCGGCATCTTCTCAGGCGGAAGAAACAGCAGGCGGAGCAGGAGGGGTGACATGATCGAAATGCAATTTAAACAAAAAGCATTTGTTTTAACCGCAGCACTCATCGTCCTGATCGGAGTCTATGTTTTGGGGTCCATATTTTCTCCGGCCAATGTGCGCCGGCGGGAGACCAGCAAGCCTCTGTACGCGTCGATTAAGGCAAGCATTGTCGAGGATATCACCATTAAGACTCAGGAAAAAGCAGTTAACCTGGCTAAAGACGGAGAGAACTGGACCGTGGCTATCGATGGTTTTTTCTTCCCTGCATCGGTTTCCCGTATTGAGAACCTGCTCGATCAGCTGATTTCACTGAAAAGCACCAAAGCAGTCACTGAAAATCCCGACACCTGGCAGAGCTTCGAGCTCTCCGGCCCAACGGCACAGCGGATAACCCTGCTCGACGCCGGGGGTAATACGATTCTCGATCTCCTGGTGGGAAAGAGCGACCCCGGCGGGCGAGGTAACTATGTACGCAAAGAAGCGGGCAATATGGTCATACTGACCGACCGGTCGATGAGCTTCTACCTGAATGCCGATGCTTCCTTCTGGTCACATCTACGGCTATTCCCTCAAGACCTGGAGGGACGGGATATTATGCGCATTACCCTGGAGATGGACGAAAGGCACTACACCTTGCTCCAGGAGCAGCGGGAAGGAAGGGTAAGCTGGATTTATGAAGGAAACGATGAGCTCAAGCTGTCGGATGCCGGGGTCGACAATCTGGCCAATAGTCTGGCCGGTTTTGAAGGAACAGAGTTCCTGCCACCCGACCGGGAGCTAAGTTCCTCCACCCTTGCTGAAATCACTTTTGTGACCATCGAAAACGATGAGTACACACTCACAGTAGGCGAGAAGGCAGAGGAAGAAGATCGATACCCCGTTTCACTGAAGCGGTCGGACTACAGGTATCTTGCCGCGGAATGGCGGATAAACAGTATTTTAAAATCCCTGGAAGACCTGCTGGAAAAGCCTTAAGCCTTGGGTGAGATGATTTTTCGGAACTTGTCCGGGTCCGCACGAAAAGCCGCAATCTGGGCGCCTCCATCCTTTTGAGCCTTTTTCAGGGAATTCTTGGCTTCGATTAAAAGACGTTTTCCATTGATTAAACGGCCGCTCCGTGCACTTAAGCCGATAGAAATGCTGACTCCCGGCTGGGTCCACTTGGAATTGAATCGTTTACGGAACTCTATCGTGGCTTTTAGGGCCTGATCCAAGTCGCGATCGGGCATGATCACCGCAAAGGCATAGCTTCCGTGTTCGAAAGCAAGGTCTTTAAAAGGAAAGTTTTCCAGAACAGTCCGGCTTAAATTCCGGACGATATCCGCGGCGTTGTCCAGCAGCGAGGGATTGTCCAAAGCGAAGAGGGCCAGGGCCAGGTCCTGATCGAACGAAGCGGCCCGCTCCAATTCAAAACCCAGTTTCTGTTCCAGGTGCCTGGCCCAGCCCAGGCCGGTTTCCGGTGACAGCAGGGTCAGGGTGTCGCCAGGACCGGTCTGTGCCTTCCCGGGCGGCTTACCTTCAGCTGCAGCAGTTGGAGCAACTGGAGCTGAAGCAGCTTCAGTTGAAGCAGTTGGAGCAGTTGGAGCAGTGGAAAGAACCGAAGAGGGGTGCAGATCGGGCGCCTGTTCCCTGCTGGTCGATACAAGCAGCAGAATGATTCCGCTGAAAAAGACGTAGATGAGCAGTATATAGAAGAGCTCTTTGAGGATAGGATAAAGATCACCCCGGTCGATCTGCTGAAAAAGCCCATCGATAAAAAGGTCTCTGTCGATTCCAGGCGCAAAGGGAGCATTCAGCTTGATCTGCCAGGGATAGCGATAGGTAAACTCGGGCTCACCCGACCAGGGTCTTGCAGAAACGAGCAGACCGGCGGCGGTTTCACGGTCCTTGGCCACAAAATAAACTATCCCCGCTTCTCTAGAATAGATGGTAAGCAGTAAGAGCCGCTCGGAGCGTTCCAGGATCCGGGTCATCTTTTGACTGAAATACTCGGAATCGAAGGAACCGTCGGCCAGATACACTGATAGTGAGGAGAGGGTTATCGATTCAAGGGTCTTTTTCGAGGAAAGAAGGTTGCGATCGACCATTTGATTGATTCTATATCCCGCGAAAGTAAGAAAAAAGACAACAAATAGCGCACTTACAATGTAATAAAAATAGAGGAATTTTTTGTTCATTGCATCTACATTATAGGCATAAATGCATGATTATGTACACTTTTTTTTATATAATAGCGAGGGAGGAGATTATGAAAACCAGAAAGCGCAGTCTTCCGCCCGGGTGGTATCCTGCCGGCGCCGCTGAAACCGGGAACAGGATAGGTGAATTTTTAGGCCGCCTGGAGAAACGCCAGGAAAGAGCTGTTGCCGGTATTGTGCCCCATGCCGGTTGGGAGTTTTCCGGCAGGATTGCCCTGCAAGTTCTACAGCAGATACCGGACGATGTAGACACAATCGTCATTGTCGGCGGACATCTTCGCCCGGGCGACGGCGTCCTGGCTGCTGTTGAAGATGCCTACGAAACGCCTCTTGGTGAACTGAAGGTGGACCTGGAGCTCCTCCGCAATCTGGAGGAACAAATCTCCATCCGGGAGGATCAATATGCCGACAACACCGTCGAGATACAGCTGCCCTTTCTGAAGTTTCTCTATCCACAAGCCGCTGTTCTTGGGCTGCGTGCAGCCCCTTCGGGTGCGGCGTTGGATTTAGGCGATGCTCTCAAGCAGGCTGAATCGTCTCTTTCGAAGAAACTTGTGACTGTCGGCTCCACGGACCTTACCCATTACGGGCCGAACTACGGCTTCACCCCCAAGGGTTCGGGACCCCAGGCAGTAAAATGGGTTAAAGAGAAAAACGATAGGGATTTTGTCGAGGCGCTGTTGAGATTTGAGCTGTCGGGGGCTTTGGACCTGGCCAATAAGGAGCATTCTGCCTGTTCCGCAGGCGGCGCTGTTGCCGCTGCTCGTTTCGCCTGTCTGTCCCATGTAACCCAAGGGTTCCTGTTGGAATACACGACCAGCTACGACATCCACCCCGACCGATCGTTTGTCGGCTACGCGGGCATCTTGTATGCGCTGCCCTGATACACGGGTTTACAGATACCGTTGAATAATCGAGATGGTCCACTCCCGAACCCTTGCTAACAGCTCGAAACCGGCCCTTCTTTCTTCACTTTCGCGCAGTGCTGCGGCTGCAGGGAACTGGGTAAGCCACAGAGACTGATCACTGTCGTCTAAGTCATGAAAGTACTGGCTCAATGGATTGTAGGGTTTAGGAAGTGCTTTGATACCAGATAGATACCCTTGAAGAAAATGTTCCCAGTTTGTTGCGGGGGCTCCTGCAGCGAGAATATTGCCGATTACCCTGCGCGAGCTCCTGGCGGCAGGGTCGATTTGGGGCAGCTTCAATGGAACACCTTTTCCGGGCAGTGGGGTCAGCCTGAGATTGCCCGGTTTCAGTAGCTCCTCCAATCTTTCTTTGTAGCCGATCATCGGTCGTGTGGTATAGCGTAGGTTGTCTCCTTCACGGTCCTTGATAATCACATCGTTTTTCAGAATAAATGAGAAAAAAAGGGATTCCAACGTCTGCAGGTGAGATTCTTGAGACCGAAACAGCGGATAGATGTAGGTTCCCCTGCTGTATGACTTGCCCTCGGGAAACGAGAAATCGGCACCGAGCAGAAATATCTCATCGGCACCCAGGAACTGGGCCAGTGATATTGCTGCCTGGGATACATTACCTCCGGAAGTGTCGATAACGGGAAATTTCCGCCAGTGGGCGGATGCGTATTGGGAAAAAGGATGACCGCTGGACAAGAAGATCGTTTTATTGCTCAAGCGGGTAAGAATCGGGGGAGAAGCCAGGTCCAGGACCAAGGGAATGTTGTCCGGCAAACCGCGGAGAAAGTGGTGGTAGCTGATCTGTTGACAATCAATAGAGATAACCAGGTCCGGTTCGATCCCGAAATCCAACAGGGCCGGCAACGAGGTATCCGAGGCTATGAGCAGAGCAGTTTTTCTTAGGGGTTCGATCTGATCGACCTGTAGTTCCAGGGAAGGACCGGCGCCGGTGACAATGGCTTTGTGTATCGGAGGAATAGATACCGTCGATTTCTCCGCTGCTTCCAGATTCGCCAAAGTGTTGATAAACCACTTTTTGCCGAATTTGACCTGGACGGTATAATCGTCGGCAATCTTGCCGATAACCGACCGGGCCTGGTCGACTATATTCTGAAAGTAATGGGGTTCCAACTCCACCATGGGTCTGAGTGGAATAATGTTCAAATCTCCATCAATGGCGGGAAGGTAGTCGGAGAGCAGGAATTGCTTGAACTGTTCTGTTTCCTTTTCGATGAGCACCCGAACCCGCGGATCAAGCAGAATAGTCCTTAGATCGATTTGCTCCAACAGGGCCCGAAACAAAGAAATGTCATGATTTATCAACAGCAGCCTGCTGACCTGATCCTGTTGAAGAAAAGGTCGAATGTGGTAGCCGCCGCCAATTCCGAGAAAGATAAGGTAACCGGCCCCCTGATAACGCTCCGCCAGGCGGTTTCCTTCCCGCTCCGGATCAATCGTTGAATGCAGGGAAATCGAACGGCCTGGGGAAGCAATAGCCGGCACAGGTTGACCCCCTGCGCTGCGGAGAAAATGTACCGCCTGCGAAGGCCGGGCGGCGCTCAACCGTCCGCTCAATTCGGGCATGTTTGCCGACAAGGCCAGTAGATTCATGTCCAGTGTTTTGTTTTTGATCACCTTTTCCAATCCGCCGGTTCTTCGTTCAATTTGAATTTCGCGGCCAGGTCCTTTAGGAATTGTATCTCGTCGTCTATAAATTCCTTTGATCGCTGCAATGCCCTGGATTCCCCTTCCAGGCGCCACGTTCGTTTTGCTGCAAGCAGGGCAGCAGAGTCCAGGAAGTAGCTAAATGTCACCTGCCAGGTGTCTGAAAACAAGGTGGAGAGGTTTTTATCCCGAACCAGTTTAACCAGGCAGCCTTCGAGGCGTTCCCGCCAATCGTTAAAGAGCGACTGTACAATAATTCGTCTTTGAGGGAGAGAGGGGTAGCCTTCGGCTGGATGGAACAGAGTGGAGGCTGACGCCGCCCCGTCAAACAGTTTCAGGCTTTTCAGGTCCAGGTTACGGATTCCGGCCAGGGGTTTCAAGGGCTCGAACCTGAGCAGTCGCTGCCTGCTCTTTTCTTCCATAACACTGAACCAGCCGGCATAAGTCTTAAGGGCCAAATTGCTGCGAAAGGCAGTGCCGTCAATAATTTCCCGTTCAGGTGCCAGAAGTACTGCCCGGCCATAGAGAAGATGGTCGAGCGGAGTATAACGGTTTGTCGTGGTCTGCAGATAATACTCAAATGAATTGGGACGAGCGTGGGCAAGGATATCCTGATAACAGAAGTCGAGACCGGAAAAGATGATCTTACCCTTACCGGTAAGTAAGGCCAAATCCAGAGCGGTTGCCGCTACCGTACCGTGAGAGTGGATTATTGGACAATGAATACCTGCCCGGCGTAAAAGAGCCCTTTCGAAGAAGGTGTCCTGGGACAGAAGCAGGGCTCTGCCCGATTTTCGCCAGATACCCGGCGAAGCGGAGAGAGGCATGGCGATCCGGGTTCCCGAGCACGGGTGAAGATGGCGCATGGCGTAGTAGCTGGAATCGGTCATGACGATAAGGTCGGGTTTGCAGCCGATAGACTCCAGAAACATAACAGCCGAAGGAAGTGCCCAGAGATGAAGCGTCAATCTATGGCTGCGGATAAAATCAGCCGCTCTGACAAGGCTGGGACCAGACGCCGCAATGAGGATCGGTGCTTTCGTGCAGGTTTGCTTGAGCTGCAGGATCTGTTCAATAGAAAGAAAATTCCTCATGCTGTTTCGAAGCCAACGTCTGCCCAGATTGGCGGTGGTAACCAGGTTTCCACGGAGTTCTTTGACAACCTGGTGAACGGCTCGATCTACTTGTCGGGAGAGATTGGGGAAAATACGGCTGGATGGCGGCCATTCAATAATTTTGAGACCTTCCGTGTCCAGCTCAGTTACTTCTTTCCTTAAAAATTGAAGCAAAGCCTGCCGGCCCGGATACCAGGCCAAAGTGGATTTTACCAAGGCCCGATGGTAAATCGTTTCTTCGTAGTATAGAGCGATGAGCTTGGCAGAGGGGTAGGCCAGTTGGATGGCCCGCACCAGAAACCCGAGACCGGCGCCAAGGAGCAGAAACGTCCCGGGGGGTTTCCCCACAATAGCGCCTTCAAGAAATCTATCCGCTTCGCGAACAGGATCATAAAGGGAGTGCAGATGGATACCTTTTACGATGGCTGTAATCGTTCCTGAGCGTGTGGGTTCAATCTCCACCATAGACAAAATCAGATGAGGCTTGAGAGAACCTGTGGTACCAGGGTATCATCCTCGCTTATGATTCTGATTTCTTCCTGGAAATCAATTACCGCGGGCAGTTCTTTGAAATAGAACCGTAGAGAAAGCTCAATGTGATGAAGCAGAAACTCTGTGTCCGCTTCCTCCAGATGGTAGACAAAGAGCATGATCAGGTAGCGGTCCAGGCTATACACTTTGCCCGCATCGCTGAGCAGCGTGTGTACAAGATTGGACAGATCTTCTTTGAGGCGAAACGGATCCAGGTGAGGATTGTCCTGAATGATCTTTTCAACCGCCGCCTCAAGTGAGATTCTGATCATAATAAACGGATGTCCCCGGTCCAAGGCTAGTTTGGCCAGGGTCGCTGCTTTTTCTTCAATAGAATCCGCCGTATCCACAAATTCCTGTTTGAGCCGTTCCATTTTTTCTTCTCGGGCCCTGAACAGCACTGGTGCAGAACGAGTAATTATCTGTTCCCAATGTTCAGTGGAAAGCTCGACACCCGTCCCTGCTACGAGCAGTAGGGCAATAAGCTTTTCGTTGAATATGAATGGAACAAACTGGATTCGGTCGAGAGCAGCAAAATCTCCTGAAGAAAAACAGCGGTGAAACGATTCAAGCTCCTCGTCGGAACTAACGATCAGGACATCACCGTTCGCAATCAGGTTAAAGCTCTGGTTGTAGCCCAGAGGAATCCGTAAGCGGTGATGGGTGGTCTGATCGAAGCCTACGATTGCCCAAGGTGCAAAAACAAGGCGTAGAGGATCGTAAAGCAGCAGTGCAGCTTTGCTAAAGTTTAAATGATCTTTTAGAATACGGAAAAGATATGCAGGTGCTTCGATGCTCTCCTGCAAATGCCCTATAGCACTGAAAATTTTTTGTAACAGCAGATTTTCGGTTTCTAGTTTTTTGTCAGCTCCCAGAACAATATCCAGTTCATCCGCAGAAATAGAAGGACCCCGGGACGAGAGAGGAAGAGCAATGCCGGCGTCCTCCCAGGAAAGAGGGACAACGGCAGGTCTTTTGTTTTCTGTGGATGTTATACTTATGGGCGCCCCGGATTCCTCAGGTTTGAGCGCCATTATCGCATCAAGTTCCGCTTGGGTAATTGGAGGATACCTGTCCTTTAAGCGGGCTATAATTTTCCGGCTTAGACCCAGCAGGCCGATTCGTTTGGGCTTTTGCTGCAGGGATCGAGCCCTGCGAAACAGCCCCATCTATGATTCCAACCCCAATTCATCAAATAAGCGTTTGTAGGTACCGAAGTAATCGGAATTTGCGAATTCCCGAATTTTCTCTTCGGGGAGGCTTTCGAGAAGTTGGTCAAGATAGGACAATACGGACTTGATATCCGATTTGAGGTCCTCGGGAAGTGCGGCCATCGTGGTTGCTTCCTGAACGGTCTCTTCCTTGAGCTCCTCTCCGCCGATCCCGGCATCGCCGGGTTCTGCTTCCAATTCCGGCACCTCTTCCAGGACCAACTCTTCGTCGAGCCCCCCTTCCTCGAGCTCTTCAAGATCTAACTCCGCTCCCTCATCTGCGAGGGCACCCCCATCTGCGAGGGCTTCTTCCGAGAGGCTCATGTCGGTGGGCGCCTCTTCCTCCAGCTCGAGCGACTCCTCGGTCAGCTCCTCCAGGTCC
>SDBT01017881.1_pt1 | contig 11171 bp, 20 predicted proteins | sample 2277101 | NCBI WGS metagenome assembly SDBT01 (sample SAMN10404973, study PRJNA504765) | marine sediment metagenome | isolation source: marine sediment core GS10_PC15, 103 cmbsf | place: Arctic Ocean: Southern Knipovich Ridge | collected 2010 | reverse complement strand
TTTTTAGGAGTTATGAATTAGCGGGATGGAGCAGTCTGGAGTGCTCGTCGGGCCCATAACCCGGAGGTCGGAGGTTCAAATCCTTCTCCCGCTATTTTTTTCTTTACAAAAAACCTTTTAAGCAATGGATTATCTATAAAATCAAGCCCATGTCGCATAATGGTATTGCACTGGATTGCTAATCCAGGCCCTTCGGGGCTCGCAGGTTCGATTCCTGCCGTGGGCGTAGGTTATTAGTAATACGATTAGAAAAGGTTTAAAAAGCCCTAAAATTATGAGTGTATATGGAAAATATTAAGATTCCCATACATAAAAGAAACTTAAAGGCAAGATTAAATTCTCTCCCGAACTGGAAAATACCTGAGCAAGAAAAAAAAGACATAAAACAATTTCTTGGAGATTTAGAACTCGGGAAAATAAACAAAGGAAAAAAAATAAGTAAAGGGAGGCAGTTAAAATATTTAGATATTCTTAAAGTCCCTCTGGCCTTCTTTGATAAACCAAATGCTGACTTAACAATTAAAGATATGGAGGGGTTTGATAAAGCCCTGACTTCTAATAAAATAAAGAGTTCTCATAAGAAAGAACCCTATTCTTCCGCAACAAAAGCAGACTTTAGAAGATTGTTAAAAATTTATCTGAAATGGAAATTAGGGGACACAGAAAAATATAGGAAATTAACAGATTGGTTGGATATGAGAGTGCCTACAAAAACACCAAATTATCTTTCAGAGGCAGAGATAGAAAAGTTATACAAGGCGTGTAAAAATAATTCAGAAAGATACCTTATTGCAGTCCTTTTTGATTCAGGGGCGAGAGCAGAAGAATTTCACAATATAAGATATGAAGACATACAAATTCCCTCAAAGAACGAAAACTTTGTTAAGATAACAATAAAGACCGAGTATAGCAAGACAGAAGGAAGAACTATTTCTTTATACTGGAAAAATAGTTTAGAAGCCGTTAGAGATTATCTTCAGGAAAGGGAAGCAGAAAAAATAAAATCTAATGAACCTGTTTTCAAAAATACTTATGATAATATGCGACAATTTCTAAATAGATTAGGAAAAAAGGTTTTGAAGAAGTCTATTCATTATCATTTATTCAGGCATAGTTCAGCGACTTATTACGCAGCTGAATTAAACAGGCAACAACTCTGTTATAGATATGGTTGGAAATTCTCAAGCAATATGCCTGATGTTTATATTTCAAGGGCAGGGATGAACAATAAAGAAATTGATGAAAAGTTTTCAGGGACAGAATTAGAAGATTTGAAAAGGCAGTTAGAAAAGTCTGAAACAAGCCATAATTTAGAAATGGAAAATATAAAGAAACTTCTGGATTTGGTTGTTAAAAAAAACACAGAAATACTTGGAGAAGTTGAGGTTAAGTTGAGTTAAGGTTCTAATTAAACTTTATTTCTTTCATTGCTTCTAAAGAAGCGGAATAAATTTCATCTTCATCTTCTTCACTACCAAAATCTAAACCTCCAAAATAGTCTTCCTTAATTAAAGGTTCTAATTTTAATTTTAATAATTTCATAATATTCATCTCAAGGCTTGAGAGCATTTTAGAATACTTATTTTCATAAGAACTATAATCGATTATTTTTTCTCCTTTTTTTCTTTCAAAACAATGTAAAGCGACATATCTTAAAGGGATTCTTCCAAAAGAGGCCTCTCCTTTTTCTTCATCTAATAAAAATATTTTGGTTAAAATATATTCAAAGCTTTCAATAAGGGTTTTATCTTTTTGAATTACTCCTTTCCTGATATTATCAAAACTAAAAAGAAATTCCAAAAATTCTTTTCCTAATTTTGTAAATTTAACACCCTTATTTTGTGCATAGTCAAAGAAGAAGTTCAGGTTTAGTCTATATCTTTTTAGAGGGTATCCTTTGCTATGTTTTGAGTATTTTCCAGATTTATTTTTTCTTTTTTTGTAACCAATTATTTTTTCCACAATCCAATTCTTTTTCTTCCAAAGATTGAATAATTTGTTTATGTATGGGTGAATCTCTTTAGATTTTGGGTGTTTTAGTTTAGAAATCGCTGTTTGATTTGTATATTCTTTAAAAAGCTCTTTGGCTATAGACCCTCCCTTTGGTGTGTCTAAATAATACTTTTTTGTTGATTCTTTGGTCATTTTCTAACTTATACTTTATAGTAAAATAGGTTTATAAATCTTATTACTTATTAGTTTCTATGAACAATTTAATATCTTTCAAAATAGACCCCGAAGATTTAGAAAAATTAGATAAGATTGCTAAGGAAGAAACTCGTTCGAGGTCGAATGTAATAAAAATAGCAATTAAAGAATTTTTAGAGAAAAATGCAAAATCAAGAAAATAATCTTTTAACATTTAAAACTTCAGACCCAGAAATCCTAAAGCTGCAAGAGGAAGTCAAGGAAAATTTTAGACTTATTCAGGCTATAAAAATTAAGATGGCACGGGCTGGTCTAACCTCACCAGCCCGTTTAGAAGAAATTAAAAAACAAACAGAAAAGAGGGGTTTTTCTAAGTAAAATTAAGCAAAATGGACTCTCTTAAACCCCATATACAAAATACAAGAAATAATAAAATAATAATAAAAAATCCTGTTAGTAGATTTAAATCCACTACCCCTTCGGAGCTTTCCTTGGAGTTATTAAGAAAAATCATCGCAGCAAGGGGAGATTCTCAAACAAAAATAGCCAGAAAATATGGTTTTCACAACCAAAGCAGTTTAGCAAGAATGATGTGGGGGCATTATATTCCTATAAGAAAATCAACAAGGGAGAGATACGCTGCGATGTTTGGTGTAGATATTTCTTTATTTTCTAAATTGTGTGATGAATTATTAAATTTAAGGCGAGAGCAGGAGGATAACAAATGATAATAATAATTACCAAGAAAGGCAAAATCAAGAGAATAGATGAAAAACTTATAAGAATTAAGGGAAGAACAAGTCGAGGGATTGTCGGAATTAGTTTGGAGAGAGAAGACGAAGTTGCTGGTATTGTATCAATACCAAATTAAATTAGGAAGAGAAAGAACATGGCTGAAATAAAAAAAATAAGCAAAGTGAAAATCTTAAAAAAGATAGAAGAAGAAAAAACAAAAACTTTTGCAAAAAAGGATATGGAATTGATTTGCGATAAAAAAGGAGGCCTTACAAGATATTTCTCAAAAATAAAAGATATCTTAAAGGAATTTATGGATATGGATGAGGAGTTTTTTTCTTTAGTTTCTATTTGGATTATTGGAACTTATTTTCATAAACAATTCCCAAGTTATCCTTATCTTTATTTTAATGCTATGAAGGGTTCAGGAAAAACCAGAGTGATGAAAATTATTGCTTCCTTGAGTAAAGAGGGAAAAGTTGTTGGTTCTATGACCGAGGCGGTATTATTTCGGACTGCTAAAACAAGGACATTTTGTATTGATGAGCTTGAAACAAATGAGAAAGGAAAACAAAATCTAAGACTTCTATTAAACTCTGCCTACAAAAAAGGATTGTTTGTTGAAAGAATGATAAAAAAGAAAGTTGATGGACAAGAGCAGCACGAGGTGGAGGAGTTTGAGGTTTATTGCCCAATCGTTGTGAGTAATATTTGGGGTTTGGAAAATACTTTGCAAGATAGGTGTATTTCTGTAATCTTGGAAAAATCCTCAAAGAATGTAATTATTAAACTAATTGAAAATTTTGAGAAAGATATTAAGTTTCAAACAACAAAAGGAGGCCTTTTGGGATTAACTGAAAAACTACAAAACGAACACCAAGATTTTTTTAAATCAGGCATTTTTGATAATGTTTTTTCTGAATGGAATAGTTATATAAAAAATAGGTATAAAGGTATTCAGGATAATAATAGCGTAAGTGTAGTAAGTAAAGTAAATATAGTAAATGAAGTAAGTGTCGTAAGTAATAATAAAAATAATATCGTAAGTAAAAAAATAGAAAAAAGAGAGAAAAAAGAGAATCTCAAAGGGAAAACTTACGATACTTACGATATTTACGCCTTTACTATACTATTCGAGAAGATAAACAAAACCAATTTGAGTGGAAGAGATTTAGAATTATTCTTTCCTTTATTCATTTTAGCAGATATAATTGGGGAAGATGTTTTAACAGAACTTCTTAAAACATCCCAAAAAATTGTAAAAGCAAGAAAAGAATCAGATAGAGAAGAAAATAAGGATGTTAGATTATTTGAATTTATAGCCCAATCAGATTATAAGGGATTTATTAATTTAAGTGATATTGCAAAAGAGTTTTCAGAATTTTCAGATGAAGACCCAAAATATAATACTTCTAATAGTGTAAGCAGGGCTTTGAATAGATTAAAATTAATTCTGGAAAAAAGAAGCACAGGAAGAAATAGACAAGCAAAAATAAATGTTCTAAAGGCACAAGAAAAACTTTTGATGTTTAAAGACCCTGAAGAAATTAAGGGATTTAAGCAATTTTCAGATACCGAAATAAAAGAAGCAGGATGGACAAGAGAGAAGTTACAAAAAACTCTTGAAGAACCTGAAAAACCAAAAAAAGAAAAACAAAAATGAAAACTTATTGTTGGAAATGTAAAGCAATCAGAAACATGGTCAATCTATTCTTACAAAAGAATAGAACAACAGGGTCTTGTGAGTTGTGCGGAACCCCTCTTTCAAGAAAAACAAAAAAGCAAAGAAAATGAAAAAAAACAAAACCATAATTTTTAAGGTTTCAACAGAAGAATATCAGAAATTAGAGCAGCAGTGGAAACAATCACCCTACGCTCACTTATCAGAATACATCAGACAATCCCTATTAAATAAACCAACCCAAGAAAATGTCTGGCTTGAGATTCTTAAAACTCTAAGGATAATTGAGGAAAGAAAATAAAATGTCAAAGGCAGAAGTATCTTTTGAAGACGGAAAAGTTATTATTATGGAAACTGATTCGGATTTATTAGATGACTTAATTAAAAAACACGGAAAAATAATGGAGGCACGACCAGTTACAGATGATATTGGTTATTGAAATATAAAAATGATTAAAAGAAAAGCAAGAGGATTTTCCTTGAACTGGTTAAAACAACACCCACTAACCTTGCGTAGATATTTACGGGCTTTCTACACTCGGTATGATTGGGACGTTATAGGAAATTTCTTCTGGGAAAATCCTAAAGAGGCAAGAACAATCTTAGAGGACTTTAAAAAAACAAACGAAGCCAAACAGCGAACAATAATTAATGAAATAAGCATAGGAAAATCAAAGATAATAATAATTGTCGGAGGAAGAGGCTCAGGCAAAACCGCCTTATCCATGTTTATATCAAATAGATTATATAAAGAGGAAAAAGTGAAGAGGCTTTATTTTGTGGGAGAGGATATTGAAAAAAATATATTTCCTGATTGGATTAAAGTCGTTCCAGTAATTGAGAAAGTTCCTGACGGACATGTTGCTATTGTAGATGAGGCTTCTTTAAGATATTCAGCGAGGAGGGCTATGGATGACGAGAATGTTTTATTAACTGGACTAATAGCAACCGCAAGACACCACGACCTCACAATTTTATTCATTACTCAGCACCTTGGATTGATAGACCTTAATATTTTTAGGTTGAGAGACTTAATTTTTTATCTAAGGAGTTCAGATTATGAAATAGGAGAAAGAGGAGGAAAAGCAACAACCCGATATAAGGGGTGGCAGAAGATTAGAAGTATGATGATGCCGAGAGAGACTGGAGAGTGTTTATTTGAAAACCCTTCTACGAGGAGATTTATTAATTTCAAATTTGAACTGCCTGAGTTTTGGAACGACAAAATATCTAAACTATATAGGGGATACGACGCAAGAGAGATGTTATCAAAAAAAAGAAAAGACAAAGAAGAAAACTACCTTAATTTTTATCGTCGGAAGCAAGAAATTAGGGCAAAAGCACTGGCCAAAAAAGGCATAAAAGAAGTGGATAAAGAAGAGTTTTCGGAAAGTAATGTATCATAGTTTATAAAATTTATACATTTATAAAATGGAAGAAAAAATAACTATAATAAAAGGAGAAAAATATAAACAATTACCGAGGATAACAGAGGGTTGTTGGCAACTTGCTCCATATAAAAGAATGAGCGATGGAATGTTATTTTATTTTATGAATAAAATGTATTTGGGTAGGACTCAAAAAGGAATTATGATGAACAAAGAAGAATTAAAAAATTTAAAGAAATTTATGAAAGCGAGGAAGATTAAATGAAAACAGCAGCAATCTATGTTCGTGTTTCAACAGATAAACAGGAAGCAGACAACCAACTGCTGCAATTAAGAGAATATGCTAAAAAAGAGAAGTGGGAAATCTATAAAGAATATCTTGATGTAATTTCGGGTAAGGAAACCTCACGGCCAGAGTTTGATAGATTATTTCTTGATGCACATAAGAAACTTTTTGATATTGTTTTGTTTTGGGACTTATCAAGGTTCAGCAGAGCAGGGACTTTATTCACATTACAAAAACTTCAAGAGTTAAAAAACTCTGGAATAGATTGGGTTTCATATCAAGAACCTTATATAAGCAGTATAGGGCAGTTTTCTGATGTTATTGTTTCTTTGTTATCAACAATAGCAAAGATTGAAAGAGAGAAGATAAGCCAAAGAACCAAGGCGGGTTTAGAAAGATTAAAATTAGAGGGAAAGAAACTCGGAAGGCCGAAAGGAAAAAAGGATAAAAAGAAAAGAGTTAGAAGATATTATAAGAAACCTAATTAATTTTAAGAACACACACCCAGTTCATCTATTTGGTATTGGATTAGTTGTTGTATTTCCACCCCTTCTTCAAAATCTTTAGTAGTCCCCCATTTCCACATACCAAAAATAGTCCATTCGCATTTATCTATTGGAGATTTAATGGTTATCCAGTGAACAAACCCATTTGGATAAACTACATTCGAGACAATTAGGGCATCCCAAATCTGATCGCTTTTGCTACCGAAAGATTTCATTTCTATCATAACAGCCACATCATTCGTATAACAGGGTTCATCAGGATTCTCACAGGTGGTATTACGTTCAATATCATACCATTCATAGAAAGGTGAATCTGTTGTATAATTCATAATAAAAACAGATAGAACTTCATATCCATCTTCAGTTAACATTTCCTCAATCTGTTCTTCTTGTTCTTCATATATCTCATAGGGTGTAGTTAATTCTTCCATATTTTCACTTAATGAGCTTAGAGCACTATAAATCCCATAAGAAGCATAAAAAGTAATAACTAAGAATGTAACTACTAAAATTCCTACTATCCATCTTGTAATGTTATTATTAATCATTTTGATTTAAAAAATATCCAATTTACTAATAAAAAAATATAGGCGACATCAAAAATTATCCCTCTAAATCCACCACTAAATAAACCCCAAAACCACCAAGAATTTATCAGTAAAGCACCGCCACATACTCCTGCTAAGACAATAGCCCATTTTTCAGTTCTAAGAACATAAATACCTAAGAAACCTAAGGCAACCGAAGAAAGAGAATTAACAACTGGAAAGAATAAACTAACTTCTTCACCAAATGTGGATAATGATGTTATCAAAAAAACAATACCTAAAGCAATAAGGATATATCCACTTATTTTGTTTAGTTTATTTAGAAGGTTTTTCTTAATCTTTTTCTTCATTAAATCTAAACGAAACCAAAACTTAAAAACCTAACTAAAAACGTCCGATTATAGAGCCATTAAAATAAGGGTTTTTTACGTAGTAATTTTAGATAGTCCTTTTTAGAAAGACATAAAACTATCAAATTATTAAAAAGTTTATGAAAAAAATAGGTAAAATAATCGGGATAGTTTTGGCAGTTTTGGGAATTATAGGACTCATAATCCCTTTTTCTTTATGTAAATTAGAAAAAACACAAACTTTTGATTTTAATTCTTCTGGTGTTTATATACAAAATAAAACAATTTTCCCTCATACTTTTCATGGTGATTATATCCTTATTTGGGTTTGTGAAGGAAAAATAGAAAAAAACCCCCGTTCTATTGATGGGGATAGAGATCCTTGTAGATACTATTCTATGAGGGAGGGGGTTGAGTATAAGGACTTTCTTAATAATACCATAATTGAACTTAATAGAGGCGAATTAAAATTTATACAAAAAGGATTTTTTTGTATTTGGAATGAAAAATGAAAACAAAAGATAATATGAAAAAAGGAAAGGCAATAGAACACCATATCATTTCTGAGTTATTAAGTAATGATTTTGATGTTTTTGTGCCTGTTGTAGATACAGGAACAGATTTAATAATCAAAGATAGAGAAGGGGGGTTGGTTGAAATCCAAGTTAAGAGTAGAGATATCCAGGATGATGAAGACGTTTTCTTCATAAAAGATTTCCAACCAAATTTCAATTTTTTTATAGTTTGCCATAACATAAATACAGGAGATTTCTTTTGTATGCCTTCTAAAAAATTTCATCAAAAATCAACATTAGATAAAGAAAAAAATCAAAGAACTATCTCTTATTCTAAAATAAAAATGCATTCTTATGCCGAGAATAAGAACGGAATTGCTTTGTTAAAAAAAGCGTTAGAATCTAAACAAAACAGAGTCAGTGGTTATTTGGATAAATAGGAAGGATAATGGCTAAAAAAAAGAAATTTCCAAAGGAGAGTATTCTAATAGATTCAGGAAACAGCCTTTCTTATGAAGTTGAAATGATGAGAGAAATTGCATTTTACGTCAAAAAATTTGGCTTTCGACTCCCGAATTCAGATTTAATCAATACAGAAAACTTCGTCCTTGTTGCCTTCCTCACCCATATCAGAAACCTTTATTATTTCTTTTATGAAGGGGGAAATAGTGACTGGATGAGTGCAAGGCATTATCTTCCTAAGTGGAGAGAGAAAATAATTCTTCCAAAAGACATAAAAGAATACAATATAAGAATACAACATTATCTTTCCCATCTGAGTTATAGAAGGGCTGACCCAGATTTTAAATATAAATGGAAGCCGTTGGAGGTTGGATTGTTATACTTGCATTTCAGAGATTTAATTATAAGATTTTCAAAGGAAGTTGATGAAAAATATTTAACTAAAAGGTTGAAGGTTCTCTTAAGAGATATAGAAAAGGAGATTAATCCCTAATCGCATTACTTTTTATAGGCGTTCGATTGGAGGGTTTTAGATAGTCCTTTTCAGAAAAATTTAAAAAATGCAAAATCTTGATAAGGATAATAAAAAAGGATAAAATGCCACCAAGAAGAAGACGATGCCCTAAGGGAACAAGTCGTTCTAAATCAGGAAGAACTTGTAGAAAAACAATAAGGAGAAGAAAAACAACGAGTAGAAGAATCAGGAGGAGATAATGGAGAAACCTGATTCTAAATATCATAAATGGTTAAAGAAAATACTCTGTGATTTTTCCCAAGAAAATAAATCAAAAATAATAAGGGAAAAACAACCAATAAAACTAACATCTAAAAAGAGACACTCAAAATCTATCATAGAATATAATCCAGATTATTTATTTAAATTTAAAGTAGGAAGGAGGAGCTTTTCCCTTATTATTTTTGAATTTTTAGATTCACAAGATTATGAGGGAATATTTACTGATATAATTGAATGTGCTTGTATTGAGAATTGTAGAATACTTTTATTTTTATCAAAAGAGCCTGAAAAACACAAATTAACAGAAGACATAATTGATATAGTCTCAAATTCTATAGGAGACCTCAAAGGAAAAGATGCCTTGGAAATAGTTAATTTGCATATTCCAATGAGTATGGATAAAGAAAAAGTCAAAGATGAAATTTATAAAGAGATAAATAAGAGGGTTACACTTCCTAAACAACCATTCATTCTCGGAAAAAGCAGATTGGGTAGTCCAAGAAATGTATTAAAATAAAACCCTTGAGAAATGAAAAAACTACTTAATTTATGGGCTGTTTTAACTTTGGCTATATCGGGTCTTGCTCTCTTTGGATTTATTAATATACTTATCTTTGGAGTTGTGAGTTTTCACGAAGATAATTTATTTATTTTGATAATAGAATTTTTTATTTCTTTATTTGTGTTTATCATAAGTCTTTATGTTGCTTATATGATTTTGTTCAAAAGAAGAAATATAATATTACCAGAATTATAACGGCTTTAAATAAAACCTTTTTTTGCTGTTTCTAATTAAATTCGGAGGACTATAATGAAAAGCATTTTAGAGAATAAGAAAGGTGCTGCACAACTCGGTATTGGTGCTTTGGTGATAATTGCCATTATTATTTTTGCAATTTATTCTGGCCAAAAAGAACCAGCACAGATAGTAACTGAAGAAGAAGCAATAACTTATGGGATTTTAAGCGTAACTCTTCATGATGGTTTATCCCATGTAACCACGACAGAAGATTACTTGAACGACGCTGAAGACGTGATGACGATTTACTCTGCTAATGCAAGTATTGCTGACGGCGAAGAGTATGCCTTTAATGTAACTATCCAAAGGTCTACGATTGCTGAAGATGTGAATTTAAAAGTTACTTGCACTATTCCAGACAAAGAAATTTCAGGAGTTGCAGCAAAAAACATTTGTGAAAAGACAGCAGGTCAAATTGATTTAGATTATGTTGGAGCATCAAGCACAGGACATTACGCAACAGATAATTCCGTTTGGACTTATGTTGCTATGGCGGAAGGAACTGGCTCTGCTGAAATTCAGGTTAAGTTTGACCAAGAAGAAACTTATCACACAGGAATGGCCGATATGGATGACACAGCAGAAGTTAATTGCGATGTAAATAATGTTCCTTTCAAGTTGATAATTAAAGCAAATAGTTAATTTTACTTATTTTTTTTCTTTCTTTTTATTTTGTATAATATTTAATGTCATACCCTCTTACCATACTATTAAAACAACGAAAAAGACGTGCAGAGGGGCTTGAAATAGGTGTTTTCAGCGACGATATGAGGGTTTTTAGCCAAAGAGGTAGAAAACTATATGTTTTTATAATAAAGAGGGCATTTTAATTCATTATACCTAATCGTATTACTTCTTATAGGCGTTTGCCGTGGGCGTTTAGAATTATTAAATAGAAGCAAATCTATCCCCGCCTTGTTTTTTTGCCTGATAAAGGGCTTTATCTGCTCTTTGTTCAAATGTTTTTTTTGTGTCTTTTTTCTTGAATTCTGTCAATCCTCCGCTAATAACAACATC
>SDBT01017880.1_pt1 | contig 11171 bp, 7 predicted proteins | sample 2277101 | NCBI WGS metagenome assembly SDBT01 (sample SAMN10404973, study PRJNA504765) | marine sediment metagenome | isolation source: marine sediment core GS10_PC15, 103 cmbsf | place: Arctic Ocean: Southern Knipovich Ridge | collected 2010 | reverse complement strand
ACGGTACCAGATTGAAATCGGGAACGCAACCCGTAGGGTCTGCATCCCCAAAATAATAATAACTGCGCTCTGAGCAACTGCGTAGTTATCATCAGTTCGAAAGTTGCGTTTGATGTTCGCTAAAGTAGTCAATATTCGTGGATTATAGACCCAGATCGTGAAGGTGCCCACAAGAATTTATGCATCTCCATGAGTTTCGGGTGCATTCCAGATCAGTGGGCATAGCATCTCCACCACATGTCGAATTCTTTCTCTGTGAGAGATTTGCCGACTTTCATCGACTACACCCTGAGTTTTCCTGAGGAAGTCGAAACGGTTTGAATGTGAGATAATAGAGCGCGTTTTTGGAGGCAAAAAGGTGGAGTTTAAAAAAGTATGTGTTCTGGGGATGGGGTACATAGGACTCCCCACTGCGAGCACTCTAGCCACACATGGGTTGGAAGTCGTTGGGATTGATATCGATCAGAGGATATTACGTTTACTCCAAGCTGGTGAAATTCACATCCACGAGCCCGGATTGAGAACTCTCGTAAATGCAGCATTTCAATCTGGGAATATGAGGGTAAGTGAAACCCCTGAAGAGGCTGACGCTTTTATCATTGCAGTTCAAACACCAATTGTTGAGGATCGCACCGCCGACATGCGCTATGTGATTTCTGCTGCAGAAACAATACTCCCACATCTGAACCAGGGGAATTTAGTCGTTTTAGAATCGACCTCTCCTCCGCGAACAACGATCGATATGATCGCTCCCGTCTTAGAACGAAGTGGGCTCAAAGCTGGAGAGGATTTTTTTCTGGCATATACACCCGAGAGGGTATTGCCCGGCCAGATCTTGCGTGAGTTGATAGATAATGCGAGAGTGATCGGCGGAATAAATCGTGCCTCTGCAGAAACTGGAAAGCAGCTGTATGAGACCTTTGCTCGAGGGGAAATACTGCTTACGGATGCCACCACTGCTGAGATGGTTAAACTGATGGAGAATACCTATCGGGATATTAACATTGCCGCGGCGAATGAGTTTTCCCGGTTGGCCGAGCGCTTTGGTGTAAACATATGGGAAGCGATTAAATTAGCTAACCTTCACCCACGCGTGAATATATTACGTGCAGGACCAGGTGTAGGAGGCCACTGTATCAGCATTGATCCCTGGTTCCTCGTGCAGGCAGCCCCCGATCTTACTCAACTGATTAAGCAAGCGCGTGAGGTCAATGATGATCAACCCAAATTCGCGGCAGAAAAAATACATCGTGGTATGGGTGGAGTAAAAGGACGCCGCATTGCAGCGCTTGGACTGGCTTACAAAGCCGATGTGGATGACTTGCGAGAAAGCCCTGCAATTTATGTAGCAGCGCATTTGGCATCCTTAGGAGCGATGGTGCGCACGTACGAGCCCTTCGCACTAGAAGAATCGGCAGAAAATTGCCAAGCTGCGCCCTCACTTGAAGCAGTGCTTGAAGGTGCGGATGCGCTGGTTCTCTTGGTGGATCATCGCCAATTCTATGATCTTTCTCCAGGAGAAATTGCTCAACTGATGCCAGGGAGATTTGCCTTTGATACAAGAGGCATTTGGGATCAAGAAACGTGGGAGAAGGCTGGATTTCAATTGAGAGCATTGGGAGTTGGTGAGAGAGATGTCACGGCCTAAACTCAAGGTGCTCTCGATCTTTGGCACCCGTCCGGAAGCTGTTAAGATGGCTCCTGTGGTCCAAAAGCTGGCCGTGACACAGGGGGTTGAAGCGCTGATTTGTGTCACCGCACAGCATCGCCAAATGTTGGACCAGGTACTAACCCTCTTCAACTTAAAGGCTGATTATGACCTAGACTTAATGCGTCATGATCAAAGCCTCGCTCAAATTACGGCTGACGTATTGACGAACTTAGATCCTATTCTCAGAGAGGTTGAGCCAGATTGGATTCTTGTCCAGGGCGATACCACAACAGTGATGGCATCGGCGCTACTTGCATACTACCATCGCATTCATATTGGTCATGTCGAGGCTGGATTGAGAACTTCGGATAAATGGCAGCCATTTCCAGAAGAGATCAACCGACGTGTTGCCAGCGTGGTTGCGGATTTGCATTTCGCCCCGACGGATTGGGCTAGAGAAAACTTACTGAACGAAGGCGTTGACGAGCATAGTATTGTTGTCACGGGTAACCCGGTTATCGATGCCCTTATGCAAGTTGTTGCCCAGCCCTTCGATCTGAACGCCAATCTATTAAATGGTGTTCCTACGGACCACAAGATAATCTTGATCACGGCCCATAGGAGGGAAAACTTTGGGGATCCTTTAAAGCGAATATTCCAGGCGCTTGCTCAGATCGCGCAGGAGTTTTCAGAGCAGTACGTGCTCGTATATCCTGTTCACTTGAATCCTAATGTTTATGGACCAGCACATGAAATCCTCGGACACATCTCAAACGTATTACTTACTGATCCATTGGATTATCTGCCCATGGTCCACCTTATGAAAAAAGCGCACTTAGTATTGACAGATTCTGGGGGTCTTCAAGAGGAGGCGCCGGCATTGGGAACACCGGTCTTGGTTTTACGAGAAGTTACCGAACGACCAGAGGCAATTGAAGCAGGTACTGCCAGACTGGTTGGGACCGATGTGGAAAAGATCTTGGAACAAGTAAGGCTTTTACTAAATGATCCATCGGAACACAGTTCTATGGCAAGAGCCATAAACCCCTTTGGGGATGGACATGCCGCAGAACGCATTGTTAATGCCTTGATAGCATTTTCACCGAAGATTTGATCGAAACGCCAACACATATCCCCATGGATCTATGCTCTTATAGTATGTTTTCTCAAGTATTCTCCTCAAATGACATGAAAGGCAATTAATAGAATTCGGAATGGGTGAAGCTACGTACGAGCGTAAACTATGTATGGCCTCTAAAGTTCCAGGTGTGGCTGGGCCAGCAAATTTTCAACACAGGCTGGCGGAGGGCTTAAGTAAGAGGGGTTGGGCTGTTTCTTACGGCCTCAAAGACTTGAGCTGTAGCGCTGTGCTTGTGATCGGCGGCTCGCGGGAGTTTGTGAGGTTGTGGAAAGCGCGCCGACTGGGGATTCCCATCATCCAAAGATTAGATGGTATGAATTGGATCCATCGACGCACTCGGACCGGGGTGTTGCACTTCCTTCGTGCTGAGCTTAACAATCTCGTTCTGCAAATTATTCGAAACCGGTATGCGGATTGGATTGTTTACCAGAGCGAGTTTGCACAAAAGTGGTGGGAAAGAAAACATGGGCCATCCGAGGTAGGAAAGAGCGTTATCCACAACGGAGTGCCATTAGGTACATACTCGCCGGGCAGGGAGGATCAGCGGGCATCTGATCGAATAGTGCTTCTCATGGTAGAGGCAAATTTGAGTGGAGGGTATGAGGTAGGGTTAGAAACAGGTGTTCACCTGGCCCGAGGCGTGAGCGCCCGGATTAGTAAAAATTTGGAGCTTGTCGTGGTTGGAAATGTTCCCCAACAACTCAAACACAAGCTCTCGAAAGAAGGGTCAGTTGACCTTAAATGGGCGGGGTTGGTTCCAGCACACGATGTTCCATTCTATTATCGTTCGGCGCATTTATTTTACGCCGGAGATCCTAACCCGGCTTGCCCAAACGCAGTCATCGAATCTCTTGCATGCGGTTTGCCTGTTGTGGCTTTTGATACAGGAGCAATCTCCGAAATCGTTATGGGTAATTCTGGGCGAGTGGTGCCATATGGGGGAGATGTCTGGAAATTAGATCCACCAGATATCGAGTCTCTCGCTCAAGCAGCGCAGGAAGTGATTAATGATCAATCAACTTTTAGGACAGGGGCAAGGCGCCGGGCAGTTGAATCTTTCGATGTTGATAGAATGATCGAACAATACATTGCAGTATTTGAAACTTCGTGCAAGGGATAATCAAACGATGGTCGAGAAGATCTTCCCCGGAAACGTCGGCCTGCAGCAGCGCGTCCTGCCGATGTACCGGGTTGCATTTTTAAATCACCTGGCCAAGGTGTGCCAAGGCGGCTTGAGTGTATTTGCAGGAAAACCCCGCCAGGACGAGTCAATTGTCACTGTTCATGAAATCCCGAAGGCCGAATTTGTAACGGCACGAAACCATCATCTATTTCGGGGAAAGTTTTACCTTTGTCTCCAGTCCGGATTATTGAGTTGGCTGAAACGCTTGGATCCGAGCGCCTTGATTTTAGAAGCAAATTTAAGGTACCCCATCAATAGACTCGCGATTAATTGGATGCATCAACGCAGACGACCGGTCATTGGCTGGGGTTTAGGGGCGCGCGCGAGTCGAGGTCGATTCTCCGGAATTCAGAACCAAATGAGATTAGGTTATCTCTCTTCCTTTGATGCGTTGATCACATACAGCACCCAAGGCGCTGAACAATGCATCGCCAGCGGTATGTCTGAGGAGAAGGTATTTGTGGCAGTGAACTCTCTCTCACCAGCTCTGGATAAAATGCCGGAGAGGAAACCCTTTGAAGGCAGGAAGTTGTGTGTGCTGCATGTCGGTCGACTGCAAGAAAGGAAACGTTTAGATCTATTAATACGAGCATGTGCAGCTCAAGAAATGGAACCAGAGCTATGGATTGTTGGTGATGGACCAGAGCAGGAGAATCTCAAAGCTCTGGCAAGCGAAATTTACCCAAACACAAAGTTTAGTGGTTTTTTACACGGCACGGATTTAGAGCAATGCTTCAAGAGCGCTGATATATTTGTTTTACCGGGGACAGGGGGCTTAGCAGTTCAAGAAGCGATGGTTTATGGACTGCCTATTATCGTTGGGGAGGCGGATGGAACTCAAATAGATTTGGTATCCCCTAAGAATGGTTGGCACATAATCCCTGGGGACCTTGATGACCTTGTGAAGACAATGCGGTTGGCATTTTCAGATATAGCACGACTAGCAAAAATGGGAGAGGCTTCGTTTCAGGTCGTTGGCGATCGAGCTAATATTGAAATTATGGCGGAGGTTTTCGTCCAAGCCCTGAAATTTGCTAGCCGCGGAGTGATGTGAAGTGCGGTTGCTATTTATCGCGGATGCGAGAAGCCCCACAGCAATTAATTGGATGAAGCATTTTGTAGACGTTGGACATGATGTCCATCTAATCACAACGTTTAGCGCCACTCCTCAAGTGAAATTTAAGTCACTCACTCACATACCGGTTGCTTTCAGCAGCTTACTGAATGAGGGCGCCTCTAGAGGGATTCGACAGGCAATTTCCGAAGCAGGGAAAATTGGATTTCGAACCACTCTCAGGCATTGGTTCGGACCGATCACGATACCCGCCTCAGCGCGAAAATTGCGTGAGGTTGTTCAATCCCTGAAACCTGAGCTTATTCATGCCATGCGTATCCCATTCGAGGGGATGTTAGCGGCCCATGCGGATTTAATTCCTCCTTTAATTGTCTCAGTTTGGGGGAATGATTTCACACTTCATGCTCCTGCAACCCCACGGATGGGAAGGCTGACGAGAGCCACATTGGGCCGAATCACTGGCCTGCATGTTGACTGTAATCGTGATTTAGGCTTAGCTCAGGACTATGGGTTTCCTGCAGAAAAACCTGCAGTAGTCCTCCCTGGATCAGGTGGAATCTTGCCAGAACTCTTCTATCCACCTGAAAATGAGATAGCACGAAAAGGGCTCACGATCCAAGGCGACGAATTGGGTATCCCTGAGGACGCTCGAGTCATTGTTAATCCAAGAGGCTTTCGAGCCTACGTACGTAATGATACGTTCTTCAAATCAATACCAAAAATATTGGAACACATCCCAAATTCCGTCTTCTTGTGCCCCGCGATGAAAAATGTAGGGGAGGCCGAACGGTGGATTTCTAGGCTAGGGATAGAGGATGCAGTGCACCTTTTGCCAAAACTATCGCCGGTGGAGATGGGCGACGTATTTAGACGTGCCGAGGTGTCGGTATCACCAAGCGAACATGATGGAACCCCCAATACCTTGCTTGAATCAATGGCTTGCGGCTGCTTTCCAATATTAGGTGACCTTGAGTCAATCAGGGAATGGGTGGATCACGGGTCAAACGGATTGCTTATTGATCCTTCTAACCCCACGAACCTGGCGAACGCGGTCATCGATTCTTTTAGAAAACCTGAGTTGCGCGAACGTGCGCGTGAAAAAAATATCGAGCTAATTAGCACAAGGGCAGTTCGTTCATCTGTGATGCAACGAGCTGAATCTTTTTACGAGCGTTTTGTGTAATGTGAGCAAAAGTTGAGGGTGTTCTATTGCAAAAACCTAAACTTTGACTGGATGCTATAATCCCTTGATTCAGCGATCACAGACTTCAAAACCCGAGCATGTCTTAAGACGGTGTGTAAATTGTCGGAAAACATCGACAATATCCATTACACTGAAAGACGGTGTCTAAAACCCGACCCATTCGTTGAATTCTGGCTGTGCGATTATGAAGCAAATTGTTCAAGATCTTGGCAAAAAAGAAACTCGCGTCATTGAAGTTCCAATCCCTAAGCCAGGGAAGGGCGAGGCATTGGTCCGAACGGGCGCCTCTCTCGTATCAGCTGGGACGGAAAGGATGTTGGTTCAGTTCGCCGAGAAAAGCTTATTGGGCAAAGCCAAAGCTCGACCTGATCTGGTAAAACAAACACTGGATAAGGTTCGCAGAGAAGGATTGATCAGTACGGTTGATGCTGTCCGGAACAAGTTGGACGAATTCTTGCCATTAGGCTACTCCTCTGCTGGCACAATTATCGATATGGGAGAGGGTTTGCAAGGGTATCGGGTCGGTGATCGGGTGGCGTGCGCCGGGGGCGGATTCGCCGTTCACGCCGAATACGCAGTCATACCACGGAACTTAATGTCACTACTGCCCGATGAAGTTGATCTCGAGCAGGGAGCATTCGCAACCCTTGGCGCGATCGCATTACATGGTTTCCGTTTGGCTGAATTACAAATTGGCGAACGCGTGGCAGTAATTGGATTGGGCTTAGTTGGATTGATGGCGGTTCAGATCGCTCGCTCTGCAGGATGCAGGGTTCTGGGGATTGACATCAATATGGATAGGGTGGAACTTTCTCGCAAATTGGGTGTGGAGGCAGTATCGGTCGAAGGCGCGGTTGAAAAGGGGAGAGCTGAGACTGGGGGCAAGGGATTCGATGCCGTAATCATCTGTGCCGCCACTGAATCAAGCAACCCGGTGGAGCTTGCAGGGGAAATTGCTCGAGACCGAGCGAGGGTCATTTCGGTAGGCGCAGTGGGTTTGAAAATTCCCCGAAATCTATACTATGAAAAAGAGTTAACCTTCCTGGTTTCCCGATCGTACGGTCCTGGTCGTTATGACCCAGCATACGAAGAAGGTGGACAAGATTATCCGATTGGGTATGTGCGATGGACGGAGGGCCGCAATTTATCCGCGTTTGTGGATTTACTTGTCGATGGTCGAGTAGATGTTGACACTCTTATAACGCACCGTTTCCCAATCGCTAAGGGGACTGAGGCGTACGAACTCATAACCGCTCGGTCGGACGATCCGTTCGTTGGAATTCTACTCACATATCCCGAAACTGAAGATAAGATGCTGCCCATCGATAAACAATATCCAGTACGGGATGTGCAAACCGCCCCGGTCGATAAAGTTAATTTGGGCGTGATAGGCGCTGGAAATTTCGCAAAGAGCACCCTGCTGCCGAATCTCAGGGGAATGGATGGATTAGAGTTGGTAGCGATCGCTTCTGCGCGCGGTCTTAAGAGCAGCCATGCTGCTGAGCGATTTGGATTTGGTTACGCTGCGACAGAAACCGAGCAAATTTTACGAGACGAGAGCATAAATACGATCGCCATCCTAACTCGACACGACCTTCATGCCGCTCTAACGGTTGCCGGACTGAGTGCTGGAAAAAATGTTTTTTGTGAAAAACCTCTTGCGCTTGATCTTGATCAACTTGAGGAGGTCAATCAAGCCCTGAATGAGACCGATAAGCTGCTGATGGTAGGTTTCAACCGTAGATTTGCATCACTCTCTATAGCGCTCAAGAGTTTCATGGAAACTACTCCAGGCCCGAAGGTAATGACCTATAGGATTAATGCAGGTCCATTACCGTCGAATCATTGGCTATATGATCCTGTCGAGGGCGGGGGAAGGATCATCGGTGAGGCTTGTCATTTCATCGATTTCCTCATTTACATCGCAAATGCTCTGCCAATAAAAGTAAGAACTATTGGTGTTGGCGCGGATATGCCGGACCATGAAGACAATGTGATCATTGCCTTAGACTTTGCCGATGGCTCTATTGGTTCCATCAGCTATCTCGCAAGTGGTGATCGATCCTTTTCTAAGGAGCGCGTTGAAGTTTTCGGGGGCGGCAAGGTCGCAGTTTTAGACGACTTTCGCAGCTTAGAGTTGGTTACAGATGGCAAAAGATCCAGACAACGATCGCGCTTGAGGCAGGATAAGGGGCATAAGGCTGAATGGGAAGCGTTTGTCAAAGCAATTCAAACCGGCGGTCCACCTCCGATCCCATATGAGCATCTGATCGCGGTGACCAAAACGTCCATCGCTGCCGTGAAATCGCTTCGAACGCAACAATCGGTGGATATCAAAACCTTCGCACAGAACTGATGCACCTCTCAAATGTAACATTACGCGCGGCGCGCGAGTTAGGCATGAAACCACTGCTGCTGCTTGGCTTGTATCAGGCCCAGCTGAAGAGTGGTTTAGTTCGCCAAAGGACTCCAAGCTACGGATGGTCTTCAAAGCCACTGGGTTATTGGTTGAAGAAAGGTTATTCCGATGATCCACGTTCCTACGTTGAGAAAAGAGCTCAGGTAAGCAGCGAATTCTTCTTTGATAAAAATCCTTCCGCCTCGAACCCTACTAGTACCCTCGACAATCGAGAAATTGATGCCATCAAGGATCGAGCGCAGAAAATTCTAGCTGGTTGTTTTCCCATCTTCAGTTCCCAGGACAACGAATTAGGCTTTCCACCGAAATGGAATTCTTTTGCGGCGCACGGAACGGGAGCTTCAACTTTCGCCATCGATCCAAATCTCCATTGGACTGAGTATGATCTGGACACGTTTCCAAAGGATGTAAAATTCCTCTGGGAGCCGTCTAGGTTTGGGTGGGCTTTCATCCTTGCTCGGGCGTTTATGTTGAGCAATGAACCTGAATACGCAGAAAGTTTCTGGAAGCTACTTGAGTCCTGGCGGGCGCAGAACCCCCCCAACACCGGACCTCAATGGATCTCAGCACAAGAAGTGGCGATCAGGCTTCTCGGTTTAATTTTCTGTTTTTATGCCTTTTACCCATATTTGAAGAAAATGCCGGATCGATTGGCGACCATGGCCCAGACCATTGCAGTGCATGCTGATCGCATCCCTGCAACCCTCATGTATTCTCGTGCGCAGGGGAATAACCATCTGATTCTTGAAGCTGCGGCTCTATATACAACGGGATTGCTTTTTCCAGATTTTCGCCATTCCAGCAAGTGGAAAGAGGTGGGTAAGGATCGGTTCATAGAGGCAATTAAGTTTCAAATCTTTGCCGACGGAGGGTACATCCAACACTCGGTCAATTATCAACGTCTGGCACTCTCGGCATCGCTTTGGGTCGTTCGTTTGGCGGAAATCAACCGTGAAAGCTTTCCTGAACCGATAATAAGCTCCCTACAGTCGATGGCTGACTGCATGGGCTCAATCATCGATCCGGATTCAGGGCGAGCCCCTAATTTTGGCCACAATGACGGCTCGCTGCTCTTTCCGCAATCGCAGACCCCATTTCATGATTACCGCCCCGTTTTACAGCTGGCGAGCATGGTCCTGAAGGACCGAAAGAAGTTCCCTCCCGGACCCTGGGACGAACTACTCAGTTGGTTCGGATTATGTGTTGATGACCCACACACCAAGCGGGAGTTTGATTTACAGCGAAGCGTGCCTAATGCTGCTAACGCCATAGATCCTCCTCAAGCACCCACGAGAGAAAATGTCGATTATCCACAGGCAGGAACCTATATTCTCCGAGGGGTGGAGTCGTGGGGCATGCTTCGATGTGTGCGATTCACAACAAGGCCCGCACATAGTGATCAGCTTCATTTCGACTTATGGTGGCGAGGAACCAACGTTTTACGCGACGCCGGAACCTACCTGTACAACACCACCGAACCCTGGCGAAATGCACTTGCTGGATCCTGCGTACATAACACATTGTTGGTCGATGAAATTGAGCCAATGGATCGAGCTGGGACATTCCTGTGGTTAAATTGGGCGGAGGCAAAGGTCCTGCTGAAAAAGACATCTTTTAAGGGGAACATTGATATCATCATTGCCCGGCATGACGGATATAAGCGCCTCGGGGTAACTGTACTAAGATCCATCATTAGGGCAGGGGATAGAATCTGGTATGTTGTGGACGAAATACTTGGAGGAGGGATACACTCTCTCAGGAATGGTTGGCTTCTCCCCGATCTTAATTGGAACTATGGTGATCGAGTTCTGGAACTGTCCTCTGAACCCCTATCCATGCGCTTAGAGACAGCTGGTCCGGACTTGTCTTATGTTCTCATCCGGGCCGGCGAGCGATTGTCCGGTGATGTTCTATTGAACAACCAAGACATCATGGGCTGGCACTCTCCAACCTATGGGCAAAAGGAACCTGGTCTTTTTTTGGTTTCCAACGCCAAGGGCACATTGCCACTTCGAATTACTACTGCGATTATGCTGGGGAATGCAGAGCGCTCGGATCTCGAAGTGAATTTATCTCCACCAGGGGAAAACGAATTTAACATCCAAAGCGTAAGCTTCGAAGGGGACCGGTTAGAAATATAAAATGCACATCCTGTTAATCCATCAGGCATTTGCGTCTTTGAATGAAGCTGGCGGCACCCGCCATCATGAAATTGCTCGTCAGTTGGCAATAAGAGGGCACAAGGTAACTGTGCTTACCGGACAAGTAAGTTACCTCACTGGTGAGAAGATAGTGAATCCAGGATGGGTGCGAAGCGAAGTCGATGACCTTGGGGTGGAGATCCTGCGCACATATGTCTATCGTGGATGGCATCGTTCATTTTTCCACCGGATCTTCAGTTTTATAAGCTTCATGATTTCATCATTTCTTGTGGGTCTTGGTAGAAAAAAGGTGGATGTGGTCTGGGGAACCAGTCCCCCACTATTTCAAGCTTTTAC
>SDBT01017879.1_pt1 | contig 11172 bp, 13 predicted proteins | sample 2277101 | NCBI WGS metagenome assembly SDBT01 (sample SAMN10404973, study PRJNA504765) | marine sediment metagenome | isolation source: marine sediment core GS10_PC15, 103 cmbsf | place: Arctic Ocean: Southern Knipovich Ridge | collected 2010 | reverse complement strand
TTTGCTCTATAAACTGGGAAGATATGACGAGGCTCTGCCTGCGCTCAAGAAGGGGCTTACAAAGACAAAAACCGTAAGGAGGGACTCGAATGTTGCGAGGATCCAATACTATCTTGCCAGGGTGTACATGAAAAGGGGTGACATAGACAGAGCGATAGAAAACATCGAAGAAGCTCTTTCAACAAGTAAGAAGTTTCCGGAAGCAAAAGAAGCTCAAACCCTTTTGGAGAAGCTGAAGCAAGGACGCAAGGGGGTTTAGCTTACAGCATATATGATGCGGTCCGAAGGCTATGGCTTAGCATATGGATGATATAATTCATTTTGGGTGACTGGAGAGCAGGAAGTTCGTTTGTATAATTGATGGGCAGTTGAGAATAGGAGAATATGGAGTAACTAATCATGAAGCAGGGATACAAGTGTCCGAGATGTGGTGAAGATCACGGCTATTGGCTTTCCATCAGGTGTTGGGTTTTTGCGGCACAAGGTTTCAGATGTAAGAAGTGCAACAAACTTTTCTATAGGCAGAAAAATCTGATGCATTCCAGAATCGTCTCGTGGCTCTACGTACCCCTCCTACTGATTGGAACGGTAGTTCTTGCTCTCTGCGAAATACCAAATCTTTGGATTTATATTGGTACCTACCTCGCCGTGGGAGTTATTGGATTTACCGTTTTTGAGATTAACCATACAGAGACATCAGTCAGCAAATCGGAACAGCAGGTCCGGATTGAGGCGCTTTGGGGTATTTCGCCAGATGCACCCCATGAGAGGCGACAGATCTCTCCCATCATCTGGATTCTATTGGCCTATTCAATCTTTATGGGGTTTGACAGTGTGAATTGGTTGAGCAGGCATATCGATGTGGTTGGCGAATGGAGTAAGTACCTATTTGTGGCAAATGATGGACTCTTTGCTATGGTTGCATTATTTCTCATCCTAGATGCTTTATTCATGAAAGGCGATTTTAGGGTTGCTAAGAATTTTGCCATGATGGCGTGTATCTTCCACATTCTTGATTTTTTGCTAGGCCTACTACAGATGTTGGGATGGGAAAAAGGGATTGCATTCAACGCCCTGGTGTGCTGGAGTGTCATGTTCAATGTTGGTGTTCCGTTAATTTGGCTAAGGGTATTGCACTTCCCAGGATTCAAGAAGCTGTTCTCCCAACTCTTTGCGCTCTTGATAAGAAAGGGGTAAGGATAGTTGTCAACGTTTTGTCACTGGTAAATAACATTCCCTGAGATTGCATCAGACTATCAAACTGTTTCAAGAAGTGCGGCATTGCAGAAAACGATGGTTGTGTTGAGTTCTCTTACCATAACAGGCAGGTGTCTATTCAATAGATGAGTTAGGTGTAAAATGAAGAAAACAATTGAGAGAAGCCGAACGTTTGGTTCCAAAGTTGTGAAATATAGCCCTTGGGAGATGTTACTAGGAGGAGTGGCAATTATCCTTGGCCACTTCTTGCTTGATTTTCAATTCCGATTCACGGTAGCGATGTTCCTATTAGGCATGGCTCTATCACCTTTACTAGTGAAACAATATAGAACGGGGAAACCTGTTTACGCGGGGATATGTGGTGCCGTCTTGGGTTTATCCTTCGCCATTATATACTCCTTGACTGTTGCAGAACTGAAGACTTTGTCCACTAGCGGGCGGTATGGTCTGTATGGAGCCTTATGTGTTGGGTCTGGAGGATCCGTTGTCTTTGTAGCTCTGAGGAAGCGTTTAATACACTATATCAGGACCGGTAATTGGTAGACACCTAACAAGTTGCTGCACCCGAGCAAAAAGCTAGCGCTTTTTGGCGGGTGAGTTATAGCGTTAGTCTGACATTGAATTAAACTATCTGTTTCGAAAAGGGGAATATAAGAGACAACGTATGTTTAATCTATCGGAAAGGGTTTAAGCTATGCAAAAAGACACACAGAACTGTCTCAGTAAGATCGCTACTCCATCTGTGTTGCGTTGGATGGGTGCGACTGTTTTGTTAATGATTGCCTTGCTATTCGCTCCAAGACTAATGCCGGGTGGATGCAAAGAAGAAGTAGCACCGATTGCACGCCAAGACGACACTCAAGCTCACGATGTGTTCACTTCGTTAATTGACAAATCGCTCGGAACCGAGTGGTACGGTATCTATACGCTGGGAAGTAAGGTAGGCTATGCGATGCTCACGACCAGTCGTGATAAAGGTCCGGATGGAACAACCTACAATATGGTATTATCACACACTGTTAAGGTTAAAGCACGAGGCGAAGACATTGAGATAAAAATAGACTATGAAGAAGAATTTGATGGCCAGCCCCCATATGGTCTTAAACGTTGCTCGAACAAGTTGAAAGTAAAGGATGTTATCTCAGAGACCACGATTGTTAAAACGTCTGATGGATATAAAGCGAAAATCGTTCAAGGGAATGAAACTCGCACACAAATGATCGGGTCTCTCGACTATACACTTAAGCATGCGTCCGCAATTGAAACATGGTTACAGAAAAAGCCGAAGGTTGGCGATAACATCAAGCATATAAGTCTGAACCTCAATACGTTAGAAACAGAAGACATCACTTCACGCATAAAGGCGATTCGTACTGCGATTGTTGACGGCGTAAAGACAAAATATTACGAAGTTGCTTTGACTTCTGCTTCTGCCGAAGGGGTAGAAGTTGTGCAGTTGTACGGTGTGGATGGCACAGCATACACGATAGTTTTCGGAGAGTCGATTAAATACCAGCTCGAACCCGAAACATTGGCAATGAAGCTCGACGAGCCGATAGATTTGTTTGTCAGGAATCTGGTTACAATCGACCAAGCTCTGGGTGAACCGGACAACGTGTCCCGGCTCCAACTGGCGATCGACAGCGTATCCGGCTCATTGATTGCTGATGCCCCGGGGCAAACGGTTAGGCGAGATCAGGCAAATCAAGGCTATGTCTTAACAATTGACCCCAATGGAGAGCATCGCGTAAAAGCCACTGATGAGGAGGCTAAAAAGAATCTGAAAGCCACGATCGAGATTCCAAGTAACCACCCAAAAGTCATCGCCCTGGCCCAAGAAGCTGTTGGCGATGCGAAGACGACCACCCAAAAAGTAGCTCGCCTGGTCAAATCTGTAGGTGAATACATTGAGAACGTTCACATGACTACTTCGCTCACTGTGTTGGATATTATCGCCAAGAAGCAGGGCGATTGCAGTGAACACGCGAAATTGTTTACAGCGATGGCAAGGTCACAAGGCATCCCTTGCCGGACAGTCAACGGATTGAGATACATCGGTGATAGATTCAAGGCATTCGGCTTGCATGCTTGGAATGAGGTCGTCATTGACGGCGCTTGGATTCCTGTCGATCCCATATATGAACAAACCATGATCGACGCAACTCACATCCGTTTTCCAGTGGAGATGGCCGAGCAATGGCAGGTCATGGCGAGCGTCCCAAAGCTGAAGATCGCGGTTCTTGATGTTCAACTTAAGGAATAGCAGCTGAGTTCTCATTGCAAATTAACCTTTTTTAGAATGGAATTGTGAAGAGAGAGGAGACAAGGTTGCGTGGAAAAACACAAGAGGGTACGGTGGTTGAATTGAGTCTTGTTATCCACAATCTCAGAAATGAAGGAAAAGTCTTATGCGTAAGATACTTATTCGAATAATAGGAATGGTATTTGTGGGAATTCTATTAGTCCACGTGACATTCTTGACCATGAGGGGATGGCGTTTTTGGGATTTGCCATCATTCGTGATAGGAGTCGCAGGACTGTTTCTGTTATTTGGAGGGAACATGGGGAGACTGCTCGCCTCTCTCGCGTGTTTGTGCCTTGCTATCACGTGGTTAATGCATATGCTAGGCATCATGCTCACATCTGCCCAGTCAGCGACAGAACTCGTTGCTAAACAGGGCTTTCGTTATCATGCAGCTTTCTTGGTGATATTCGGGGTGTTCTATGCCTTTCTGGTAGCGCCGGGTACGCGCTCTGTTTACCGTACTGGCAGAGAAATGGTTAGTGGAAAACAACTGGCCAAACCTGTGTTGTTGACCGCTGGGTTGTTAACATTTGCGATGGCAGCCATCTTTCTTTATCTTGGAATTGCATGGTCACCTATGAGTATTTGGGGTGCTTGGAGCGCAATATGGGCAATTGCGGGAATCGTGTGTTTTAGGGTATGGTATGTTTTACGTCGTGCGGAAAGAGTGAAGAGTGCCGGTGATCGCGAGATATCTGGCAGTTAACCGATAAATAGGAGGGCTTGACAAGGCCCTTTCATAGATGTTTATGGTTGGATAGGTGAGTGGAAGGTTGGTTTATGCAACGGTTACATATAATCGTGAGCCAGAAAGGATGAGCATATGACAAGAGTTTCACTTCGGGACCCACGAAGTTTTGCCCAGAAGATTTTGATTGCCTTTGGATTTGTCTATGTGTCGGCTTTAATAGGTCTGTTCGTGACATATTGGCTTTCCAAAGTTTTTGTTATGGACCGTAGTTTCACAACCAGTTCTTTTTTCGGTGCCTTTGCGTACATTTTTTGTAGTTCTCTTCCTAACATTGTTTTCTACTTTATTGTAGGACTTACCATCCCTTGTATAATATCTGACCGCCCATTGGGATGGAGTTCTTTCATTGGTCTGCTTATGGTACTCAGTAGGATTTCAGGATCAAGGATTCATTGGGCAGGGCAGCCAGAACTTGTTGAGCTTCTCGTGATTTGGATTCCTAGATGTGTCATTTTGCCATCGTGTGTTCTTGGAACACTGATTTCCTCTAAGTCTAAGTTGTTGAAGAGAAACGAAGACAGAAGCTGAACACCTGTGTTCTGGAATCGAAAACTGATATGATGAAAGGGCTATCCCCACAGCAGAAGCTAAATCAGAGAGGTAGTGAGTGAGAACTTTGTTTGGGAGTAATCGAGGTTGGCGTACGGAACTAGCGATGAACCCGGAAGGTCCCATTTGCTTTATCCTTCTGGGGGTGGCAACCATAATAGGACGTCGACTACCGGGTGCCTTGGGCTTCTGCCAAGCCTTTGGGTTGTCCATTGCGTTAGGTGCCCTGTGGGTTGTTGTATTCCCACGCTATCTTCAAGACGCATCCCCTTCGGATGTAGGCGCTAAGTCTATACTTCTCCTCCTTGCTGGAGGTTGGATTATTTTTGCTGACTGGGTTGTTGATGCTATGAGGCTCATATGTGCTGGCAAGGACACATCAATAACGATACCAGCTTGGGTTTGGATTATCGGCGGGCTAATTGCAGCTTCTGGCTTACTTGGACTCGTAGCATGCAAAAAGGTTGCGTTCGCAATTCCAAGGATTCCAAGAATTGCCCTCAGGTTATGTGCCGGCATCATTTGTCTCGCAGGCATGCTTCTCGCTGTGAGGGCGACTATTGCTGGTTTGGAACTTCTTCGAATTGGCACAGGGGGTCAATGAGACTCGCTAAAATTGGCCATTTTGCAATTAAACGATGGTACCATTGAGTCTTGTTCCAGAAGTTCTCAGCCCAGGGTGGGATAGTTATCTTTTTTCCAACTGTTGCCATCGCGCCCTTGAATCGCTCATATTTATGATATAATCGGTTTGTGCTGGCTATAAGCAAGAGATAGGAATCTAAATTATGTGGGTGTTTATCATTTTTGGATTGGCAATGATTGTGTTTATGCTATGGGTATGGGCTGCGAAGCTTTACCGTTTCAGAGAGACGAAGCTTAAGACAAGAATGACATATGCCTTGGGTATGAGCCTGTTCTTTACATTGTTTTTTCTTTGGCAGACCGGCGGCAAAATCCAAGTCATAGGAAAAGGTCTTCTGTTTGGTATGGTTCTGTCTGTTCCGCTTTCCTTTTACAGTAAGAGATGGTTAGACAGGAGAATGCATGGGACGACCATATTGTACAAACGCAAACAGTTTTTGCGAAATTTGATAGTAGTCATACCCGCGGCGGTTGTTATGAGGGTACTGCTTGACTTGCAATGGGGACAACAAATCTTTGATGCGAAATGGTCTGCGGTAGGACTCGGCGTTTGTTGGTTAATTACTCAACTTTTCATTCTGGCCTACATTGTGAAGTTGGAAAGAAAACTAGGTGGGCCAATATTGGAAGACCAAAAATGAGGACGACATTCCATAGTACGATGGCTCTCTCTCATCTCACGGCATTGAAACATCGTAAGTCATCTGGTTTAGAGTATTTATGCAAGCGGAGATGTCACAAATTCAGTGTGGCTACTGATGTAACTTAAAAGGTGGAGAAATGAGTTTTAGTAACGGTCACATCAATGATATGAACAAAATGTTCTACGATTTCATAACAGCATGCATGCTCTTGGTTCTGCTGTCAAGCTGCTCTCCGAAGGATCGACGCCCATACCTTTTTGTCGATCAAGCCGGAAAAGAATATCGGGGGTTTTACAGGCAGCTCGAGCTCTCGCAACCAGTTGTCAATAACTCTGGACATCTGACCGTTTGTTACGCAAACGGTCAGAAATGGATGGAAGGAGAATACGTCAAGGGCAAGAAGCACGGTGTTATCAAAATGTGGAGGGAGGATGGATCACTCTTTGCTAAAGAACACTACAAGTATGGTTTGAAAGACGGGAAACTTACTTGGTGGCATCCCAACGGGAAGAAACAGATCGAAATTGACTGGGTTAATGACAAGAAGAATGGTTTCTGGATCGAATGGGATGAAAACGGAGTCGAGACCAGTCGACGGGAATTCAAAGATGATCGTCCCACAGAAATTGAAAAGGAGATGCAGAACCATTGAATGCACTCGACGTTGAAAAGGTGCCGCCTTTCCAACGCAAGTGATTCATCCCGTTAGTATAACATTGAATTAAACTGCCTACTTCAAAGAGCGTAACATAAGAGACAACGCGGATTTAATGGAATATTGATGTTCATGGGAGACCAAGGTGGGGATCATAGCGCTGGCAGCGTTTTGGGTGGCTGCGATCATGGTGTGGAGTTTCCTTGGCCCAAAGGTTCCATTGATATTCATTGCTCTCTGGCTTCTTGCGTTTTTTGGTTTTCGCTATTTTGGAGTGAGCGGCTATTTTTTCGTGGCATTCGAAGCAATCCTGGCTGCCATATTATTAGTCATATTAAAATATGAATAGACCCTGCAATGGTCTACCGAAATGTTTCAAAAAGGGAAACAAGAGAGAGAACGATGGTTTAATGGAAAGTTGGCCGATTTGAGAGTAAACGATGTTTTCAGGAAAAGCGAACTAACCTAATATCTGTAAATACAAGATACCCGAGATTTTGACGACTTATTGAACGGAGGACGAATGATGAGTCTAAAAATAAGATTGGGAATAGGATTTCTTGTCGCACTCAATCTTGTAACAGCTGTGTTCTTATACAAGTGCCTTTGCGAGAATGTCGCATTGAAAATTGAGAATTTCGCATGGAAATATGAGGTGCATGGTCTTGCTCAATATGCTGCAACTATGCAAGCTATTTCTGATTACAAATCTGGGAGATTGCGTATTCTGAAGTTGACACTTGGAGGTGAATCAAAGTTTACTGGGGAAAAAGATGGTCAATTTGAAATATGGTCTCGGACTTATTATGAAGATCCGTCCGGCATTGGCAAGTATTCCGGAGAACAATTCGCAGAATCCTATAATCGCAAAATGCGCTATATGTTAAAGCATCCTGAAGAATTTGCTGATGAGAAACAATGAATCAAGGCCATTAAGGCTTGAGATAACTTTCCCTATGACGCTCTCAGGGTTTGTTTGCAGAGGTGAGATGAGATTCAACGATGGAACTGTTGCGTGTCGCAGCATTGAAGTGCTATAACACGAGGGGTTCGGAGGGGCTATGTAAGAGAGCTAGTATCGTTCGAGCGGAGGGCAGGTTGTGAATTCATTTAGATTAGATAGAGATTCTGTTTGTCGTTTCCTAAGGAGTATGCCGTACCTAATTGTGGGTATCCTCATTGGAGTGATTCTCGGATTTCTAGGATGGTTGAATCTAATAGTGCGAATCCTTTTCATTCTGTTCGGTGGCCTTTTCCTGAGTGGCCTCATGCAAGGAAAAATGTCCAGAATTTATTCGAAAAGATATCCTGGTGCGAGATGCACATATATTCTAATATTCGCTATAACTGTTATGGTGCTTGGGGGAGTCACAATGATTGCATTTCCCAATATGCCAGAAGAGCAGAATCTCATGGCGATTTGGTCGCCAATCGCATTCGCTGGCATATTAGTTTTTGTAATTATCAATCGAAAGAATAAGTCAGTCATGAGATGAAACTCATGACAATAAACAAAAGGCAGGGCCTTGTTTCAGCTTTTTCTCATAACTTGTGGGTGGAGGAAATAACTCCTCTGACAAAAGATGTTTTTAGACAAAAATGCTAGTAAATAAATAATAGGGGCTTGGCAAGGTCCTTTGATGGATGTTTTTGGTTGGATAGGTGAGTGGAAGGTTGGTTTGTGCAACGGTTACATATAATCGTGAGCCAGAAAGGATGAGCAGATGACAAGAGCTTCACTTCGGGACCCACGAAGTTTTGCCCAGAAGATTTTGATTGCCTTTGGATTTGTCTATGTGTCGGCTCTAATAGGTTTCTTCGTGACATATTGGCTTGCCAAAGTTTTTGTTATGGACCGTAGTTTCACAACCAGCTCCTTTTTCGGTGCCTTTGCATACATTTTTTGTAGTTCTCTTCCTAACATTGTTTTCTACTTTATTGTAGGACTTACCATCCCTTGTATAATGGCTGACCGCCCATTGGGATGGAGTTTTTTCATTGGCCTGCTTATGGTACTCAGTAAGATTTCGGGATCAAGGATTCATTGGGAAGGACAGCCAGAACTTGTTGGGCTTCTCGTGATTTGGATTCCTAAATGCGTCATTTTGCCATCGTGTGTTCTTGGAACACTGATTTGTTCTAAACTTAAGTTGTTGAAGAGAAACGAAAACAGAATCTGACCTAAAACAGGACGTGGTATTTGCCAGGAGCTGAGCACCTGTGTTCTGAAATCGAAAACTGATATGATGAAAGGGCTATCCCCTGAAGAGTAAACAATGGATGGGGGATTGACAAAGCCCTTTCATAAATGTTTTTGGGTGATTAAAGACCGTGAACCTAGGTAGCTTTGTCAACTTTTGACTGAGCGCCATTTTAGGCCGGTAGGAAGTTGCCATGACCAGAAACCTTAAAAGCTCGTCCCTTCGGCTGTTTTGGTTGAGGTTGTTCTCAATTAGCATATGCTCAATAGGTTTGCTAAAAACAATCGGCATTATATTTTTCATAAGAGTGGTAGGACTAGCTGATCTCGTGCCGCCTTCAGGTCTTACTACAGTGCTTTCCCGACAAGTAATTGAATTCTTTGAACACCATAGATGCGAAATTTTATGTTTATCTGCATTCTTGTTGATTGTGTCAATACTCTTGGTGATTTGCGGGATATTCTCATTTTTCAGAAAGTCCTGGGCAAGAAAAATATTGATATCTGTAATTGTTTTGGAGATCCTTAGCAGTTTTGCAATAATGACTTTGCTATGGAGATTTAGTGTTAGGTTTACAGGAATTGAAGGTCTTATCGGCTACGTACTGGCATTGTTGTATGTTACATTCTTTTTAACCAGGAAGGAAGTTGTCCAGCTATTTGCTAAGGAGGAGGCAGGTGGAGAGACGTAAGACGTCACCTGGGATTGGATTAAACAACCAGAGCATTAGGTGGTATATTATAGACAACGATGGTTACATTGAGTTGTTTTAGGGAAAGAAAAAGAAAAGCAGTGCGTTAGCAGAATCACATAAAGACAGATAAGAGAAGCAAGATGAGAAAGTTTGAAGTTGTATGGAGTACCGGGTTTGTTCTCGGAATGTTTCTTTCACTCTGTGGTTGCTCACGCAGGTCAGATGTGGAGAACACTGATTGGTTCAAGTGTGCACAGAAATATGATAAGGCATATAGTAAGATGTTGATGGAAATGGACCGTGAGACTCTTGAGAAGGATCTCATGGACGAAGTCTCCAAATTACGAGAAAAGTTTCTGCAATCAAGACAACCAGAGCAAAGCGAGATAGTCTCTGTCCTGAGATCCCCAAGCAGAAAGCTGCAAAGGATTGGCCTGGCTGCGATGTCCTTACGGCTGGCGCAGACAGACGAGGTGGTGGAAATTTTATTTGAGTTCCTACAAGGTCAGAACCGAGAGTTCAGGTGGTATGCTGTGCATGCTCTCGGAGAATTACGGCCCCTTGAAGAGGCCAAGAGAGCTAGCTGGGGCAGGCAGTTGTTGGAAATCACTAGGCGGGAGAGGGACGTCCAGATCCAGATGAAAGAAATCTTCCTCTTAGGCGAGCTTGGCTGTGAGGAGGCAATCCCCTTTCTAACTGAACAACTAATGAAAGAAGGGGAGGAGTACTTTGGGTTGAGGGTGGTCGCTTATCTTTCATTGTGGAAAATGGGTGGCCCATTTTACGACAAGGTCGCGAACTATAGTAGCGCTGAAATAAGGAAGGCAGTTGAAGACTTGGAAAATCGTCTTGGAAAGAAAGAAAAACAGTTAGAGAAGGAGTAGGTCATACAGTGTATTTGAGGAGCGCGGCAGTTCAGAATGGGCACACCGAGAGTTGGGCTAAGACTGGTTTTTAACTTCCATCAACGTTACATTAACTGTGGTATATCGGCCGACTTGCTATTAAACGATGGTTTCATTGAGTTTTGTTACGGAAAGTCCTAGCCTTTGGTGACATAATAGCCAGCACAGTAAGAGACAAAAATGATAAACTTAAAACATTGGACATTTTTGAGATTGGCGAAATTTTGGGTATCAGTGGCATTTGGTCTCTTTGCTTTAGGGGCTATTTCAATATATCTTCTGCTTAACGAAACAATAGATGTTCTGGGAGTTCGTGTACTGGTGTCAGCTTTATCGGGTTTAGCTTTCAGTTTTGTGCCTCTTATATCAGCCTTCATATTTCATCTTTTGGATTTCGTGTTTAGAAACACAGCCATCGAAAATGCTGAACAGATGAAAATGATTTGGCACAACTTTTCAAAGGAAGAAAGGAAAAAGTATTTGATTTGTTGTTTCGCCGGTGGAGTTTATCCTGCACTTATCTTGATACCCGTTGTACTTATGCTTTTGTTTAGAATGAATTCTTTGGGTTATGCTTTATGCGTTCTATTCTTCATATTGTTGTC
>SDBT01017878.1_pt1 | contig 11173 bp, 12 predicted proteins | sample 2277101 | NCBI WGS metagenome assembly SDBT01 (sample SAMN10404973, study PRJNA504765) | marine sediment metagenome | isolation source: marine sediment core GS10_PC15, 103 cmbsf | place: Arctic Ocean: Southern Knipovich Ridge | collected 2010 | reverse complement strand
GCCCTGCGCATCAGCGAGTTCTTGACCACTGTTAGCTTGATACCCTTTGCTTTCAGCGCGCCTCGCATCTCGTTATTCTCATTGCCGCTGACACCCTTGGTTTCTATAACAAGAAAATGCCCGGTTTCGGCAAATTTGTCTGCCAGTTCCTTTTGAAATAATTCTTTTACATACTTGCTCATAATCCTACCTGTTTAACACTACAAAAAAAACTCGTCTCTGCTTGCGCTGCCAAACCTGCATCCACCATTCCCGGTATCGAACACATAACCATCCAGCCGCCTACGATACCTCCACCACAACAGAAGGGCTCATCGTCGCGCTGATACAAACCTTCTTGATATATGTACCTTTTGCTGTGCCGGGCTTCATCTTCTTTATATGCGATATAAACGTCTCGATATTCTCCGCGAGCTTACTTTCGTCAAAGCTCACCTTGCCAACGACAGCATGAACGTTACCGCCGGAGTCATTTCTGAACTCAACCTTACCCGCAGCAAAGTCCTTCACCGCTTGCGCAACCTCCGCAGTTACCGTCCCGTTCTTGGGAGACGGCATCTTGCCCTGTGGACCAAGTAACCTGCCAAGCTTGCCTACCTTGCCCATTACCTTCGGAGATGCTATCGCAACGTCAAAATCCATCCAGCCGCCCTGTATCTTCTCAACCAGATCTTCGCAACCAGCCTCCATAGCGCCCGCTTCCTTGGCCCCGGCAACATCCGAATCCTCACAAAACGCGATTACATTCCGCGATTTGCCGATTCCGTGCGGCAGACTCAACGCTCCGCGAATCATCTGGTCCGCCTGCTTCGGGTCAATCCCCAGATGCATTACACACTCTACACTCTGGTCAAACTTGGTCGAGCCAAATGCCCTGACCTTCTTCACCGCATCACCAAGACTCAGTTCCTCTTGACTTACCTTTTCGAACTCGCCCTTATATCTCTTACTTCTGAATCTCATAAAATCGCCCGCGAATAAAATCCTACTTCGCTCCCACTTTCATGCCGTGGTCAGCAAAACACCATTCCTGACACCGAACCCGGCGCCAACTCAACTACGAACTACGAACTTTTATACCACCTCAATGCCCATGCTCCGGGCTGTACCTTCAATAATCTTATCAGCCTGCTCCAGGCTGTATGCATTCAAATCCTTGAATTTCGTCTCAGATATCTTGCGAATCTGCGCTTTCGTAACCTTGCCAACCTTCTCTTTGTTGGGAACACCGCTTCCCTTCGCAAGCTGTGCTTCCTGCTTCAGCAATACCGCTGCAGGAGGACTCTTAACTATAAAATCAAAACTCTTGTCGGCATAGACGGATATCTCAACCGGAATCGTCACACCGTTCATCTCTTTGGTCCGCTCGTTAAACTGCGAAACAAACTGGCCGATGTTGACCCCATGCTGGCCTAACGCAGGCCCAATAGGAGGAGCCGGCGTCGCCTTACCGCCCGACGCCTGTAACTTTATCTTAGCTATAACTTCTTTCGCCATTACCTGCTGCCCATCCTCAAGCTAAATACCATTCACAAACAATCGCCCACTAAATAACTAAATTTTCTCTATCTGCCAATATTCTATGTCCAAAGGCGTACTCCGCCCGAATATCGTCACTATCACCCGAACCACACCACGTTCGCCGTCAATTGAATCAACCGTACCCTCGAAGTTCTCAAATGCACCGTTGCGAATTTTAATAATGTCGCCCTTTTCGAATTCCACCTTGATACTCGGTGTGTCCTCTGGCCTTTCCGCCTCCTTCAGCATCTTTGCCACATCCGTATCACGCATCGGAGTCGGAACGCCGTCCGTCCCTATAAAATCACCCGCACCTAATGTTTCCTTAATCACAAACCACGCATTATCCTGTATGCGACCATCCTCCTGCGCCTCCATCTCCATAAAAACGTACCCTGGATACAGCTTACGCCTGTGCACACGCTGTTTGCCGCCGCGAATACGTTTAACCTGCTCAACCGGCACGATTATCCTGCCCACACTCTCTATGCTCTCTACTTCCATCTTCCGGCTCAGAGCCTCCATGACCTGCTCTTCTTTATTCGAGGCAACTCGTAATACGTACCATTGCATTGACACTTCATTACCTCCCACAGGCCATTTCCAATCAAATCCCGATCACATACATAAACAGAGACTTAAATGTCATGTCAGCTGCGAAGAGCATAACCGCCATAAACACAACCACACAAATAACTATCATTGTCGAAACGGTAATTTCCCGCCTGCTCGACCAACTCACCTTCTTAATCTCACCCTCCGCCGAAATCATAAAGTCAGCCGCACCGGGCCTGTTCAGCAGCCAAAAAAGCACTAAGCCAATCACAGTACACAAGCCCACCGGAACAAGCGTCTCTACCCACAGATTATCAAGGACCGTCAGCTTGCGCCACAGCACGTAGCATCCGCCAGTTGCAATTGCAAACACCACCAATCCGCTCCAGAGCCTCGTATGATACCCCTGTCCACGCTTGTAAATCTTAAACAAAGCCATAAAGCCGACTACCCCTGAACAAATTTAGTACCTGCAATCGCCTTCCGAAAAAAACAACCGCTTACAGGCCAGGAGGGAATCGAACCCCCAACCTACGGTTTTGGAGACCGTCGCTCTGCCAATTGAGCTACTGGCCTAAACTAACTATTTTCGTCTTATCTTATGCGCCGTACGCTTGCGCTCCCTCTTGCAAAACTTCTTTAATTCCAACTTTGGCGTTCCTCCCTGAACGTTCACCGCTGTCCGGTAATTACGATCTCCGCACTCCTTGCATTCAAACCACACATGTTCCCGCTTCTTAGACCTGGCCATAACCAACTCTCACAAAACCTTAACGTACCTCAACCACACTCAAAGGCCCATAAAAAGGGTGCAGAAAGATGCCGCAAATACCGCCAAAGCGCCTCTCTGAGACAATCGACTTTATTCAATAATACTGGTTACTACACCGGCACCGACAGTCCTGCCGCCTTCACGAATCGCAAAACGAAGCCCTTCTTCCATCGCTATCTTCGATATGATCTCAACTACCATACCGATGTTGTCACCCGGCAGGCACATCTCAACAGGCTTGCCCTCACGGCTCAAAATCTCCGTAACCGCGCCTGTCACGTCCGTAGTCCGGAAGAAAAACTGAGGCCTGTAGCCGGCAAAAAACGGCGTGTGACGACCGCCTTCCTCTTTAGCCAAAACGTAAACTTCCGCGTTGAACTTCGTGTGAGGCGTAATCGAACCCGGCTTGGCCACCACATGGCCACGCTCAAGGTCCGTCTTCTCCACACCACGAAGCAGAAGACCGACGTTATCGCCCGCCTGACCTTCGTTCAGCGTCTTGTTAAACATCTCAACGCCCGTAACGGTCGTCTTGCGAACTTCATCGCTTAAGCCCACTACCTCTACCGAATCGCCTACGACTACCTTGCCGCGATCAATACGACCCGTACCGACAGTGCCGCGCCCCTTAATGCTGAATACATCCTCCACCGGCATAAGGAATGGCTTGTCAACCTCACGCTCAGGCACCGGAATGTAACTATCCACCGCCTCCATCAGCTCATCGACGCATTTGCAAGCTTCGTCATCCTTGCCTTCAGAGTTCATCGCCGCAAGAGCAGACCCCTGGATAATCGGAATCTCATCGCCGGGAAATTCGTACTTGTCCAGAAGCTCACGCAATTCCATCTCAACCAGCTCAAGCAACTCCGGGTCATCAACCTGATCAACCTTATTCAGGAAAACGACCATCTTCGGCACGTTCACCTGACGGGCCAGCAGAATGTGCTCCCGAGTCTGCGGCATCGGACCGTCACTGGCCGCCACCACCAGTATGGCTCCATCCATCTGGGCCGCCCCCGTAATCATGTTCTTGACGTAGTCAGCATGACCCGGGCAATCAACGTGGGCGTAATGACGGTTCACCGTCTCGTACTCTACGTGCGCCGTGTTAATGGTAATACCGCGCTCTTTTTCCTCCGGCGCATTATCTATGTCTTCAAACTTCTTGATGTTGCCGCCGCCCGCCTTAACCGCCAGACGCATAGTTATCGCCGCCGTCAACGTCGTCTTGCCGTGGTCGATGTGACCGATTGTCCCAATGTTCACGTGTGGTTTTGTACGCTCAAATACCGCCTTAGCCATTTGTCAATAACCTCCCTTAGCATTATTGCCATTCATTTCTTGCCACCTTAACTGACAATTATGGAATTAACATAACACCTGATTTATCTTTCAAGATTAAGCTGCCCGGCCCATACCGACCAGCCATCAACCTACAAACGTCATTTAGCTGCTGATGGGACTCGGACCCATGACCTCGTCCTTACCAAGGACGCGCTCTACCAACTGAGCTACAGCAGCAACTGCCAATAAAGACACTCCTCCCTTCTGCCCGAGGACCGCTCAAAAACAACTCCTCAGGCAACAAGAAAAACCGAATCCGATAAGAAATTATAGGGATTCCCCGTCTTTACTGTCTTTACCAAAGCGAGAGTATACACAGCCTGACCATACCGTGTAAACACAAAAAATGAAAAAAAATAAAAATTTTGCAAAAATTTCCAAAAAAACCTCCGTTTGTGGACTTTGACGACCCATAACCACCCCAATGATCGCAAATCCTCACAATACCTGCATCCTCCTTATTCAGTTACCGCGGCTATTTCAGATTCCAAAAGTACGAATGCACACTTGCCAAAATCCTCGCAGTTCACATTAGCCTTCCGACTGATTTGACTGGGGCATAACTTTTCGTTATTGTATAGCCTAATATCAAGAATGGTTCATATATCAGGAGTTTTCTATGCCAAAAACTCTCGCACGGCTTACCCCTAAACCGCTTAAGAAGCCCCTTGAATGGCTCTATAACAGAATCCGATACTTTGGATTTGCTTGCTATTGCCCCGTGCGTCCTACCCATTTTAACATTCGAGCCCTTTAGGTACCCCATAACCTTCCCTGGATGGCAAGATGGGCAATATGGGTAAAGACGAGAATTTCCAGGCCCAAATATTTATCGGAATTCCCCCCAAAATCCCCTAATTTCGACAAAAATTAACGGACCAAAAACCTCCAAACATGTTAATCTGGGCAAACACAAAAACCTAACTAACCAACCGTCCAAACAGCGTCAACGGGCTGACTTTTGTAATTTCCACCTTTGTAAACTGTCCCGCTAACGACTCCGGCCCGTTGAATACTACAATATAATCGGTCGCCGTTCGTCCGACCAATTGCCCCTGGCCGGCATGGCTGGCTCTATCGAGATGCGGCTTTTTGCTGGGACCCTCCACTAATACCTCTAATTCCTGGCCTAAGAAGCACTTGTTGTATTCGCCGCTGATGATGTTTTGCACCTCCAGAAGCTCGATATTGCGCTGCCTTTTCACCTCCGCAGGCACGGTATCAGCCAGTTTAGCGTCCGCCCGCGTGCCGGGGCGCGGCGAGTACTTGAAAATGAAACAGTTTTTGTACTTCGCCTTTTTCACAAGCTCAACCGTCGCCGCAAAGTCCGCATCCGTCTCGCCGCTAAAACCCACGATAAAATCGCCCGCTATCGCAATGCCGGGCACAATCTCGCGCGCCTTAGCCAACAGGTCAAGATACTCACTTGCAGTATAGCGCCTGTTCATCGCCTTTAAGATTCTGTCCGAGCCGCTTTGGGCTGGTATGTGCAGATACGGGCAGACCTTCGGTAAATCGGCCGTCGCGCGGAGTATCGCCTCATCAAAACCGACTGGATAGCTCGTTATGAACCGAATCCACCGGATGCCATCGACTTCGTCAGCCATTTCTAACAGGTCAGCCAAGCGATACGTTTTGTCGCCCGCAGGGTAATTATATGAATTTATGGTTTGGCCGAGCAGCGTTATTTGCTTTACGCCGTCAGCGGCAAGCTTTTTGATCTGTTCGATGACCTGCCCGGCCGGCCGGGAAACCTCCGGTCCGCGAACATAAGGCACAACGCAGTAGCTGCAAAAGTTGTTGCAGCCGCGCATTGCGCGAACAAATGCCTGGCTCGGGATGTAGGATCGGCTGGAATCGTAGGCTAATTCAAAATCATCTAAAGAGTTCATAGTTCGTAGTTCGTTGTTCGCAGCTGTGGCCTGTGTTTTTTGGCGGATGTTTTCAGTTACGCTTAAGAGTTTAGTCTTGTCTTCGAGCGCGCGTTTTACAAGGTCGGGGATTTGCGGTATTTGTGCCGGGCCGCAGACGATATCGACCGCATCGTGGTCAAGCAGTTCGGCGCCTAAGCGCTGGGCCATGCAGCCAATTACACCGACGACAAGCCCCGGCCGGGTTCGTTTTGCGTGCTTGAGATGGCCGAGGTGCGACAGGACCCTGTCCTCTGCGTGTTGGCGAACCGAGCAGGTATTTATCAAAACTACATCGGCGTCCTTCACTTTTTCGGTCAGCGCAAAACCTGCGTCTTTAATCGCAGAGGCCACCAGCGCAGAATCGAGCTTATTCATCTGACAGCCAAAGCTCTTAATATGTACCCTCTTTGTATTCATGTAAACAGCGAGTATATATGATTTTGCGTTTAGTGTGTAGTGTTTGCCCTTTTATTTTGACTTTTGCGGTGATTTGCATGGATACCGGGCCGTTACGGCGACCCACATGGAACTTTTGAGGAAAACCAGCCTGAATTGTTACAAAGTGTCCCTTTTGGCTGTACAATACAGGGTATAAAAGGGACTGAAATTGAGCTGGTTAGAGAATCCCCAACTGGGTTTTTTTTTGGCTTCATTTTGGAACACAATGGGCCGAAATTAGGTATATTGGGGCTATTAAGCGGAAGATTGTGATATGCGGACTATGAGTGAGCAAAGAAGGCTTGTTGAGCAGGAGGGGCACATACATGCCGTGCGCAGGGGCAGAAGAGGGGCGCTGCACTTTGAGAATATGCCGCGGCTTCATAAGTCGCTTGAGTTTATTTTGCGGGCGAGCTTTACCAGGGCCAGGGGGGTGCGCAATGCACTTGATGTGCGGGCCGAAGAGGTCCGGATTGTTTTGAGCAATCTGCCGGCCGGCTTTGATAATACGCGAATACTTTTGGTGACGGACCTGCATATAGACGGAATGGATTGGCTGGCGGAAAAGATTATCCGCGTTGCAGAGGGAATTGATTACGATTTTTGTATCCTGGGCGGCGATTACAGTTTCAGCCGGGCGTGTGAGGGGAGCTTAGCTTATTCGAGGATGAGGGAGGTGGCGGCGAAATTGCGGGCAAAATCGAGAGTGTTTGCAGTATTGGGCAACCACGACCGATACAGTATCGGCCAGCTTCTTCAAGAGTGTGGGGCCGAGGTGCTGATGAATGAGAGCATACGTCTTGAGAAGGATGGTGACAAGATGTATCTGACGGGGCTGGATGACAGCCATTATTACGGCGCCGATGATATTGGGTTGGCTGACAGCGGGATTGAGGCCGGCGCGTTTAAGATAATGGTGTGTCATTCGCCGGAGGGATATGAGCAGGCGGCCGAAACGGGGTATTCGCTGTACTTAGCCGGCCATACACATGGGGGGCAGATTTGTCTGCCCGGCGGTATTGTGGTTGTCCATGGTGCGACGGTCCCGCGGCGGTTGCTAAAAGGCAAATGGCAGTATAATGGGATGTGCGGCTACACATCGCGTGGAGCAGGTGCAAGCGGGGTGGCGGTGCGATATTTCTGCCCGCCGGAGATAAGCGTCATCACACTGGTCAAAGCGTAGCCGGCAAATAGTACGCATCATTCCTTGACCAGCAGCATACGACCTCTTACAATCTGTCTGCAGAATAATATATTGTTTAGCGAGGCGCAAACGTGGCGGCAAAGTTGAGTTTTTTAGGAGCGGCCCAGAATGTGACGGGGTCCTGTTTCCTTTTGGAGACGGACAATTGCAAGCTTTTGGTCGATTGCGGGTTTTATCAGGAAAGACAGTTTCGCGAGAGGAACTGGGTGCCGTTTGCGGTCGACCCCGCCAAGATAGACGCGGTGCTTTTGACTCATGCGCATCTTGACCACTGTGGATTGCTGCCGAAGCTGGTCAAGGACGGTTTCACAGGCAGAGTTTACTGCACCGATGCCACTTCCGAGATTGCCAAGATAGTCTTGGCCGACAGTGCCCACATTCAGGAAGAAGATGCCGCGTATAAGCGCAAGCGCCACAAGCGCCAGCAGAAGGTGCCTGCCCGGCCGGTGGAGGCGCTTTATTCGGTTGAAGATGCCCATGCCTGTTCTGAGCTTTTTTCGCCCGTAAAATACAAGCAGGTTATCAAGATCGGCGATTGCGCTGAGGCGACATTTCATGACGCCGGGCACATCCTGGGGTCGTCGATGATAAAGGTTAAGGTGCCGATAGACGGCCAGATGCGATCTATACTTTTTTCCGGTGACGTTGGGCGAAATGACAGACCTATACTGCGGGACCCGACGGTTTTCGATGAGGCCGACTACATCCTGATCGAATCGACCTACGGCGACCGGACGCATGACTCGTTCGAGGATACAAAGATTAAGTTCGCCGAGGCGGTCAACAGCGCCGTCGAGTCCGGTGGCAATATTATCGTTCCGAGTTTTGCGATTGAGCGGTCGCAGGAGATACTGTATTACCTCAATGAACTGGAGCTTGCCGAGAAGATTCCGCAAATAAAGGTTTTTCTGGATAGTCCGATGGCTGTGTCCGTTACGGATGTTTTCAGGCACCACCCCGAGATGTTCGACGCCGAGACGATTGAACTGCTTAATGAGCACCATTCGCCGTTTAGTTTCAGCGGGCTTAAGATGGTAAGGAGCACAAGGGAGTCGAAGGCAATCAATAAGATTAAGGGCACGGTGATGATAATAGCGGGCTCGGGGATGTGCACGGGCGGCAGGATTAAGCACCACCTTGTCAAGCATATCTGGCGGCCGGAGAGTACGATTATGTTTGTGGGTTACCAGGCGGTGGGGACGTTGGGCAGGCAGATTGTGGAAGGGGCTGAAGAGGTGAGAATCTTAGGCGAGATGCACGAGGTCAAAGCAAGAATTGTTCAGGCGCTGGGTTTCTCGGCCCATGCGGACAAAAATGAACTAATGGAGTGGCTCTCTAATCTCAAGAAAGCGCCGCGGCATGTCTTTATGGTCCACGGCGAAACGAACGCTGCGCATCATTTCAGTAAATTCCTGACCGAAAAAACCGGCTGGTCCAGCTCGGTGCCGACATACGGCAGCAGCGCAACACTCGATTAACCGAACTTCACAAGCCCTCCTTTGTTGATTGCATTGCCTCGTCGAAGTGTTTTAGCAGGTAATCTTTTGTCGGGCCGGCGAGGTGGTCCCAGGGTAAGATTTCATCAGGGCCAAAAGCTCTTTGGGCACATTCTTCGAGATCCATGTTGTGCTCGCCGAATGCCTTCTTCCAGATGTCATAATCGAAACACTCGTCCCATAAATCAAACTTCGCGCCCAATCGCCAGGCGGTTTCAATGACTTCGGCCATTCGCCTGTCGGCCCGCGTCATGGCGGCTTCCAGTATGCTGCGCTCGATGTTGTGAAATTTGAATTGCAGGAATCTTGCGTTCAATTCGCGCTTGCGCTGCAATATCAGGCTTTTTGCGTCTTGAAAATAAGCCATATCTTTTTGGGTCAGCCATTGAAAGGGTGTGTGCGGTTTGGGCACCAGCCAGCTTATCGTGATGTTTACCTTTGCCGTTTTTTTGTCAACATTCTTTCGCAGCCGGGCGATTTCAAAAGATAAATCCACGATTTGTTCAATGTCTTCATCGGTTTCGCCCGGCAAGCCGACCATGAAGTACAGTTTAACTTTTTGGAAACCGGCCTCGTAGGCGGATTCGATGGCGGCCAGGAGGTCCGCATCCGTTATGGGCTTATTGATGATTCGGCGAAGTCTTTCATTAGCCGCTTCAACGGCGATTGTAAGGCCGCTTTTTCTTACGGAAGTAACCAGTTTCGGTAATAGTTGCAGTTGTGCCTGCACACGCAGGCTCGGCAGCGAGACCCCCACATGGAGCGGCTCAAAATATTCCTGCAGACCCAAAACTAATTCTTCGAGGTCGGGGTAATCGGCTGTCGAGAGGCTTAGCAAGCTAACCGTGTCGAAGCCGGTGGCGTGGTAGTTTTCCTTTGCGATTTCTATGATCTTATCGACGCTACGATATCGAATCGGCCTTTTGCAAAATGTGGCCTGGCAGAAGCGGCACCTGCCCGGGCAGCCGCGCATAATCTCGACGGTAACCCGCTCGTGCACCGTCTGGGGAAAGGGCACTATCGGCGCATCAGGGACGGGAGCATTTTCAAAGTCGGAGATGGCGGCATTTTCAAAACGGTCGGGTAACCCAGGCAGGTCGGGCTTGAATGACTTAATATTTTGGCCGTCGTATTCGAAGCTATAAAGCGATGGTACGTAGGCAAAGCTGAAATTGGCGGCGGCTTCGGTAAGCATCTCATGCTTCGTCGCGCCGGTGTTTCTTTGTTTTCTGATTAGCTCGACCAATTGTACAACAGCCTCTTCGGCCTCGCCGAGGATAAACATATCGACGAATTCGGCTATCGGCTCGGCGCAGTTTGAGGCCTGACCGCCGACGATTATTAGGGGATCGCCTTCAGTGCGTACATCGGCTCTGACTGGTATGCCCGCAAGATCCAGCATATTGAGCATGTTTGTATAGCAAAGTTCGTTGGTCAGGCTAAAGCCCACTATATCAAAATCACCGACCGCAGCCTTTGATTCGAGGGTAAACAGCGGTATCTGCTCGTTGCGCATAATCTCTTCGGCATCAATCCAGGGGGCAAAGACCCGCTCGCAAGCGACATAATCCAGTTGGTTGAGCACATGATAAATAATCGCAAAGCCGGTATGGCTCATACCGATTTCATAAATATCAGGGAAACATAAAGCCACCTTAATATCGCAGGAGGCAAGGTCCTTCTTGATCTGGTTTATCTCGCCGCCGATGTACCTTGACGGCCTGCGAACAAAGGGCAGGAACTTTTGCTGGACCTTGTCTTTCAATATTCTCACTTGCTTTGGCTGCATGGGCCCATTATACAACGGACCAAAGGTTTGTTGAACATAATGTGTAAACAAATTAGAATTAGCCGGTTATGTCTGATGATAAGAAAATATTTTTGGTCGCCAGATACTCGTACGCAGCCCTTGTCGTCGCCGCCGTTG
>SDBT01017877.1_pt1 | contig 11173 bp, 9 predicted proteins | sample 2277101 | NCBI WGS metagenome assembly SDBT01 (sample SAMN10404973, study PRJNA504765) | marine sediment metagenome | isolation source: marine sediment core GS10_PC15, 103 cmbsf | place: Arctic Ocean: Southern Knipovich Ridge | collected 2010 | reverse complement strand
TCCGAGATTGATACCCTGGAGAGGGTGGAGATACTGCGTGACCTCCGGCTCGGCGTTTATGATGTGGTGGTGGGTATTAACCTGCTGCGGGAGGGGCTTGACCTGCCGGAAGTGAGCCTGGTGGCGATTCTCGATGCCGATAAAGAGGGATTTTTGAGGGCGAAGGGTTCGTTAATACAGACGATGGGGCGTGCCGCCCGCCATATTGACGGGCATGTCGTTATGTATGCGGATACCATGACCAGATCTATGCAGGGGGCTATTGACGAAACAAAACGCCGCCGACAGATTCAGGAAGCGTATAATAAAGAGCACGGCATCACTCCGCAGGGGATAAAGAAGGCAATCAGGGACATCATCGAACGGGTAAAGGTGGCGGAAAAGCGCACTGCCTATACTTTTGCCGCCCCGGCGACTAAAGATGAAATTACCCGCCTGGTGAAGGAACTGGAAACGCAGATGAAAGCCGCCGCCCGCGCCCTTGAGTTTGAGAAGGCGGCGTTGATTCGCGACCGCATTATCGAGTTGAGGAGAGAGCTGGTTATAGCCGAGCAAAATGAAATCAGAGCCAATAAATAATGTAGAGACGAGGCAGGAACGCCGCGATAAAAAGCGGCAGAAGAAGCGCGAGCGCATTCAGAAGCACGGCAAGAGCCTGGCGCGGATTTATATGGATGCGATTATGAAGCGGCTGAAACGGCAGCCCTGAATCCCCTGCCCCTATTTCTTCTTTTTGTCCTGCTTTTTGAGGGCTTTGTCAGCTTCTTCCCGCTTTGCCTTAAGTTCAATAAGGCGGAAAACTGTCCTGGCTTTTCCGGCGATAACAAAACTCTGCATTGCATTCCACCTCCCTTTTCCACCCATCCATATTCACGATAGCACCCGAATATAAAAAAGACTGTAAAAGACGTAAATTTTACACAAAGGAATGCTTAAGATTTCATAAAAGGTGGGGTTTGTCTTACCTCACCCCCTTAGTCCCCCTCTCCTTAAAAGGAAAGGGGGAGAAAAAGAAAGAGGGGCTGATGCCCCTCTTAAACGCCCCGTGGTGGGGGGGGTCCAATTATACATAAAGTATATTTTTTGTTGCGACTACTAAACTTAATATCTTAAATTCAGTGAAGTTTCGCTATTTATTCTTTCCAATAGCTCTGCGTAGTCCTTTGTTTCTGACATATTGATGGACTGATAAGCTTTAGTGTACAACTGATTTTCCGAAAGGAATTTTGCAGCGTAAGCTGAGTTATTATTCTGACCATGTGTGTCATAGGCTACTCTTATATCGTATGCTTCATGCGCTTTTTTAATATCCCATGCCCTAGAGAAAGCATAAGTTGATTTCATAATTGGGTCTATAACAGCCAAATCTACCGTTATAATAACTATTAATTCACACGACTCTGACAAAGGCTTTAGTCTTGGTTTGTATACGAAATCAACTAACCAGTCTGGTATTGTCAGACCATCAACTGAATATCTGTAATTTATGAGCCCCTCTTTTATTAGAGGATGGATTGATTTACGAAGCCTTTGCGATGCTCTTGGCCCTAAGCTTTGTCTATGCGGTTTCTCTTCTTTTTTCTCTTCACTGACTGTCTGTGTAAGCATCGTATCTGCTGTGAGAAGAAGCTTACCGAAGTGAAGTATATTTTCCTTTATCTTGCTGTATTCAGACCTAATCTCAATTACTCCCTCATCTGAATTATATCTTGCTCCGAAGCTACTATTGATACCGTCTACTAAATGTTTCGCTCTCCGGTCTCCTGTTGTCTCACGTATTGTAAAAAGCGTATTCTCTATCAGCCCGCCATCATCTATAACAAATTCATTGTTATTTTCTCTAATCCTGATTATAAACCTATCTCCCATGCTATCTTTAAACGGTAAAGTAATAACACATGATTCAGAAGTGTCGTCCGCCATTATTTCGTACTGTTCTTTTATGCTGTTTATAATATCCCCAAATAACTCTTCACATTTCATGGCAAACTTTACCCCAAATTCAATCTTGATTGTATTCCTGTTATATCTATATTATTTTCCTTACAAAATGCCTTCACTGCCTCACCAAAGTCCGCAGGAAATGGCTCGGGGTCATATGCCCATGTGTCTATTCCCCTATGACTATCAAGTAGAGTGTATTTCATAGTCGGAAAATGTTTATGTGACCTTTGTGTAATACTCTCGTCAGGATTAGTATGTTCCCTATATTGATAATGATAGTCTCTTAATATATCACCTTTATCTGTAACTAATTTAATATACCACTGCCCTCCAGCTTTCCTAGCTAATACTTTCAAATCCCGTCTATGTCCGCCAGCTATTTTTACTCTCAATACCAACTCATTTGGTACGCTATGTTTTCTGCTCTTAGGCGTAATCTCACTGGCATCTTTCGCTTCGTCTACTAAATGCTCTATATCTGAATTTAGCCAATCATTCAATTTAGCTATTTGTTTTATCGTGTTTTGCCAGTCCATTTTATACTATTTTTATTTTGAGTTAACTACTTTCTTAGCCACTTTACCCCTCTTTACAAGAGAATTCAAGCCCCCTCCCCTTCTCCCTCGCTCTCTATATTTAGTTCCTCCTCAAGCTGCTCCATCAGGCGCGCCGCCCGGGGATAGCCGATGTGCAGTTTGCGCTGCAGGTAAGAGGTGGAGATATGCTCGTGCTCTGCTGCCAGTTCCTTAGCCGCCTGCAAAAGCGGGTCTTTGGGGAATTCATCACGAGTGGGCGCCGCCGATGACAACAGCGCGTCAATCTTCAGCTGCTCCGCGTCTTCCTTCTGCTGGCTTCCCCAGAAATACACCAGCCTCTCTGCCTCGGCATCGGAAACAAAGCACCCCTGGAGTCGCTTGGGTTTGGCGGCTTCGGTAGGCATAAAGAGCATATCGCCCTTGCCCAGCAGCTTTTCGGCGCCGCCGCCATCAAGGATGGTGCGTGAATCCACCTGGGAGGTAACCGCAAAGCTGATGCGGGTGGGAAAGTTTGCTTTAATCAGTCCGGTGACGACATCCACGGACGGACGCTGCGTCGCCACTATCAGGTGGATACCGATAGCCCGGGCAAGCTGGGCCAAGCGGCATAAGATATTCTCGACCTCGTCAAAGCCAGCCATCATCAGGTCGGCAAGCTCGTCAATAATCAGCACCAGGTATGACATTTTCTCTTCGCCATGCCTATCCTTGTTAAACGCTTCAATATTGCGGGCTCCGGCGGATGCCAGCTTCTGATACCGCCCGTCCATCTCCTTGGTGAGCCATCGCAAAGCGCTCAGTGCCTTATTGGTATCAACAATCACCGGTGTCGCCAGGTGGGGAATGCTATTGTATGAGGTCAGTTCCACCCTCTTGGGGTCAATCATGATAAACTTGACGTCATGAGGTGTATTATTAAGCAGCAAGCAGCAAATAATTGTGTTCAAGCAAACCGTTTTACCGCTGCCGGTAGCGCCGGCGATAAGCAGGTGAGGCATCTTGGCAAGGTCGGCGGCTATCGCTTCGCCGCCAGCCCCTTTACCCAGTGCCAGTGCAAGACTTGACCTTGCCTGTAATTTCTGGAAAGCGCTGGTCTCGACTACACCTCGAAGGCTAACCAGGCTTGAAATCGTATTTGGCACTTCGATGCCGACTATCGATTTGCCCGGCACCGGGGCTTCAATTCTGATGCTGGGTGCCGCCAGGGCAAGCGCCATGTCATTAGCCAGCGAGGTAATTCTATCTACCTTTACCCGTGTTTTGGATACCTCCGCCAGCCTGACGCTGATACTGCCGTTTTCATCCTTTTCCTTTATCTCTTTAAACTTTCTGTCCCAGCCCGGCTCGATGCCGAATTGAGTTACCGTGGGTCCCGAATTAATTTGTACTACTTTAACTTCAACACCATAGCTGGCTAAAGCCTCCTCAATGAGACTGGCTCTCTGCAGATTATCCGCCTCGCTGAACTCGATTTCCGGGGAACTGTCCAGAATTTCGATGGGTGGCAATCGCCAGCCGTTAACCGTCCTTAAATCAGGGGATTGGCCGTACTTCTTCCATACTTCTTGAGCTACCTGTCTTAAGTCCTGTTGTGATGATGGTGCCGGCTTTGGCGTAGCTACTTCCCTTTCCGGCCCGAAAACCGGTTTTGAAGTTGCCATTTCCGGTGGCATAAGCAGTTTTTTCATCTCGGTGGGTAGAGCCGGCTTTTCCGTAATAATGGGTTTGCCGTGTGCCGGGCGATAGGATGGTTCTTTAACCGGTGGTGCCGGTACCGGTTTCCTTTTAAATTCCTTAGACATCCATGAAATGAAACGGGCAGCCCGGCGGAAGAAAGCGGTGGGGGCTACCAGGATAATGCCAATGACGGTTAAGCCCAGCAGGCGGAGGACGCCGATAAAGTCCGGGGAGGGGTAGCTGATGATACTTTGACCAAAGCTACCGCCTTTGTCCGAAAAGCCGAGTATTCCCCAGATGACCAAAATGAAAGCGATGCCGCCAATCCACCGGTGCAAATGAAAGAAAAATGAGGAGAGCCTCCCTCGCAGTATCCACACTGCTATCGTGATGATGGCTATGGCGATGAGCAGCAGCCCCCAGCCAAATAGCTCAACCAGTAGCGTGCCGCCATTTTCAATGTTTGGCCGCTGCCAGAAAAGTATCGCCAGAATAAGAATCAGCAATAGGAGTTGGCGCACCGGGGTCATAACGGCGATACCGAAAAGCAGACCGAGCCATGACTTCCGTCCGGGTCGCCTGGAAGGGGAGTTGCCATTCTTGATGGTTTTTCTTTTAGCCATGCGGCTCCTGTTGAGTCTGAATGCCTGGCAGCTATACCTTTACCATAAAGGGAAGAATCATAGGACTGCGTTTGGTTTTCTCATAGTAAAACTTGTCCAATGTATCTTTTACCTTGGTATTGATGAAATTCCACTCAATGACGCGGATGCCACCATGGTCAAGCGTTTGGGCTAATAAGTCACGGCTTTTATCCAGCATATCTTTGAATTCCCTGGTGTCAACAAAACCTCGTGTTACAATGTCAGGGCGCCCGACGAGTTTGCCGGTCTGCCGGCTTACGGCAATGATAACCACTACTATTCCATCCTTTGACAGCGTCCGTCTGTTACGAAGAACCACTTCACCGACATCACCGACGCTTAAGCCATCTATATAGACATGACCGGAACCAACCTTGCCGGTTATTTTGCCGGACTGCGCACTTAGTTCAAGTACGTCTCCGTCATTCATGACGAATATGTTCTCCTTTGGAATGCCCACTGATTGCGCCAATCTGGAGTGGAGATTCAGGTGACGATATTCACCGTGGACAGGTATAAAGAACTTTGGCTTGACCAGATTCAGGAGTAGTTTTAATTCTTCCTGGCTGCCATGCCCATGGACATGCACCTGCTCCAGCTTGTTGTAGAGTACCCGAGCTCCCTGTTTGAAGAGATTGTCCACGGTCTTATTGACCAGGGCTTCATTGCCTGGAATGGGGGTTGCTGAAAGAACTATAGTGTCCCCGCTGTGGATATTAACGTGGCGGTGGTTTCGATTAGCCATGCGTACCAGGGCGGAGGTAGGCTCTCCTTGGCTTCCCGTTGTAATGAAAACAATTTTGTTATGAGGCATACCGCGAACTTCGTCGATTCTACCGAGTATCCCCTCCGGGGCACTCAGATAGCCCAGTTCCAGCGCCAAACGTACCGTATTGGTCATGCTGCGCCCAACGATAAAGACACGGCGTCCGTATTTAGCGGCGGCATCGATTACCTGCTGAATACGTGAAATCAGGGATGAGAAAGTAGTTACAATTACTCTCCCGGGAGCTTCCGCCATGATACGGTCTAACGATTCGCCAACTACCTTTTCTGACGGGGTGTAACCGGGGAGTTCAGCGTAGGTGGAGTCCGAGAGAAGTAATAATACTCCCTGTGACCCAAGCTGAGCCAATCGAGATAAGTCGGTTGGTTTGCCGCTGACCGGTGTGTAATCAAGCTTAAAGTCGCCGCTATGAACCACAGTCCCAATCGGCGTAGTTATAATTAAGCCGGCGGCGTCAGGTATACTGTGACAAACAGCGAAGAACTCCACCTTGAATTTCCCCAGAGTAATCTCATCTCCAGGTGTTACAATATTAAGTTGTGCATTTCCCAGCGCCCTTTTCTCTTTCAGCTTGACACGAATCAGACCTTGAGTTAGTTTCGTTGAGTATACGGGAACGCTGAGCTGTGGCAGAATATAAGGCAGGGCACCGATATGGTCCTCGTGACCGTGGGTGATAACGATACCCCTTATTTTTCCTCGTTTCTCCAGCAAATAACTGATATCAGGAATCACGATGTCAATGCCCAGCATGTCTTCCTCCGGGAACATAAGCCCGGCATCGATGATGATAATGTCATCTTCGTATTCCATGGCCATAATATTCTTGCCGATTTCCCCCAAGCCACCCAGGGGAATTATTTTTAGTTTTGATCTGGCCATAAAGTCAAACCTCAAACATATTTAATTGCCGTGATTCCGGCTTAGCATCCGGTATAGCTGTCACCTCAACCAGGAGAGATGGAATTTTAAGCATATCAGCCTCAATGGTCTGGCGGAGACTTTGCTGGTGGAGGGCGGCTGCCGGGTGGTACATCGCATAATAAATGATGTTATCCTGCTTTTGAGCAGTCCCGTGAATTTTGCTGATACTCTTGCCCGGGAAGAACTTCGCCATTGAATAGCGTCCCAAAGTTACGATTATCCTGGGACTGATTATCTCAATCTGGCGCTCCAGCCAGTTGCCGCAATTTTGTATTTCAACAGGTAAGGGGTCGCGGTTGCTCGGTGGCCGGCACTTGATTATGTTGGCAATAAAAACTCGCTCACGGTTCAGGTCGATAGAGGCCAGGAGTTGTTCCAGGAATTTCCCGGCGGGACCCACGAAAGGTCGTCCTGATTGGTCTTCATACCATCCCGGCGCTTCACCAATAAACATAATGTCAGCGCTCTCTGCCCCTTCACCAGGTACTACCTTGGTTCGGTGTTTGGCTATTTCACACAGGTTGCAGAGTACTATTTGCTCACTTAATTCACGTAGTGCTGACATTTTACATTGGGTTAATCCCGGTCAGGGGATTAGCAAGCCAACCTTCCAATTATAATAACATTACCGATATGTCAAGTCAATTTCATTGCAATGTAACCACGAAGCTAAAAACAGTGCCGGATGCAGGTAGTAGGCTGTAGAATTTCTATTGTACCGTGGGCAATTCGTCTGACCCCCACTGAATAATTCCTCCCAGCATATTATACACTTCCGTAAAATTCAGGTCTCTCATTATATCCCGTGCCTTTCCGCTCCGGTTGCCGGATTTGCAGTAAATAAGATATGTTTTGTCTTTATCCAGTTTATCAAGTTCATCCTTAAAATTATCTTCATAGTAATCTAAAATCATTGCGTTCTCGATGTGTCCGGCATTATATTCCTCCGGAGTGCGAACATCAATAATGGCAAAATTCGGATTATCTTGATTATCCTGGATTAGAGCATAGGCTTCTTCAGTGGTAACATCTTCAATTACTTGTGTTGTAAGGCTGGTATCTTCAGGGCTAACACATCCGCTTATCAATATCAGTGGCACTATTAACAGACATAATAATACCGGCAGCCATGATTTTTGTGCATTATTTCTTATCATAGTTCTCTCCTCTGATATTTTAGCGGCTCATTGCTTACTATAATTATAATATAGATGAACCTGTAATTTTAGTGGCGCCATCAGTAAATAGAAAATCAACCTTTGCTGGAACCCAGGTCAATTGAAGAGCTGTAAGCCCTGATTCCAGGGTAATTACAGTTGAACCAGCTTTACCGTATTAACATCGGGAATGGACAGTATTTGCTGCAGTTGTTCTTCGGACAGGGGCTCATCCAGGGCTAATACCATCAAAGCCTGTCCCCTGGACTTGAGGCGGCTTACATGCATAAAGCTGATATTTATATCGGCATCACCGGTTATTTTGCCCACGGTACCGATAAGACCGGGGCGGTCATGGTGGTCACTGAACAGGAAATAGCCGCCGGTAGGCTCGATATCCAGCCAGTAGTCGTTAACCTGGACAATGTGGGATTTACCATGCAGTACCGACCCGGAGACGGTGGTAACCCCGGCGCTGGTGGTTATATCCATACTGACAAGGCTGGTATAGTTTTCACAGGTGGCTTCCTTCTGTTCCACTATAGTTAGGCCGCGTCGGGCAGCTATCAGGTTGGCGTTGATAAGGTTGACTCGTTCCTCACTTATCTCCTCTAATAGTCCGCCGAGAGCGGCTGCTTTAAGGGCATCCGTATTATAATTTGAAATTTCACCCGTATATTTTATCTTGATGGTCTTCACCTGTCCCTCGGACAACTTATAGGCTAATTTACCCACCAGAGAGGCTACATTCATGAATGGTGCCAGTGCGGACAAAATTTCGGCGGGAATGAAGGGGGCATTAACCGCATGTGCGGCTTGTTTCCCTTTAAAAATATCGACAATCTGTTCGGCGACATCCCTGGTCGCCATGATTTGCGCCTCGGTTGTGGAAGCGCCCAGGTGAGGAGTAACAATTATATTATCGTTTTCAAAGAGGATACTTTCTGTAACCGGCTCAGTTTCAAAGACATCTATGGCGGCGCCGGCGATTCTCTTTTCATTTACTGCCTTAACCAGCGCTTTTTCATTAATCAGCCCACCCCGGGCGCAGTTGATGATGCGAACTGTTGGCTTGACCAGTGCCAGCTCTTTAGCCCCGATCAGTCCTCTGGTCTGGGTGTTTGATGGAATGTGCAGACTGATAAAGTCTGAATCTTTGAGCAGCTGCTTCAGAGTAACAAGTTTAATCTGGAGTTTGCCGGCATAGTCGGCGGAAACCAGGGGGTCGCACCCGATTAGTTTCATTTCCAGTCCCCGGGCACGTCTGGCCACTTCTGAACCTACATTGCCCAGTCCGATGATACCTAAGGTCTTACCTCTAAGCTCGGTACCCATAAAATCGCTTCGCCGCCATGCCCCGGATTTGAGCGCAGCGTTAGCCTGTGGAACATATCGGGCTAAGGCGAGCATTAGAGCAATGGTATGCTCCGCCGCCGAGACCGTATTGCCGGTGGGGGCATTTACCACCATAATGCCGCACCGGGTTGCCGTTTCAACATCTATATTGTCGATGCCAACACCGGCGCGGGCGATAACCTCTAATTTCTTGCCGGCTTCAATAATATCGCCGGTAACCTTGGTTTGACTGCGTACCAGTAAAGCTTCGTAATTACCAATAATGGCTTTGATTTCTTCTGGTTTAAGCCCTGTCTTGATATCTACTTCAGCGGTGCTGCGCAGAATAGCTATACCTTCATCAGGAACCGGGTCTGTAATTAATATTTTCATGGATTTGCTCCTTAATAAAGCGTTACCGTCAGGAACCCGGGCGGAAACCGGTAATACTCTGCCTGGCTGCTCCGGCTGAGAATGCTACTGTATGGCAACAAAGCCTGCCTTGGGGAGCGCTACTTTTAAGGCTGACATTACCGTTGCAATATCATCTTCGGTTACCCAACCCAGGTGACCGATGCGGAATATTTTGCCGTCCAGGCTCTGCTGTCCACCGGCAAGCACTACATCATGCTCCTCTCTCATAATCTTATTCAGTTTTTTGGTGTCGAGTCCGTTTGTCGCCGCCACTGCCGTTACCGTATTGGAAGCGTAATCTTCATCGGCAAAAAGGGATAGCCCCAGTGATTTGACTCCATCCCGGGTGGCTTTAGCCACCCGCGCCTGGTTGGCGATGATAGCGGATAAGCCTTCTTTAAGTATCATTTCCAGGGCTGTAGAGAGAGCGAAGACTATGGAAACGGCCGGTGTCCACGGTGTTTGCCCTTTTTCCAGGTAGCTCCTGGCTTTGGAAAAGTCCCAGTAAAAGCGGGGCATTTTGGCTTCAGAATGTGCCTGCCACGCCTCCTGGCTCACACTGACCATAGCCAGACCGGGGGGAACCATCCATCCTTTCTGTGAGCCGGTGATGGCAACGTCACAGTGCCATTCGTCCACCGGCAGATTAATTGAGCCCAGACTGCTGATGGCATCAACCAGCAGCAATTTACCGAATTCCTTTACCACGGAGCTGATGGCAGCCAGGTCATTGGTGACGCCGGTAGAGGTCTCGTTATGGGTGACCAGCACCGCTTTGACTTTGGGTTCTGCCTGTAGAGCGCGGCGTACGGCGTCAGGGTCAGCGGCTTTGCCCCATTCGAATTTAAGGGGTATTACCTCGGCGCCATGCTGCCGGGCGATAGCGGCAAAGCGTTCGCCGAAGACGCCGATTGACACTGATAATACTTTATCTCCCGGAGACAGGGTATTGACAATGGCTGCCTCCATCCCGCCGGTACCGGAAGCGGTCAGCAGGAAAACATCATTTTGAGTCTGGAATATCTGCTTCAACCCGGCGGTGATATCCTGCATTATCTGCTGAAATTCCGGCCCGCGGTGGTTTATCATCTGCTTGGTCATTGACTGAAGGACTTCATCCGGGCAGGGGGTAGGTCCGGGAATGCGCAAATGTTCCATATTTATCTCCTTCTTAAGTTATTTTATCAGTGTTTATTACTTTTGCAAAGCGTTAATTACATTTTTACCAGTGCTAAATAGCCTTTAGATAACGCCGTTTACCAATTTTAATAATACTGCCCTTGGGAACAGTCGTATTTGCATCAGTAACCTTATTGCCATCTCTAGTAACAGCACCCTGTTTAATCAGACGGATAGCTGCACTACGGCTTGGAGCCTCACCAGAGTCCGTGAGCCATTGACCGAAGGTAATGCCTACAGTCGTGTAAAACTCGGGTATTTCCTCCGGCACCTCTTTGTTCTGAACCGTCTTCGCAAAATGCTCCTCAGCCTCGGTGGCTTCCTGCTGGGTATAAAGCCCGGTTACAATTTCTCTTGCCAGGCGCTTTTTAAGTATCATCGGGTTTGTCGTTTCTTTATCAAGCTGCTGTCTGAATTCCGTCAGTTCTTCATCGGGAACATCAGTCACCAGCTCGAAGTATTGCAGAATAAGACTGTCCGGAATAGACATCACCTTGCCGTAAATCTCTGCCGGCGGCTCAGCCACGCCGATATAGTTGCCCAGGCTCTTGCTCATTTTTTGAGTACCGTCAGTCC
>SDBT01017876.1_pt1 | contig 11173 bp, 8 predicted proteins | sample 2277101 | NCBI WGS metagenome assembly SDBT01 (sample SAMN10404973, study PRJNA504765) | marine sediment metagenome | isolation source: marine sediment core GS10_PC15, 103 cmbsf | place: Arctic Ocean: Southern Knipovich Ridge | collected 2010 | reverse complement strand
CTGGGCCGCGTCACCTCCGGCCGCGGCGGCCCCATCATGATCGAGAAGATCAAAGCCGTCTTCGCCGCCGACTTCCCCGAGCTCGCCAAGCAGCTCGAAGTACACCTGCCCGACGAGAAGACGAGGCGCGTGGGACAAGCAGTGGCGGCGGCGAGTCTGCCGGCGGTTAAGAGGCTATCCTAAAACCAACCTATAGACGATAAGACAGCAAGCGATATGCACCAGCGCCGAGTAGTTTTCAACCTTCTTCTCAAAGCGCACGGCCAGCTTGCGGAAGCGGTTATGCCAGGAGTTGGTGCGCTCCACCACCCAGCGCCGCGCCGGGTGGCGACGCGGGGTTCCGGAGTCCAGGGCGGGTTCCCCTCGCCGGCGCATGTGCGGAGTGTATCCTCTTTGGCGCACCCCTTCCTCAATCTCCGGATAGTCGTAGCCTTTATCCAAACACAAATGTTGCGGGTGATAGGGCAGGATGGTCGGCCGCCTGGGTACTATCGCGTCCAGGGTGGCAAAGGCAGCCTTCATGTCGTGGCAATTGGCTCCGGTGATGAAGAGGGCGAGCGGGGCCCCTCGCTGGTCGGTCAAGACGTGCCTTTTGGTGCCGGATTTACCCCTGTCCGTGGGATTCGGACCCGTCTGCGCCCCCCCAAAGGCGCTTTCACCGTCGCACTGTCCAACGACTGGAACCGCCATTGGATGCCTCGCAACTCGTCATATCGCTCCAGCAACTTCGCCCATAACTGCTCGAATATCCCCGCCCGCTCCCATTCCTGGAAACGCTTGTGGCAGGTGGAGCCGGAACCGAACTCCTTGGGCACCGCCTTCCACTGGCAACCGGTTCTCAGCACGTACAAGATGCCGTCGAGCACCCGGCGAAATGGCACCTGGGGTCGGCCTGGTAATCCCGGCGCTCGCGGGCCATGAGCAAATACCTATCCTCTCTAGAAATGCTATCCGGGCACTCCTGCGGGTCCTGGTCCAGTCCAGAAGGAGCGGTATCAGCCCAGGGCAACGGTCTCACGTAGGCCCAACAAAAAGGGCCCCTGGGCTAAGGTGCTCGGGCCGTCACGTCGGAGGAGCAAGCCCAGGACCCCGTCAGACCGGTCCCAGGGTCCCTAACAAGGACCACTGGTCTCACGAGTGCTTGACAAAAGGACCGATGGGATAGCTGGGGAGGACAGGGGAGAGAACAGCAGCAGCACGTGCCACAACGTGGCCGGGAGGATGCCGTGCCCGCGTCTGGAAGTCAACCCCCTGGACACAGGAGCCGACAGACCAAGGCCGTTCCTGGCTTCTCCAGGGAAACAGATTGGCTTTTGGAATACTACGGCCGGCCGACGACAGACTCGCACTCGGAGAGGATGATAACGTGCGCTACCCGAAGCTTCCCAACTTCGCCCGCCTCACCAACGATCTTGCGCTTTACAGCCAACTGATGCACGAGTATGGCGCCACGGGGATTCAGCCCGTGTTGAAGGAAGCAGAGAAGGGGCTCAGCGCAGCCCTCAAGAAACTTCGCGCGCTGCCCGTGGATGTGGAGATGAAGCGGCGCGAGCCGAATGCGCTCGCTGCCATCCGCGCGCAGCGGCCGAAGGGGCCGCGCCGGATGTGGGAGCGCTTCGATGAGGCCGCGTATGCCGAGCGCCTCCCGGGAGCGCTGCTGGGCCGCATGGCCGGCTGCACCCTCGGCGCGATCGTCGAAGGCTGGCCCGTCGCGCGCATGGAGGAACTTGCCCAGCGTAATGGCGATGCCTTTCCTCCCACCGACTACTGGTCGGACTGTCCTGATCCAACAGGCACCCGCTATGAGGCCAGCACCCGCGAGTCCTACACCCGGGGCAAGATGCATGGCGTGCCGGTAGACGACGACACCGCCTACACTCTGCTCGGCCTGCTGATTATGGAGGAGTTCGGCCCCGACTTCACCATCGACGATGTCGGCCAGGCCTGGGTCAAGCACCTCCCGTTTGCCTGCACCGCGGAGGAGGTGGCGCTGAGGAACCTGAAGGCGGGAGTGCCGGCCTCCCGCGCCGCGGTCAAGGACAACCCCTTCACCCAGTGGATTGGCGCGGATATCCGCTCTGACCCGTGGGGCTACCTCGCGCCCGGCTGGCCCGAGAAAGCGGCCGAGATGGCCTGGCGGGATGCCTACCTTAGCCATCGCCGCCAGGGCATTCACGGCGAGATGTTCTTCTCGGCAGCCATCTCCGCGGCCTTTGCGGTGGACGATCCGGTGGAGGCGATCCGCATCGGGCTTACCGAGATTCCGGCCGAGTGCGGCGTGGCGCGGGCCGTGAAGTGGGCGCTGAAGCTGGCACCGCAGATCAGCGACTACCGCCAAGCGCGTGCGGCCGTGGACAAGAAGTTCGCGGGCATGGATTCCGTGCACACCGTCAACAACGCCTGCCTCACCGTCTGGGGCCTCACCATCGGCGGCGCCGACTTCACCCGGGTCATCGGTGAGACGGTCGCGATGGGCCTGGACAACGACTGCACCGGTGCCACGGCCGGCTCCATCGCCGGTGCGGTGGTGGGGAAACGCGGGATCCCAGTTCACTGGTACCGGCGCTTCCACAACACGGTGCACTCGTACCTCAAGCGACGGCCGGTGTTCCGCATCGACGACCTCATCGCGCGTTTCACGCGACATGCCCGTCGGATGGCGAGGTCGTAACCCGGAGATCAGCGGCTATTCAACCGGCGGCCGGGTAACCGGCCACACTGTGTACCCGTCAAGGCCCCGTGGAACCGGCCTGCGGGAGGCCTGGCATTGTGTGCGGATGTCGAGCGCCCTTGAGACCGCTTTCAGGGCACTTGGGGGCACCGATAAGTTCCTGGACAGCACGCGATGCTGAGACCGCTGGGATTGGCATCAGAAGGAGCGCTACGCGCCCACTCGAGCTGGTTCAGGCACGCTCGATCTCGCAACAGGGGTCAGCTACGGGAAAGCCGAAGTAGCCCTCTGGAGCCCCTCAGCGGCACCGATGAGTTATTGCGGACTACACCTCTTCCGTTCCAGGAAAGGCCGGCGTTCTGCAGTCTGCCTGCTGTCGGCGCCAAGAGGGACATCTCTCAACAGAGAGTACAGGGAAATCGTCGGACTATTGTGCAGGGGATGGTTGACAACGCGTCATATGGGCACACACGCAGGTAGACTAAGCTAGGAGGTGTAGCATGATTTCGGCAGGTTTGTGGGCGATGGCGATCTGGCCAGTAAGCGTAATCGTGCTGGCCCTTGCGGCGACGGCTGGCCGCTCGGACGCCGAAGGACAACGGGTGTCCACAGGTCCTGCGGGAGCGGCAGCTGACCCGCAGCGTGGACAGCTGCCCCCACGTTGGTGGGAGCAAGCATCCGGGACGCTGCGCGTGTCGTTTCGCGGAGTCCGGGACCCGGAGCAGGCGTTCACGCTCGACCCCGGACGCCTCCCCGAGCTGCTCCAGGCGGTGCGGGCCGCTGGCTTCGACGCGGTCGAGATCTTCGCCCCGGCTTTAGGGGGTCGTAGCTACGGCGGGCTGGATACTATCGATCACTACCGTCTCGATCCCCGGCTCGGCACAATGGAGGGCTTTCGGCGCCTGGTGTCGGTGGCCCACGAGCAAGGCTTGGCGGTGATCACCGTTGATAACCTCGGCTACACTGCGATGGAGGAAAGCCGCTTCCTCAAGGCCTGTGATGACGTGCGCGCCGGGCGGGCGTCGCGGGAAGCCAGCTTCTTCCTCTGGAGCGACAGCGCTGATGCTCGCCCACCCGGGAAGACGAGGGGAGATGACTTCTTCCTGACAGGGAGGAAGCGGGTCAAGTTCTCCGGGTCTTGGCAATACAGCGAGCGCGCCCAGCAGTACTACTGGACGAAGTGGGGGGGAGAGGACAGCAGCGGTGCAAAGGTGAATCTTCCGCAGCACAACTGGGCAAGCGGCGAGTTTCAGGAAGAGGCGGAGAAGATCGTGCGTTTCTGGATGGACACGGGCATCGACGGCATGGTCATCGATGCCGTGAACTGGTACGTCGGCATCACCTGGGAACTCAACCGCCAGCGGATGACCGATGTCATCGCCAGCTACGGCAACGCCTACAGCCAGCCCGAGGGCGGCGGCGGATTCCGCGAGGACCCGACCGCCTGGATAAGCGAGGGGGGATGGAACAGTGTCCAGGACTACGGCCTCGGGATCTGGTGGGAGGAGGGAAACGACGTCGTGCGCCAGGCCATCGAGACCGGCGATCCGCGCTGCCTCGAGCCCGCGCTTCGCAATTACCACGACCGAGTTGTCGCGGCCGGGGGCTCCCTCTACCACTCCCCACCGGACTTCGACGATCCGAAGAGGCAGACACTCGCGGTCGCGTTCGTCGCCTGCGCGGGCGACATCGTGTTGGGCCGTTACCCCTCCTCCCTGGCATGGGGGCCGGAGGTCCGCTGGGTGCTGCAGGCCAAGCGCCTACATCCGGCGCTACAGCAGTTGAGCGCGCGCCGATACCTCCCGCCCCGTGCCGACGACAAACACTATGCCTTTCTGCGCACCGCGGCGGACAAGTCAGAGCGGATACTGGTGGTCCTCAACTTCCAGCCGGAGCAGCAGCAGGTCTTGGTGAACCTGAGCGGCGTCGCCACTTCGGGGCTAGTCGACCTGCATACCGGCGCCGTAGTCGAGCGCCAGACATGGCTGGAGGTCACATTGCCGGCATTTGGGTTTCAGCTCTACCAGGTCCTCCTGTAGTGGTCACTTCGCTGTAGAACCGCCCTAGCCTTGCTGTGACGGGCTCTCTGTTGTATCGTGGGCACTCCATTTCGCGGGAGGATGAATCCATAGGTCGTTGTTGGGCGTCGCTGAGACCGCTGGGATTGGCATCAGAAGGAGCGATATGAGTCCACCCGGGCCGGCCCCACAGGGCCTTGATAAGGACACAGGTTAGCGCTCCGACCTCGTCGAAACGAAGCCTGCACGAATCTTGGAACACTACGCCCACGGCATGCACGCGCACTCCTGGGAACCGCCGGGGGAAACAATGGATACTGCAATTTGCTTTCAGGAAAGGCAATGATGAGCAACTTTGCGATTCCGACGAGCGAGTTCAAAGAGCGCATCGCCAAGGCGCAACAGTTCATGGCTGAGGAAGGGCTCGATGCCTTGCTGACCTTTTCCAGTGAGTGCGAACCGATGCACGTCCGCTATTTCGCGGATTACTGGGCGAACTTCGAGACCACCAAGGTGTTTATTCCGGCCAAGGGCGACCCCATGCTAATCATCGGCCCGGAGAGCATGACCTACGCGAGGGCCCGCTCAAAGATCGAACGTATCGTGCGCATGCAGGACTCTTGCGAGTCGTTGCAGCCTGAATATCCGGGGGTCAAGCTGGAAACCTGGGAGCAGCTCTTCGCGGAAGTGCCCACCCGTAAACTCGGGATCGCCGGATGGGACATCATCCCGCACGTAGTCTATATGCGAATTCAGGAGGCGCTCGGAGATGCCGAGATCGTCGAGGCCGACGGGCTAATGCGGAGATTGATGTTGAAGAAAACCCCTGCCGAGATTCGCTGTCTGCGGGAAGCGGCGCGGCTCTCGGAGGTGGGCCTGCAAGCGGTGCTGGACACCATCAGACCTGGGTTGAGTGAGATCCAGGTGGTAGGTATTGCCACGGGCGCGATGATGGCGCAAGGTGCTGAGGCGCAGGGCTATGCGCTCTGGTGTTCGGCCGGCACCCACACCGCTGAGCCGATCAGCCGTCCTACCCCACGGCTGCTAAGAGAAGGAGAGATGATCCAGCTTCAGCTGGGTGCGAAGGTGGAGGGGTACAGCGCGAGCATTGGACGCCCGCTGGTGCTGGGACAGGCTACGGACGAGATGCTGCGCTTCATGCAGGTCGGATGCGACGCGGAGAACCTGATGATTGATCTGATGCGCGCCGGCACACCTGCCAGTGAGGTTGCCGACAAGGTGCACGGCTACATCAGGCAGGAGGGATATGGGGATCGCATCCTCTACGGTCCGGGCCACAGCTGCGGACAGATGGAAAGCGAACTCCCCTACATCGAGACGTCCTCCCAGTACCTCCTGGAGGAGAACATGACCTTTCACATTGATGTCTTCCTAGGCAGCGAAGAGATGGGATATCGTTGGGAGGATTGCGTGGTGGTCCGCAGGGATCGGCCCGCCGAGCAACTCTCCTCACTCCGGCGGGAAGCTATGGTGCTGCCGGTGTCGCCTGCCTAACGCGCCGGCAAAATGGCAATCATGGCACATCTGTGATTGTGAAGATCCAGTCGGACCGTGGTGAGCCGGCCGATTTCGCGGTCCTTTAACCTTGCCGACCGTGCTGGAAGCTACTTGCTCAGAGCTATCGCGATGACCGGTTTGAGCGGTTGGGTGCGAGGATCACCAGAGATAAGCAAGGAGGTGGGCTTCGATGTATGGTCTCATTCCTGCGCCGCCGGATCCCTCCCAATGGCCTGCCTGGCGGGAACAACTGCTGCAGTGGCGGGCGTCGACGCGCAAGCTGCTGGACTACGATGATTCCTACTACCGCCGGCCCGAGTTCTCGTGGGTGTCTTCGGCCTATGTGACCTGCTTTCTGATCGTCTTGGACGAGCAGCTCTACGACCGCTCAACCGGCCAGTACACCCTTGGGGCCATGCTGGACCGAGGGGTAGCGGAGTTCGGCGGCTTCGACGACGTGGTCTTCTGGCAGGCCTATCCCAGGATCGGCCTGGATGAGCGCAACCAGCTCGACTTCTACCGAGACATGCCGGGAGGACTGGACGGCCTGCGGGAACTCAGCCGCCTCTGTCATGCGCGTGGCGTCAGGGTTACCATCGGCTACAACCCCTGGGACACGGGAACACGCCGCGAAGCGCTCTCCGACGTTGACGTGCTGGTCGAGCTAGTCACTGCAATCGACGCGGATGGCATCTTCCTTGACGTCCTCGGCAAGGGTGGGAAAGAGCTGCGAGCCAAGCTGGACCGGGCGAGGCCGGGTGTGGCACTCCAACCGGAGTATCTGGTGCCGCTGCAAGCTATCCCCACCCATCACGTGTCCTTCATGGAAAAGAAGGAGCGCGCACTTGTGCCCGGAGTGGTGCGCAACAAATGGTTCGAGCGGCGCCACATGGTGAGGCGGGCCGACCGTTGGAGCGAGGAGCAGACGGACATCTTGCACGGCGCATGGATGAACGGCTGCGGCCTGGTGATCGAAGAAGCTGTCCATGGCACGTGGGTTGGATGCAACCCGCGGCACGGCTCGATCCTGCGGGCCATGCTGCCGATCATGCGTCGCTATACCGCGATCCTCTCGGGGGAGGGTTGGACGCCGTTGGTCCCATGCCTGGCCTCACGTGTCTATGCTAGCCTCTGGGAGGATGACAGGCTGCGTCTATGGACCATCGTGAACCGGGCGGAAGAGCCAGTGCAGGGGGCGCTGCTGGAGACGCCGCACGTGCCGGGTGCGCGCTACTTCGACCTCATCGCCGGCCGCGAGGTCACGCCCGAGATACGTGACGGCAAGGCACAGCTCGCGAGCGCCATCGGGCCGCGCGGCATCGCCTGCTTCCTTTCTTGCTCCGAGCGGGATGTGGGAAGCGACTTCCCTGCGTTCCTCACCACCCAGGCTGAGTCCGACGATCGCGCTGACTTCAGCACCGCCCCGCCGAAGCTGGCGCAGACCCTCACCCCCATTGCGCCCACGCGCCGACAGCGCGAAGTCCCCGCGGGGATGGTCGCCATTCCAGCCGCCGAGTTTGAGCTGGAGGTCCATCATCGAATCCGCGAGTGCGGTTTCTACGAAGCTGAGGGCGTGATCCAGCCGCGCAGCTATTGGGACCTGCACGGGCCGGCCGTGGCGAAGCGGAGGGTGAAGCTCAGCCCCTACGCCATTGACGTCACACCCGTCACCAACGCGCAGTACGCGGAGTTCCTTGCGTCAAGCGGCTACACGCCCAAGCATCTGGAGAATTTCCTCAAGCACTGGCGGCACGGCGCGCCGCCTCCCGGCAAGGAAGATCACCCCGTCGTGTACGTGGATCTGGAGGATGCCCGTGCCTATGCTCAATGGGCGGACAAGCGACTGCCGACAGAGGAGGAATGGCAGCACGCGGCCCAGGGTCCGGAGAAGCGGACATATCCCTGGGGCGATGAAATGAGGGAGGGTGTCTGCAACTCCGGGCTGTCAGGCGGCACCTCCAGTGTGACCGCCTTCCCCGAGGGCCGATCGGCATTCGGATGCTATGACATGTGTGGCAACGTCTGGGAACTGACGGAGAGCGAGCGCAGCGATGGGCGCATACGCTTCTGCATCCTGAAGGGCGGATCGTACTTCAGGGCTCTCGGCTCCGAGTGGTACTTCGACGGAGGGCCGCGGCCGGCCAACTGGGGCGCCAAGATGCTCCTGATGTGGCCAGGAATGGACCGCTGCTCCACCATCGGCTTCCGCTGTGTCGTCGATATGGCCTACGAGTGACGGCGGGTGCCGCGGTCATTCTCCTCAGACGCCGCTAGCCCTGCTCTGCAGCACTTCGCGGGTGTCGGGAGCGCCTGAGACCTCTGTGCCGCTGCTCCCTGAGTTCTCATTCAGGCACCCTCCTCGCACCCACCGACCCGCGACCTCGCGCGAGAGGGCGGGGGGGCAGGGCGTCCCATCGCTATTTGACACCCACAGTCACTCGCGGTTTCGCGAGGTCGGCTCCCGTCGGTCGTTGACTGCCTTGCCGGCCACGATGTACTTGCCGATTTCGGCGCTCGCCTCTGGTCCGATGATGTCGTCAAGTAGCAGAAGAGCCACTTCAATTGCCTGGCCGGGCCCACGGCATGAGATAATGCGATCGTCGACTACGACCGGAGCATCATCGAGGATTGCTCCGGCCGCCCGCAACGGAGCGAAGTTGTCCCCTTCGCTGTGGGGGTACGTCGTAGCACGCTTGCCGCGCAGCAGACCCGCTTCGGCAACAACTATGTTGCCAATACACAATGTTGCGAGCGTCCCGCCCTGGGTGTGCACGGCGCGCAGGAGCTTGTGGACACGCGGATCCGAGATCTCTCCGTATCCGTAATCCGGAAACCCACCTGGTATTGCCACCGCGTGATAGTCGGCCGGATTAACGCGATCGAGCGCAATGCCTCGCCGGATGATCGTGCCGTACCGGCCGCGGATTTCCGGATGCAGGCCGGTCACCACAACGCGCACGTCCGGAAGATGATCCCGGTATTCCGTCCAGCCGCAGACGTCCAGGATCGTCACTGCCTCGATATCTTCGAAGCCGCTGCCAAGAACCAGCAGGACAGTTGGCGTGTGATCGATCTTTGCTCTCTCCTCTGTGCTGTCCTCTCTAATGATCTTATCCGGGGCTCCTGAGCGATTTCCTTCATCTCTGAGTAGGTATCCCGCACTGTCCAGAAACTCATCCGTGCCCCAAAGTGCCCTCGGAGCGGTCTCAGGGGCGCTCTACATGCGCAAATGGTCCCATATCGCAGGGCGACCGGGAGCGGCAGACAGGCTGGCAGGGCTGTCAGGGGTGTACCATCGCCGTTTGACAGCGGCACCCATTCGCACTTAACACACGCAGCTTGTCTATCCTGTGCCTGTGGCGCACTGCCGGATATCACGGCAAGGAGCCGGAAGCTTTCCCGTTTCTAGCCTTTCATTGAGCTCCCACAGAGCCGTCTTGTTGCTATCCCAGTGTAAACGCTCCTGGCACTCCTCATAACGGAACCACATCATCTCCGAGTGCTCCGGTGAGATCCGTATGGGACCTGTGGTTTCAACTGCGAAATAGTACTCAGGTATGACAAACAAGTCACTACGCCACAACTTGTGATCCCTGAACGATACCGCTGGCACATATGCAATTGTCTGAAGCCTGAATAACGGGGCGCAAAGCGGAATCCCGGCCTCTTCAAATGCTTCGCGATGAGCCGCCTCCAGTGAGGATTCCTCATCTTCGCCTCCACCGGCTATCCCTTGCCAGTAACCAGCGTCCGAGCGCCGGAAAAGTGCATACTCGTAGATATTACTGCTCAGCTTCCGAAATGGAAGAACGAGCACCTGGAATGGCGCCCTAGCCATAATGTGGTCTCCCCTGGTGTCATACTTGGTTGCTCAGCACCGCTGTCCCCCGAAGAGCACCATCCGCATGTACTGGGCGGCATTCTAGCACATTACTAGCGCCCGGTGACGAACCTAGTCGAGTTGTGAGTCGCGGGTGTCACCGCGGACCTGGGTGTGCGTGTTACATCGGCCTGGGACACCGGTTTCCAGGCGGATGTGGCCGTGGTATCCAGAGACCCGTCCGTGCCCCGAAGTACCCTGAAAGCGGTCTCACGGGACCTAGACACCCACAAGGATGCTCATGAGAGGCAGGATAGCACCGACTCAGAGGTGAAGGAAATCTCTCAGGAGCCCTCGATAGGATCATTAGAGAGGACAGGGGGACTACAAGCCTGACTAGCTGTCCCCGGTCAGGCCTTGCGCTGCAGCAGCTCTGTCTTGCGGTAAAGGTACTCGGCCACCTGGATCATCCCTTTGGCCGCGCCCTTCATGGTGTTGTTGGAGAGCACCTGGTACCGGAGGCCTCCCGCGAAGGCTTCGCTGGGCTCCAGCATTCCGATTGTGGTGCCCATGCCGCCCTGGAGGTTGGCGTCGAAGTAGGGCTGGGGCGGCCGGTCGAGCACGACGATGGTCTGTTGCGGGCTCGAGTGCAGATCTCCGTACTTCTCCGCGCACTCCGCGTTGAATACCTCATAGATAGCTCGCGCCTGCTCCGTCGAGCAATGCCGCTCGGTCTCCACGAACACGGTCTCGAAGTGGCTGCTCAGGGTAGGGACCCGGACGCACTGGCAGCCGAGTGGGCGAAGCAGGTAGGTCGCTGCACTCTGATCTACACGAGGACGATCGAGGGGCGGAAGCTGCTACTGAAGGCGCGGGCGAAATCACTCTCCGTGTCCTTCGTCCCCCGCTCCCAACGCATCACCCGCTGGCAGTGAGAGCCGCCCGCCGCGTCGCAGAATCCCCTCCGCCTACTCCCCCGCGGCCTCCCTCGCCGTTTCCCACACGACCTTTGCGGGGACGCCCTTCTCCCTGGCGAGGCGGGTGCAGTCCTCATACTCAGGCGCGATGTTGACCACGTCGCCGTTGAGCCGCCCGATCTTGACCCGGACCGGCCCCCACTCGGTCTGGACTTCCCGCCACTCCCGC